>Ga0157374_10004372_pt1 | contig 11897 bp, 10 predicted proteins | sample M25metaG_FD_115308 | JGI IMG/M metagenome (GOLD analysis project Ga0157374, IMG submission 115308) | Miscanthus rhizosphere microbial communities from Kellogg Biological Station, Michigan, USA - M2-5 metaG | ecosystem: Host-associated > Plants > Roots > Rhizosphere > Soil | place: USA: Michigan...
AACCACTACGTCGGGCGCACGTTTATCCAGCCGGAGCAGCGTGTTCGTGACTTCGGCGTGCGGATGAAGCTGCACCCCGTTCGTTCGCTGCTCGAGGGCAAGCGCGTGATTCTGATCGATGACTCGATCATTCGCGGGACGACTTCGCGGAAGATTGTGCGGATGGTGCGGGCTGCAGGAGCGAAGGAAGTTCACATGCGCATCTCTTGTCCGCCGACGATCTCGCCTTGCTTCTATGGTGTGGACACACCGAGCAAGAAAGATTTGATTGCGGCGAACAAGTCGGTTGAGGAGATCCGCGAGTTTATCGAGGCGGACTCGCTGGCGTACCTGTCGCTGGTGGGGCTGACGCACTCGTGCACGATGGGAGAGCCTGCGGATGGACTTTCGCCGGGCGACTTCTGCACGGCGTGCTACACGGGCGACTATCCGACATCGTGGGTGGATGTAAGCGAGATTCTTCCGGCTGAGGCAGCCGTCTCGCGCTGACAGCGTCGCGCTAGCGGTTTTCCTCCTCGGAGGGAGCTTTGCCGAGAATGGGGGAGCAGCAGACTTTGCCTGAGGGCTTGAACTCCATGAACTCGACGCGGGTGAGGTCGGGGTCATACATGTTCAGCTGAACCTTTCCGTCGCGTCCCATCTTGCTTGCGGTGCAGTCAGCGCCTTCGCAGTGATTGCGCTGGAGGGCGGCGACCACGTCGGTCATTTTTGTGGTGCCGAGGGACATGTGATCCATCACGCCGATCGTCTTTAGTGTTGCATTGGGCTGGATGTTGAGCATGTACTCGAGCCAGTCGGTGCCGTCGGGGACCTGGTTGCTCATCCAGTCGGCGGGGCCGTTGTCGGTGCGGCCGCCGTGCCAGTAGGGCTTGAAGCCGAGCAGGTCGCGGTAGAACTTGTTCTCGACCTCGGCGTCCCTGACGACGAAGCCGGCGTGGATCATGCGGCGCGATGCGGCGGTTGGAGGAACTTCTCCAGCGACCGCGGGACCGCTGGTCTGCTGGACGAAGATGATGAGATTGCCTTCGGGGTCGTGGACGCTAAAGCCCTTGTGCGACGGGTCGGCGCCGAGCGGGTGCACGATGATGACGCCGTGTGTGCGCAGGTAGCGTTCGAGCGCGCTGGCGTCGCGGGTGGTGAAGGCGACGGCGGCGAGGCGCGTGGCCGGAGCGGGCGATGGAAGCGGCGCGACTTCGATCCACTGCGAGTTGTTGACGGGGTAGCGCGTGAGGCTGCGCTCCTGGGTTGCGCTGTAGCCGAGCGTCTGGCCGTAGAACTTTGCCGAGGCGCCGACGTCGCTTGCGTAGACGCGGACGAAGGCGATTCCCGTGATTGCGGGGCGCTGCTGCTGCGCGAATGCGGACGCGGAGAGCAGGAGGAGGGCGGCGGCACAGGCTGTTCTCATGGCGAGGCAAGGCTACCGGTCGGAGGTGAATGAGTCAATAAAACCGCATCCTCTGTGGTGCGGGGAACATCAAGGAGGCATGAGCGAACCAGTCCTGACTGCCCAAGAGGTGTTGCGTTGGAACGAGTCGACCAGCGGAGAGTGGCGCAAGCTGCTTGAGGGGCATCCTGAGCTACTTGCGGTGCCTTGCGACATTGCGAAGACGTCGACGGTGGCGCAGCTGCTGCAACATATTGTGGCGGTTGAGCTGCGTTATGCGGAGCGGCTTGCGGGTGTGCCGGAGACGGAGTACGAGTCGATTCCGTTCGATACGGTCGAGAAGATTTATGCGACGCATGATCGCGCGAGTGCTTTGTTTCGGCAGGTTCTGGCGTCGGATGTCGACTGGGACGGCGTGATGGAGTTCAAGACACGCAGCTATGGCAGCGCTCGTGCCTCGCGTAAGACGATCCTGTTTCATGCGCTGCTGCACACCCAGCGCCACTATGCTCAGCTTGCGACGCTGGTGCGGCAGCATGGGCACCAGATTGAGCGGCCAGCTGACTATCTTTTCATGGGTATCATGCTGGGCTGAACTCCAGAGTCAGTGCGGGCGTTGATGGGTTGAATTGAAACTGCACGTTTGTGTTAGCCAATCCGTCAGCCAGGCGGCTTGTTATGCGGTTTCAATTGTGGCAATTTGGTTACTGTCACGTCGCGGGTTATTCACGAACGACTGAAGCTGCCCCAGGCACGGGAGAGATTCCTCCGTCTCTCCAACGTGATTGATGAATTCGTTGAGCCTTGGAGATGTAATGTCGCTATTAACCGTTCCGGCCGGGGTTTCGGAAAAACTCAATCTGGACTACCAGCGCATTCTTAGTTCGACCGCGCATTTTCTTCTTCAGGATAACGATCCTGATGTTCTCTGCCAGACGATCTTCGAGACGCTGCGGGCGTCGTTCAAGCTGGATCTTTACTTTCACTTTCTCGTCTCGGCGGACAGAAGCTGCCTGGAGCTTGCCTCCTCGGGCGGCAATGAGGTGGTCCGCAAGGCTCTGGGCATGAAGCTGCAGTTTGGCGAGGCGGTGTGCGGCACCGTCGCCGAACGTTGCGAGTGGATGCACGTGACGAATGTACAGGCGCGCACGGACGCGATGACGCAACTGATTCGCAGCTACGGGGTGCGCTGCTATACGTGCCAGCCGTTGATCTCGCGAGGCATGGTTATTGGTACGCTCTCGTTTGGAAGCACGACGCGTGATGAGTTCACGGGAGAGGAGCTGGAGCTGTTTCGCGTGCTGGCGCAGCAAGTGACGCTGACGACCCAGCGCCGCATGGAGCAGGAGCAGATACGGCGGCTGGAGCAGCTTGCGCTGGCGGGGCGTGTTTCGGCGAACCTGGCGCACGAGATCAACAATCCGCTGGATTCGCTTAATAACATCTTGTACATGTTGCGAACCGAAACTCTAAGCAGGGATGGCAGGGAGTTGCTGCACAACGCCGAGATGGAGGTGAAGCGACTGACGGAGACGACACAGCGCACGCTGGATATGTACCGCGGGAGGACACAGCAGGCGCATGTGGTTGACCTAAGCGCGTTGCTGCAAGATGTGGCGGCGAATACGACGCTTCCGAAGCGGACGAGGCTGAGTTCGCAGATTCAGGACGGTCTTTGTGTTCATGCAGTGGTGGGCGAACTGCGGCAAGTGTTGCTGAATCTATTAATCAATGCGGCGCAGTTTACGCCGGAGGGTGGAACGGTGACGCTGACCGCGGCCGAGCAGGACGGCTTCGCGATGGTCGCGGTGCAGGATGAGGGGCCGGGGATCTCTGAGGCGAGCAGGCCGCAGATCTTTCAGCCGTTTTATACGACGCGGGCGAACGGCGGCACCGGCGTCGGGTTGTGGGTGTCGCGCGAGCTGGTGGAGCGCGTGGGCGGGACGCTGACGTTCCGATCGACTCCGGAGCTGGAGAAGGGTACAGAGTTTACGATGCGGCTTCCGCTGGATGAGCCGAGGTCACAGCAGACAGTGAACTGAGCTACTTCAAGGCGCGCCAGCCGATGTCGCGGCGGTACTGCATGCCTTCGAAGCGGATCGTTTCCATGCGGGCGTAGATGCGATCGAGTGCGGTCTTGAGATCTTCGGCTGCGGCGGTTACGGCGAGAGCGCGGCCTCCGGCGGTGACGAGCTGGTTGTCTTTGATCGCGGTTCCGGCGTGGAAGATGACCACTTCTTCGTCGGCTGCATTTTGTTCGACGCCGGTGATGGGTTTTCCGGAGGCGTACTTGCCGGGGTAGCCTCCGCTGGCGGCGATGACGGTGGCGCTGGCTCCGGGCTTTAGGCGGACGACGAGGGTTTCGGCGGTTCCGTCGATGGAGGCGTTGAAGAGGTCGAGGATGTCGGTCTCGAGGCGGAGGACGATGGCTTCGGTCTCGGGGTCGCCCCAGCGGGTGTTGAACTCGAGAACCATGGGGCCGCGGGGAGTCATCATGAGGCCGATGAAGAGGATGCCTTTGAATGGTGTGCCTTCAGAGGCCATGTCCTCGACTGTCTTCTGCGCGATGTTGTGGGTGATCCACTGGCGCATGGCGGGAGTGAGGAGGCCGTCGGTGGAGTAGGCTCCCATGCCTCCGGTGTTGGGGCCGGTGTCGCCTTCGCCGACGCGCTTGTGGTCCTGGGCGACGGCGATCGGGATGGCTCGCTTGCCGTCGCAGAGGGCGAAGAAGGAGACCTCTTCGCCGGTGAGGAACTCTTCGAGGACGACCTCGGTTTCGGGGGTGCCGAGGAGGACTCCGGAGAACATCTGCGCGGCGGTGGTTTCGGCTTCGAGGTGGGTGTTGCAGATGACGACGCCCTTGCCAGCGGCGAGTCCGGAGGCCTTGACGACGACGGGGACGGAGAAGGTCTTGAGTGAATCGCGGACCTCGTCGAGCGTGGTGCAGAGCGCGTGCTCGGCGGTCGGGATGTCATGGCGCTGCATGAAGGCCTTGGCGAAGGCCTTGGAGGATTCGAGCTGGGCGGCGTCTTTGGTGGGGCCGAAGACGCGTAGCTTGCGCTTCTGGAGCTCGTCGACGAGGCCGAGGGCGAGGGGGACCTCGGGGCCGACGATGGTGAGGGCGGGCTGCTCGATGGCGACGAGGTCGACCATGGAGTGGAGGTCATTGACATCGACGGGGGCGCAGCGGGCGAGGGCGGCGATGCCTCCGTTGCCGGGGGCGGCGACGATCTCGGTGACTGCGGGGGAGCGCTTGAGCGCCCAGATGATGGCGTGCTCGCGGCCGCCGCCTCCGATGACGAGAACCTTCATGTATCTCCTGCGGGGGGGGACCCCCCCTCCCTATTTGTTTTCGCCAAATACTTGATTTGACTTGGCTTAGATTGCGCTCTTGCCGCAAATTATTCTAAATAAGGGCTTTAAGTACTTAAATATTGATTCGATTGGGTTTGTTTGGCGCTGTGCTGAGTGGCGGCGCTCTTTTTCGGTCTACTTCCAGATTAACAAAGTGAGAGGGGTAAATCGGCAGATTTCTTATTTAGCGTAAGGGTTTTATTTTGTTGGGGGTGCGGGGGATTTAACGGAGGGTGGGGGCTTGACATGTGATTTTGCTGGGATTTCGGGCTCGTGCCTTCGGCCCTCGCACTTGTGGTCGCTTCGTTCTTTCGACTTCGCTCCGGCCTACGGCAGTGCGGTTGCGCCTTCCGGCGCGGCGGATATCGCACGGCTAAAGCCGCGCGCTTAATCCCTGGATCGCGCTTCCGTGCGATTGCCCCTATCTGGCGATGAGGCTGCCAGATAGGGGGCACCCGATTGTGGCGAGCACGGTGAGGTGCTGGCCCCAGATCTACTCAGAGTCGTTCGCGCTTCGCGCGAATGATCCACACATGCCGCGATAAGACCGCGTCATGTTATGGGGCACCTGGCCTCACCAGCTAATTAACGGAAAGTTCTGATGGGAACACATTTGGGGGAGTCCATTGAATCGCTGGCTGGTTGTGTGGGCGGAATGTTTACTGATGCGGCAGAATAATCCAGACCATGCTTCAGCTATTCGCATGTATGCTCATGTACGCAGGCGGGCCAGTCACTCGCTTCGAGATCATTCTGATCTTGCTGTTCGGCGGGGCTGTCATGGTCGTGGGCATCTGCTGGCAGCTTTTAGGCAACTGGAAAAAACGCACTAGCGGTCGCAACTGGCCGACAGTTTCCGCCGTCATCGACATAGTGAGTGTCGCTTTCATCGAGGACGATATCCCGTCCCCCAAAGCGAATCTAGACGACTCTTACTATCTAACCACGCTCACTTATTTCTACGGCAATCCGGAGCAGCAGACGGGCGACTACAGCCGAAGATTTGGAAAAAAAGACGATGCTGAGGCCTGGGCGAACTCCTACAAAGGCAGTACTGTCGTCGTTCATGTAGACCCACGCGACCCCACGCGTTCGGTGCTGCGAAAAGAAGACCTTTAGGTGCCCAGACCAACGCGGATGAGAGTGCCAGATATGGGCACCCGATTGTGGCGCGCAGGGTCAGGAGGTCGAAAGGCCTTCTACCAGGTCGGGGATGAAGAACGGCTGCCTGCATGAGGGGCAGATCATCGTATTCCGCCCGGTCCGAAGGAGGTCAATCGGTGGAATCCTGTAGCCGCAGAGGGGACAGGGCGTCGTGAAATCGTAGGCGCGGATTTGGGCTACTCTCATTTTGCCGGTCATTCTCATGGCGGCTATTATAGGCGAAATAAAAGCGAATATGCGACGGCTATTGGAATGGTGAAATGGGTCATTTATTGGGGCGCGCCGTGCTAGTGTGTTGTCCTCCACCTTAGTAAAACGCAGAGAGCGGAGACTCACTAAAGTGCAAGGGTCGAAGAGAGCACGGAAGGTTCTACGAGTCATCGCAGCAGGGGCGATCCTCGCGGTGGGCGTTGCGATCCTGGTTTTTGCGATCAACAGCCAACAGACCGCCACGAGGGATTACGCAGCGTACTGGGCGGCCGGGCAGCAGCTGGTTCATCATCAGAATCCCTACGACGGGGCGGCGATCCATCGAATTCAGAAGGAGGCCGGCTACCAATGGGATTTCCCGCTGTTTATGCGTAACACCCCGCTGGCTTTCTTTATCGCCTACCCACTCGGGTTCTTCGGAGAACGTTCAGCGTTGTGTCTTTGGGTGGTTGTGCTGATTTTATCGCTGGTTGCTTCAACTCATATGCTGCGCGCGATTGCGGGAGATCCACCGGACCGAACCCATCTGCTGGCGTATGTTTTTCCGCCTGTGATCGCCTGTCTTTCTAACGGACAACTCGGAATCATTCTTTTGCTGGGGATCACTACATTTCTTCGGTTCCATCGAACGAATCCATTGTTAGCAGGTATCGCGCTTATCGCGATCGCGGTAAAGCCGCATCTCTTTTTACCGTTCGGCGTTGCGCTCTTGATGTGGTGTTTGTTCGAAAGACAGTTACAAATTCTTGTTGGCGCGGCGCTGGCCATCGTGGCCGCGTTGGCGTTCAGCCTGATCATCGATCCGCAGTCATGGATGCAGTATCAAGTGATGATTCGAGCGGAGGGGATAGAACGCCAATACATTCCTTGCTTCAGCATGTTGTTTCGAATGCTGGTTAATAGGAATAGCTTCTGGCTTCAATTCGTACCCTGCGCAATTGCCACGGCTTATGCGGCAATTATTATGTTCAAACGGCACAGAGAATGGCGTTGGGAGGTCGAGGGCTGTAATGTCCTGGCACTTTCGGTGATGGTGGCGCCATATGCATGGTTTGTTGACGAAGCCGTCGTGCTTCCAGCCGTCCTGCTGAATGTTTACAGGGCCTCGTTTCGTTATGTCATCGTGCTTGGTTTTCTGATGGCGGCCGTACTGATCGAGGTGGCCTGCGGGGCACAAATCCCGAGTAACTGGTATGTCTGGACGGCCACCGCGTGGTACCTCTGGTGCATCGGGAATACCCGCAGCGCAGATGCGCCCGTTCATGCGATGAACGGGAAGGATCAGCCTTCCGCCCGAGCCGCAGAGACTGGGGTCAATGTAATAGCCTCAACCGAACCGTGAGGAAGCTCTATTGTGAGCGCCAGCAATGTCATCATCACGCCGACGAACAATACCAGGAGGTTCGGCCGCAAGCGACTTTGGCACTTGATCGCTTTGCTATTGCTCTGCCTTGAGGTGCTGGTGGCTGCCCACCACCACAAAACCGGGAACGAATACATTACATTTGGGACTCTTTGGGCGAGCGGTAACGCTGCGAATCATGGACTCAATCCGTATGCGGCGTACCCGGAGTCTTTTCTGTGCGACTACACAATCTACGGCTATCCGATTCAGTTCCGGGACCTCAACCTCAATCCGCCGTGGGCTCTTCCTTTCATGCAGGCTCTTTCCCGTCTCCCTCTCAACCGATTTGCGCAGGTATGGGCGCTCCTGACAGGGATCTGTCTTTTGATGGGGTGCATCATTCTGATCCTGTGGCAACCCGGCCTTCAGAAACGACAGCTACTTTTGTTCGTCTTATGCCCGCCAACGCTGGAGACTATTTTTTCCGGGCAAATCTACGCGTGGCCCTTTCTGCTTGGCGTTCTCGCATCGGCCTTCCATAAAAAAGGGAATCTGTTCGCGACCGGAATTGCCATCGGAATCATCGTTGCGGCCCGGCCAACGATGGGCTTCTGGGTCTTGCTTCTATTTCTCTGCGGTTATCGAAAGATCGCGGCTGTCTCCTCCGGAACCATCCTCACTGCTTATGCGCTGCCGCTCGTAATCTATGGGCCAGGTATTTATGTTGAATGGGGCCAGGCCTTTGGTGGTGACAAGCATTGGATGAGTCCCATGAACATCGCTATCATTCCTCTCTTCATTCGGCACGGCCATAAGAGTTGGGGTGTGGCAATCGCCATTTTGATCAGTCTGTGTGCATGTTGTTGGACCGCATGGAAGCGCCCGGATTTCATCAGCACGAGCGGCATCGCTCTCTGCGTTGGGATCATTTGCGCCCCGCTCGCGTGGATGCATTATCTTTTATTCGTCGCTCCGTTTTTCATGGCGCGAGAGTGGACCTTACTACCCACAATCGCAGCGGGACTGTTTTTTCTCGAATGGGCTCCCATTTCGGATGCGAGCTTCGGAATCGTCTGCCTTATTGGTACGGCGATGATTCTGGCATACTTCGTCGTTTCCAGTGTCAATCGCCCAAGGGCAAATCATCACACGCCCCGTGGTGACCTCGGTTGCTTGATAAACGGTGCCGGGTCCTACTAAGCCATTGCATCCACTCTTGTTTGTCCTCACTTAGAAGTGTGGGCGGATGGCCGGGCCGGGCAGCGGGTCTTGGGGAGCAGAGTTGCCGGTTGGTCCTTAGGAGTTGGAGATGATTTGGTTGTGGCATGGAACGGTGTTGTCATGAAGGCGAGTGCGTACGCGTGCCAAGCTCGGCGAGTGCCTCGTGAGGGCTAACGCTTGTACTCGCGTGAGATGAGGTAGAGAAGGAACCCGACCAGAAACAAGAAGACGTAGAAGCTCCAGTGCATGTTTCAGTCCTCGAGGCCCGGTTGTTCACTATTCTAGTGACGTCCGCCACCGTCGTGCGGGTTGCCGCCACCCTGACCGTGAGAATTACCTCCGCCGCCACCGCCTCCTCCCTGATAGTGGGGCTGGGGAGGCGGAGAGTAGCTGTGCGGTTGGGATGGAGCAGCCTCGAAGTTGTGGGGCTGCTGGGGTTGCGGTGCCTGCCGGGGCTGCGGCGCGGGGCGTGACTCGGGTGCCGGGCGCGGCTGCGGTTGAGCCTGCGGGGCCGGACGGGATTCGGGATACGACCGCTGTTGATAGTACTGGTCAGGACGGGGCTGGGGTTGAGCTTGCGGTGCCGGGCGCGATTCGGGCTGCGGGCGATACTGTTGCTCGGGCCGTGGCTGGATGGGCTGCGGGACCGGGTTTACCTGCGCGGGCCGGGACTGATACTCAGGCCGGTTCTGCTGCTGGTAGCCAGGCATTGGACGTGCCTGCTGCTGTTGGCCGGGCTGAACTTGTGCAGGCTGGGCGGGTTGCGCAGGGTAGACGTGATAGTCGTTGGGGCGAACCTGTTGCTGCTGGCCGTTGTGAATCTGGTAGTCGCCGTTGGGGCGAGATTGATAGTTGCCCGGATGTGGTTGCTGCTGCTCGTTGGGCCGGACGACGGGGGCCGGCTGGGCCGTTTGTACTTGAGGTTGGGTGGGGCGGGACTGATAGTTTCCGGGCTGGGATTGGTATCCGCCACGCTGTTGCGGCGATTGCGCTACGGGCATGGGGTGGGCGATAGGGCGCTGGACGTTGCGGTCTGCCTGAATGGGTTGCGACGCAGCGACGACCGAGGGGCGTCCGCGGTTGGAGTTGTAGAACTGCTGACGGTTCTGCTGGGCCTGCTGGCGCACCTGAAGCTGGGTGTTCATGGGCGCGAGGCGGGGCTGCGTGCGAGCAGCGATCTCGGCGGGACGAGGCTGGTATTGAAGGCCGTGAGGGCCGCCGTTGTAGGCGATGCGCGTGTTGTTGACGTAGGTGCGGTTGACGTAGACGTTGCGCATGTAGACGGTGTTGATGCGCGTGACATTTACGCGGGTGACGGCGCGGTTGTAGTAGAAGTGCGGGCCGCTCCAATAGCCGCCCCAATAGCCGTAACCGGTGTAGCCGAAGCCGTAGTTAATGCCACCGTAGAAGCCGACATAGCGGCCCCAATATCCGTGGTGGAAGCGGTAGTGTCCGCCATAGAAGGTCCAGTAGCCGGGGGTCCAGAGCGCACCGGGCCAGGGGGCCATGACCCAGACGCCGGGCACCCAGTAGTAGCCGGCGGGGGCGTATCCCCAGTAGCCGGGGGTCCACATGTAGTCAGGCTCGGGTGCGGGGGGCTGGTCGTAGGTCGGGAGCTGCGGAGGAGGCTGGTCGGCGGAGAGCTCGTCCATGGCGGCCTGCTCCTGCGCGGAGACGGGCTGGCCGTTGTCGTCGTAGGTGGGTGGCTGCTGGGACTGATCCTGATATTGGGGGTTCTGATCCTGATATTGCGGGGGAGCCTGGTTGTCCTGCGCGGGCGCTCCCTGCTGCTGGGCCTGTTGGGCGCTCTGAATGCTCTCGTTCCGGATGTTGGAGGAGCGCGGTGGCGGAGCCTGCTGCTGGGCTTGTTGCTGATCAGGATAGGGTTGGGTGGCGGCTTGTGAGGTGTCTCCGGTGACGGGAGCCATGTTGGCGGAGGCGGGGTCGTAATCGGTGTTGGCGGGAGGGACCTGTGCGCCGGCGATGGGGAGGATGGAGAGGACTGCTGAGAGAACTGCGGCTGGGAGAAGGGCCCTACTACGATATTTGTCTTGTGCTTTCATGGCGCGTCGTGCTCCTGGTGTTATGAACACCGATTCATGTATTGAGATGCGTTTTTAAGTTGCTGTGGGGGTGGTGATTTGAGGAGGTAGGAGGAAGTTCCAATGACTGGAAGAAGTTGCCTGGGACTGAGTAGAAAGTGCTGTGATCTACACGGTTAGACGGGAACTCAGCGGCACGACTGAAGCCGTGCCCTTAAGGAGGCAGTTCGAGCTCCGTTCGAATGATCCCACTTTTATTCTGCGGTTGTGAGAGTACGACTTTCGTGTAGGCGATGGAGCGAGATCGGTATTCCTGCGAAGACGAGGGCTACAAACGGAGCAACCATGAGATGCGTCATGGCCGACTCGAATGTGTTTGCGATCGCGAAGGCGTGGGGGTCGGTCCATCCGCTGCGCTTGTATTCTGCCCATGACTGGACAGAGTCGGGAGTGGGTGGGTGAAGAGAGAAGTCGATCAGGAACCCTGCGGCGACGGCGATGAGCATACACACGCCGGCAGCAATGGCGGCGGTGAATAGGCCGGAGCGGATTGAAACGAGGCGGCGGGATACGAGAAATCCTGCGATGCCCCAGAGGGTGAAGACGGTCAGCATGAGACCGATGGGAAGGGCGGGCGATGTTATTTGGGTGTAGTTCTCCATTGCAATCCCGGCAATCTCCATGCAGGCGGTGATGGTGCCGAAGAGGAGCGCAGTGGTTCTGATCTCACGCGAGCGGTCGTCGGTTTGAAGGGTTATGCGGACTGCAAGAAAGCTGTAGACGGCAAAGGTGAGGGCCAGCCAGCAGACTAAATCGCGGGAACCGGGCTGAAGGAAGAAGGCTGGGTAGGATGCCAGCGCTAAGGTTGCAGCCGTGGCGCTGAAGAGAATTGTTCCGAGAGAAACGATGGCAAGCGCCGTCTTTTGCGAGGACATACCTGATCCTCCGGTAGCCTTCCAGCGGTGACATGATGGAAATTCGCTGGGAAATCACCTGTCAAGCGGGAATGGGGCCCTTTGTCCAAGCCGAACACGCGGTGCTCTTTATGCGAGGAAGATACCGTTGCAACGGGCTACGGTTTGTCCGATCCAGCCTGAAACCGTGTTGGGGTGAAGACGCAGCTCTGAGTTGATTTGCGGGAGGGAGTTGAGCGGCTTGAGCAGGCAGTCGTAGAATT
>Ga0157374_10004374_pt1 | contig 11888 bp, 1 predicted proteins | sample M25metaG_FD_115308 | JGI IMG/M metagenome (GOLD analysis project Ga0157374, IMG submission 115308) | Miscanthus rhizosphere microbial communities from Kellogg Biological Station, Michigan, USA - M2-5 metaG | ecosystem: Host-associated > Plants > Roots > Rhizosphere > Soil | place: USA: Michigan...
AACGGCTCGCAAAGCATCACGGTGTCCAACCCCGGCAACGCCGCTCTCAACATCTCCGGAATTACCATCAGCGGAACTGGAGCGAGCAGCTTTGCACAAACTACAACCTGCGGGGCGACAGTCGCCGCTGGAGCGTCGTGCACCATCACCGTCACGTTTACACCTGGAAGCGTCGCCAGTTTTTCGGCCGCGGTGAACATCAGCGACAACGCCAGCGGATCTCCGCACACAGTTACGTTGACCGGAACAGGTACACCCGCTCCGGCGCCGCTGGTGACGCTTGCGCCGACCTCGTTGACATTCCCCTCTACGACGATCAACACAACCAGCGCATCGCAGAGCATCACGCTGACGAATACGGGCAACGCGGCGCTCAACATCAGCAGCATCAGCCTCGCCGGGGCCAACCCGACCTCGTTCGCGGCCGGGGGCACCTGCGGCGCTTCCCTCGCGGCTGGAGCCTCGTGCAGCATCGCTGTGACGTTCACGCCAACGGCGGTCTCCGCGCTCTCAGCAACGGTTACCGTAACCGACAACGCAACCGGATCCCCGCACACCGTTGCGCTGACCGGAACAGGGACAGCCGTTCCCGTTCCCGCGGTGACTCTTGCGCCTGCGTCGCTGACGTTTGCAGCGACGACAACCGGCACTTCGAGCGCAACGCAGAACATCACCCTGACCAATACAGGCAATGCAGCGCTCACCATCAGCGGCATCAGCCTCGCCGGCTCCAACCCCACGTCGTTCACGACGGGCGGCACCTGCGGAGCCTCTGTCGCCGCGGGTGCGTCATGCACGATCGCGGTGACCTTCAGGCCAACGGCGCCTTCCGCGCTGTCCGCGATAGTCACGGTGACGGACAATGCAACAGGATCACCGCATCAGGCGACCGTTACAGGCACCGGCGTTGCTCCTCCAACACCACAGGCTGTTCTCTCACCGACGTCTCTCACGTTTGCGAGCACAACCGTGGGATCGACGTCAGCGGCGCAGACCATCACACTATCCAACCCGGGTACGGGTCCACTCGCCATCAGCGGTATCGCAATCGCCGGAACGAACGCTGGCTCCTTCTCTTCGACCAACACCTGCGGAACAACGTTGGCGGCAGGCGGGTCATGCTCCATCAGCGTAACGTTCAGCCCATCTGCGGGCGGCAGCCTTTCGGCCTCGATCGCCGTGTCCGACAACGCTGCGGGCTCGCCGCATGCGGCCACACTAGCGGGCACAGGCGTTGCGCCCGACTTCGCGATTACGGCCAGCAGCGCGTCGCAAACCGTATCCAGCGCGGGAGGAACGGCGCAATACACATTCTCGGCCGCTGGCAGCAATGGTTCCTATAGTTCCCCCATAACCTTCTCTGTTACGGGACTGCCCACCGGCGTCACTGCGGCGTTCGCGCCTCCGTCAATTACTCCCGGCACGACCAGCGCCACCACCACGCTTACTGTTACGGTGCCCCAGTTGACGGGGATGACCCGGCCCGCTGCGATGCCCCAGAGTGGCGGCCGTTCTCCGATAATGCCGGTTAGCTTTGCCGGGCTCATCTGCTTGCTGCTGCAAGGTAAACGCCGTCGCGCGCTGGCAAGTCGCCTGCGCCTTCTGCTGGCTGTGGCCGCTGTGCTCGGACTCGGTAGCCTGGCCGGCTGTGGTGGAGACTCGAAGAGCTCAGTTGCGCCCGGCAGTTACGCTCTCGTCGTCACCGGCACAGGCAGCACCGGTCAACATTCGACGAACGTCACGCTTATCGTCCAATAAGAGGAACTCAACATTCTTAAACTGCATCTTCACAAAACCGGTATCCGATATGCGAATCCGTGAGAAGGCACGCAGCCCAGTTCTCTTGTTGGACAACTTCGGGTTCATTGCCGGAAACGCCGTTTCCGGGAACTTCGCTGATTAGTCCGGGGACGCCGACGAAGTTGGAGTGTGGTGCAGGCACTCTCGTTCATACCGGTTCCCGGCTGGATTTCCCTGTTAACGAGCGGCTGCGCCCTTGGCCGGTAACGGTACCCGTCTCTATGGTGAAGGCCTCCCTGGCGGCTCCATGTTAGCCTAACAAGGCAACCCAACACAGCATCTACGATTGTGGACCTCCGAGGTGTGCCTCACTCGCGCGGTTTTCGTCGATTTCTGACTTAGAAACGGCACGCGCCGGGAGATGTGTTTACCCCACGGAGTTCTATCAATGCTGCCCACCCGCAGAGCGTTACTCGGCTCACTGTTTTTCCCCTCCTCAAATTGGTCTTTCGGTACTTCAACCTGGCTGCTTATTTTGCTCAGTCTGTGGATTGGTGCGCCTGGCGGGCATGCTCAGCAACAGGTTCTGCACTCGCATGTACGGGCGGAAGTGGTCGACCATCGGGCGGCAATGGTGGGACAAATGGCGGCGGACCAACAGATTTACGCGTCGATCGTGTTGCCTTTGCGCAATCAAGCCGCTCTGACAAGTCTGCTTGGCCGTTTGTATGATCCGGCCAGTCCGGACTATCGAAAGTTTCTGAGTGTTGCTCAGTTCACCGAACAGTTCGGGCCAACGGTGGACGACTTTCAGGCTGTTGTGGCATTCGCACAGGCCAACGGTCTGGAGGTTACGGACCTGCCGGCCAATCGGATGGTGGTCCCAATCCGTGGCAATATCGCGAACATCAATGCAGCGCTGCATGTACGGATGAACGTGTATCAACATCCGACGGAGAAACGCACGTTCTTTTCGCCCGACCGTGAGCCATCGCTGGACCTGAAGGTCCCCGTGGCGCACATCAGCGGGTTGGACGACTTCTCGTTGCCGCAGCCGATGTTGCGGCGCGCGAATGAGGTTTCGGATGTCCAGAAGGCGGCGACAGTTTTGGGATCCGGCCCCGGTGGGTCGTACCTCGGCAGCGATATGCGCGCTGCTTACTACGGCGGCACTGCGTTGACGGGGAATGGGCAGGTGGTAGGCATCCTCGAATTTGGCGGGTATGCGCAAAGCGACGTCGACCTCACGTTCAGTAACGCGGGTCAGAGCTACAACGTACCGATCAACAATGTGCTGCTGGATGGAGCCACCGGTGGACCGGTGGGCGATGACGCCGAGCAGGTGCTGGATATCGTGCAGGCGATCGGCATGGCACCGGGGCTCAGCCAGGTACGTGTGTATGTCGGCGGCCGGGGCCCGGATGATGCTGTGATTCTGAACTCGATGGCGTCAGAGAACATTGCGAAGCAGATCAGTTGCTCGTGGGCCTGGCGGCCGGCTGATCCGGCGGCCGCGGACGTTTTCTTTCAGGAGATGGCGGCGCAAGGGCAAAGCTTCTTCACCGCCTCGGGTGACTCTGGTGCTTTCTATGCGCCAGTCAGTCCGTTTTTCTATCCCGCGGATGACCAGTACGTTACCGCCGTTGGCGGCACGCATTTGACCACCAACAGCGCAGGTGGGGGCTGGGTTTCGGAAACGGTATGGAACTCGGGTGGGGCTGGCAGCGGCGGTGGTATCAGCCCGGACAACATCTCGATACCGAGCTGGCAGGCGGGACTGTCGAACTCGGCCAACGGCGGATCGACGACGCTGCGCAACGTCCCGGATGTTGCGATGGAAGGCGACTTCGACAATTACGCTTGCGCGAACGGCCATTGCAACGGGAACTGGGCTGGCACCAGCTTTGCCGCGCCGCGCTGGGCGGGGTATATGGCGCTTGTGAATCAACAAGCGGTCGAAGCGGGGAATGCTCCGAGCGGCGGTCTCGGCTTTATCAATCCGTCGTTGTATCGCCTGGCGCAGGACCCCGCTACCAGCGGCGACTTTCATGATGTGACGATCGGCAATAACCTCACGGCGAACCAGCCGTTGTGGTTCAGCGCGACCGCTGGTTATGACCTCACGACCGGCTGGGGCAGCGCGAACGGACAGCACCTGATCGACGACCTCGCGGGGCCCCAGGTCCCCGGATTCTGGTTGGGAAGCAGTCAGAGCACCATCCTGCTCAAGCCCGGCAGTTCAGCGACCTCGACCATCACCATTACAAACGCTGGAGGATTCAGCGGCAGCGTGAATTTCGCCGTGACGTCGGCGTTGCCATCCGGAGTAACGGCTTCGTTCTCGCCGAACCCGACGACTGGCTCGACTGTGCTGACCCTGACGGCAGACCCCGCTACGAGTGTCGGAAATCAGGCGATCACAATTACAGGAACGTCAGGCACAGTGACGGCGAGCATCGATGTGACTGTGTCGGTCCACTTGCCGACGTTTACGCTCAGAGCCCTACCGAACGGGGTGGGAATCAACCAGGCTGCGTCCGGGACTTCAAAGATCGTAGTGCAGCCGCTCTATGGGTTCACCGACGTTGTGAATTTTTCTGCATCAGGGTTACCGTCCGGGGTGACGGCGGCCTTTGCGCCGGCATCGGCGACCGATAGCACCACGCTCACGCTGACAACCAGCAGCAGCGCGACTCCCGGGACCTACACCGTCACGGTGACCGGCACCTCGGGGAACATTACAACAACGACAACCCTTTCGCTGACAGTGTACGGACCAAGTTTCACCCTTAGCAGTGGCGGTACGGTGAATGTCGGCTTGGGCGCTTCAGGGAACACTTACGTCTACGTCTACGGCCAATATGGCTTTACCGGCAGCGTGAACTTGACATTGGCGGGGCTACCTGCGGGCGTGACGGCATTTATCACGCCTAACCCCACAACCGGAAACTCCAGCATCACGTTTTCCGCCGCGAACACAACAGCGGTGGGTCAGTACGTTGTCACCGTCACCGGCACCTCAGGCTCGCTGAGCGCGTCGACCACCATCAATCTCGGCATCTATGCGCCAACATTTACGCTTTCCGGCGCCGGCAGCGCCAACGTGGGCCAGGGCGGCTCGACCACGTCGTATCTCTACGTGAATCCGCAGTACGGCTTTACGGGAAGTGTGAATTTATCTGTAGCCGGCCTACCCAGCGGCGTAACCGCGACGTGGAGCCCCAATCCAACCACCGGTTACAGCACCCTCACCCTCGCGGCAGCCAGCACAGCGGCTACCGGACAGTACAACCTCACGATCACCGGCACGTATGGCACTCAGACCGCGACGACCTCTTTGACGCTGGGTGTTTTTGTGCCTTCCTTCACATTGTCCACGGCTTACAGCGCTACGGTCGGTCAAGGCACATCGACTACGTCTTACGTGTACGTCAATCCGCAGTACGGCTTCACCGGAAGTGTGAATCTTTCCGCCTCCGGTCTGCCCGCGGGTGTGACTGCCACGTTCTCTCCTAACCCGAGCACCGGTTACTCGGTGCTCACGTTGCAGGCGAGCAGCGCAGCGGCGACCGGCCAGTACACGGTCACCATCACCGGCACCTCCGGAACGCAGACGGCGAGCGCGCCGCTGACCGTGGGCGTATATGTACCGACCTTCACGCTTGCCAGCTACAACGGCGTCACGGTCGGCCAGGGCAGCTCCGCCACCGGTTACGTCTACGTCACGCCTCAGTATGGATTTACCGGCAGTGTCGCGCTGTCGGTCGCCGGCCTGCCTGCCGGCGTAACGGCTTCGTTCTCTCCAAACCCAACCACGGGCATGGCGACAATGACGTTGAACGCGACCTCCACTGCGACGCTAGGGCAGTACACGCTTACGTTGACCGGCACCTCTGGAACGCAGACCGCAACGACGAATATTACGCTGGGCGTTTACGTTCCCGCGTTCAGCATCTACAGCGGCGGAGGGCTCGCTCTCGGGACCGGAGCCAGCGCCAGCACCTACGTGAACATCACGCCCCAGTATGGCTTCACTGGAAACGTGACGCTCTCGGCACTCAATCTGCCGAACGGCGTAACGGCGTCTTTCTCTCCGAACCCAACGAAAAATAACAGCACCATCACGCTGTACGCCACCAGCGCAGCCGCGACCGGCCAGTATACGTTTACGATCATGGGCACATCCGGAACTGTTACGGCCACAACCACCATGAGTGTGACCGTGAGCGTGCCCACGTTTACGCTTTCCGGCCCATACAGTTTGACCATCGGCCAGGGCTCCAGTGCCAATAGTTATGTGTATGTGAACGGGCAGTACGGCTTTGCGGGAAGCGTGAACCTTTCCATCTCCGGCCTGCCCAGCGGCGTCACTGCGACATTTTCCCCCAGCTCAACTACCGGAAGCAGCACGATCCTGTTCAATGTCGCCGCAAATGCACCGGCGGGAACGAGTACCGTCACGCTGACCGGCACATCCGGCTCGCAGACAGTCTCTACGACTTTCCAACTAAGCATCGTGGCGCCCAGCTTCACCCTTTACAACACGTTCTACACGCCCAGCATGGATCAGGGCACGTCCGCCTCCGGATACATTTTCATTTCTCCGCAGTACGGTTTCAACGGAACCGTAACGCTGAGTGCAACCGGCCAGCCAAGCGGTGTGTCGATCGTGTTTGCACCCCCTTCGCAGACCGGGGGCACCCTGATGACGGTTACTGCCGGCAGTTCTGCCACACCCGGTGCGTACACCGTGACGATCAACGGTGTGTCGGGCACGGCGACAGCGTCCACATCTTTCGCGCTGACGATCAATGCGCCCGCGCTAGCGATTACAGCATCGCCTAGTTCCTTGACGTTGTACCAGGGTAGTACGCAGCGATCGACCCTGAGCCACGTCTTTCAAAATGGATACGTTGCCGGCGTCACCTACACCGCGAGCGGCCTGCCCTCCGGAGTGACGGCTTCATTCTTCTATGCGACGTTCGGCGGAACCGCCACACTGCAATTGACCGCCTCGAAGTCGGCCCCGCCGTCCACCAGCAATGTCGTCATCACGGGGACCTCGGGTTCGATCGTTTCGTCGATTGTTATCCCGGTGACTATCAATGCCGGCAACGCTGCAACGACCACATCGTTATCGCTGACCTCCGGCAGCCAGTCCGTCTCATCGGTCGCTGCAGGAAGCCTTGTCACCGCAACGGCCACTGTACTGTCTGGCTCCACTACTGTAACGACCGGGCAGGTGAACTTCTGCGATGCGGCCGTAACCCATTGCGATGTGACAAACTCGGTCGGAATCGCGCAACTCACGAAGAACGGAACGGCTATCCTGCAATTCATCCCGGGCGCTGGCAGCCATAGTTACAAAGCGGTCTTTGCAGGTACGTACGCGGCTACAGGAAGCACATCATCGCCCACAACCCTCGCTGTCACCGCTGCACAGCCAACCCAGACAACCATCACGCAAAGCGGAAGCCCCGGCAACTACACGCTGACCGCCACTGTGACCGGGAAGGGCGCCGCTGCACCAACGGGCAACCTGTCATTTATTGACACCAGCAACGGCAATGTCTCAACAGGCAGCGCGCCGCTGATTCCCGGCACCCAGACCTTCAGCTTGAGTGCGGCGCCTGTTTCGGTCAATAATCTGAGCGCCTTCACTATTTCGACGGGTGACTTCAACGGCGATGGCCTCTCGGATCTCGTGATCTCCAACACCGACGGCACCATCAAAGTTCTATTAGCCAAGGGTGATGGAACTTTTCAAACCAGCGCAACCGTCGTTGGCGGAGGCTCTTATATCGCCGTGGGAGATTTCAACCACGACGGCCATCTCGACTTCGCCACCGTCCTCGGTACCCAGGGCACTCTCGCTGTCTATCTCGGAAACGGTGACGGGACCTTCACCGCCGCACCCCAGAGTCAAGGTGCATATGGTGGCGAGACAATCACCGTAGGCGACTATAACGGCGATGGCCTTCTCGACCTGGCGTTGACGAACCACGGCGGTGGCGTCTTCAGCATCCTGCTCGGCAACGGCGATGGGACCTTCACACCGCTGAATGGTTACACCTCGACCGGTGGTACTCCTCAAGGCCTCGCACAGGGAGACTTCAACGGCGATGGCATTCTTGACCTCGCAGTAGCCAACGACACCGGTAACAGCGTCCAGATCTTCCTGGGCAATGGCGACGCCACGTTCAACCTTGCGAACACCTATGCCGTGGGCTCTCGACCGCTATCTATCGCAGTGACCGATTTCAACGCAGACGGCAAACAGGACATCGCAGTCGCCAATGCAGTAGGTAATTCTGTGACGATCCTGCTCGGAAACGGAGACGGCACTTTCACTGTCGGCACCTCCCCCGCGACGGACACCTATCCTGCAACACTCGCGGTCGCCGACCTCAACGGCGATGGCAAGATGGACATCGTTACGGCGAATATCACCTTCGGCACCGTCAGCACGCTGCTTGGGAACGGCGACGGCACATTTGCCTCTGCGGTGAATACTCCCAACGGCAGAAACCAGTACGCTCTTGTGGTCGGCGACTGGAACGGCGACGGCATCCCTGACTTTGCAACGTCTGACATCGGTACGAGCACAATCACGGCCTTCATTACTCAGCGCAGTCAAACGGCGAACGCAACGGCCACCGGCATCTCGCCGGTCGGTACCGGGCAACACGCCATCGACGCGAGTTATCCTGGTGACGTCAGCTATGCGGCCAGCATCTCGGCCACGACGTTGCTGACAGCGTCACCGGGTGCTGTTGTACCGGACGTTCTGCTCAGCCTGTCGCCGGGAAGCGTCACGACGACACAGACGCTTATGGTGATGATTACAGTAAGCGGGATTGCCAACCAGACACCTACAGGTTCCGTAACTCTTGCCAGCGGATCGTACAGCTCCGGGAGTGTGAATCTCAGTGGCGGCAGCGCGTTGATCACTGTGCCTGCCGGTGCTCTGGCGGCCGGTGCCGATGTGCTCACGGCGAGCTACACGCCGGACGCTGCGAGCTCTTCTATCTATAAGCAGGCGAGAGGAACGGCTCCAATTTCAGTTTCGAAGGCAGTGCCAACCGTGTTGCTGAGCGTATCGCCGGCCAGCATTACAACTTCGCAGCCTGTGACCGTAACGATATCGGTAGACGGAGGGCAGGGTGCGCCGGTTGCCTCGGGAGTGGTGACGCTCGCGAGCGCTGGCTACACGTCGCCGGCAGTCGCGCTCGGCGGCGGAAGCGCAATGATTACAGTTCCCGCCGGTACGCTGCCGATTGGGACAGATGCCCTGCAGGCGGCCTTTACTCCCGACACCGCGAGCGATCCCATCTACACGAGTGCGAGCGGTTCAAGCTCGGTGGTAGTAGGCAAGACGACGCCCGTTGTGGCCTGGGGCACGCCGGCCGGCATTACCTATGGAACGGCTCTGAGCGCTGCGCAATTGAATGCTACGGCTGGTGTCGCGGGAACCTTCTCCTACTCGCCTGCGGCTGGAACCGTGCTGGGCGCCGGGAACCAGACGCTCAGCGTTACGTTCACTCCAACGGACACAACCAATTACACGACAGCCACCGCCACCGTGACGTTGACAGTCAGCAAGGCTACGCCGGTGCTCTCATGGACCGCACCTGCAGCGATCAGTTACGGCACTGCCTTGAGCGGTACGCAGTTGAACGCGTCAGCGCCGGTGGCTGGTACGTTTGCATACACACCGGCATCCGGTACTGTGCTGCCCGCGGGAGCACAAACGCTCTCTGTTACGTTCACGCCAACGGATACGACCGACTACCTGGCCTCAAGCGCGACGGTTTCTTTGACAGTGAACCCAGGTGCCGTAAGCATCACCTGGGCAACTCCCGCGCCCATCACGTACGGAACAGCGCTGGGTGTCGCGCAGTTGGATGCGACTGCGTCTGTTGCCGGAACGTTTGTATACTCGCCCGCCGCGGGAACGGTGTTGGCGGCGGGTTCGCAGACGCTGTCGGTGACGTTCACACCGACGGATACGGTCAACTTCGGACCCGTTACGGCCAGTGTTTCAGTTCAGGTGAATCAGGCTACACCTGCGATTTCGTGGGCGACACCTGCCTCCATCACCTATGGCACGGCACTGAGCAGTACGCAGCTTAATGCATCGTCGTCCATCCCTGGGACATTCAGCTACACCCCCGCTTTGGGAACCGTCCTGGGTGCGGGCGCGCAGATGCTTTCTGTCAGCTTCACTCCGACTGATGCAATCGACTACCAGTCTGCCTCCGCCACAGTGCTCCTCACAGTCAACAAAGCTACGCCGATTGTTACGTGGCCGACTCCCGCTGCGATCAGCTATGGCGCCGCGTTGAGTGCTGCTCAGTTGAACGCGACGGCTTCGGTTCCGGGAACGTTTGTGTACACTCCTTCGCCCGGGGCAGTACTACCTGTCGGCGTTCAAACGCTTTCAGCTACGTTTACACCTGCGGACAGCGCCGACTATCTGGCCGCGACCTCGACTGTTTCGCTGACGGTGAGTCCGGCCGCGGCCTCCGTCACATGGCCCGCGCCTGCGTCGATCACGTATGGCGCTGCTCTGGGGAACTCGCAGTTGAATGCGACGGCTTCAGTGCCGGGAACATTTGCGTATTCGCCCGCTGCGGGAACGGTCCTCGGCGCGGGCACGCAGACCCTGTCGGTGACGTTTGCGCCGACAGACAGCGTAACTTATCGTGGCATCACGAGCACGACCGCGATCACCGTTGCGAAGGCGCCGTTGTCGCTTACCGCCGCGAATGTGACGCGTACATACGGCATCGCGAATCCAACCCTCACCGGCACCGTGTCGGGGGTGGTGAATGCTGACACTCTAACCGAAACCTTCACAACCAGCGGCACCATCGCCAGTGCGGTGGGGATTTACGCGATCACGCCTTCGGTGACAGGCGCAAACGCAGCGAACTATGCAGTGTCCGCCACGAACGGCACCTTGACGATCACGCCGGCCGGTACTGGAACCAGTTTGACGCTTTCAAACTCGAACCTCACATTCAACGCAACCGTAATTTCCGCAACCAGCGGAACTCCCACGGGTAGTGTCGGTTTCTATGCCGGTCAGACTCTGTTGGGCACGGGTACGCTCGCAAACGGAGCCGCAAGCTATACCGTTTCGGCGTTTCCGGCGGGGAATGTTTCGCTGACAGCGCAGTACAGCGGCGATGGCAACTTTATACCGTCAACGACGGCGTCGCTTCCGGAACTGGCGATGACTGCTGCAACTACATCGCTGACTGTGGCCCAGACGGGGACCGTGTCGGATGTGCTGACGGCGTCGGTGGCACCGGGCTACTCAGGCACGGTGCAGTTCAGTTGTACCGGCCTGCCGGTAAATGCCGCATGCGTGTTTTCGCCCTCGTCGATCGCTTTCGGCGGAACTACAGCATCAGCCACGACCACGCTGACCATCCATACGGGCGGGTCAGCCAGCCTCGCGTTGCCGCCCGTGCCGTTCAGCCACCCCGACGGGATCTCGTGGGCCACGGCGTTGTACCTGCCAGGGCTGCTAGCGTTAGGGCTCGCGAGCAGGCGCCGCAAATTGACTGCGGCAATGAGTGCGACAGGGCTTATGCTGTTGCTGTGTCTCGGTGCGATGTCGCTGGTCGGGTGCGGCGGAGCGTCCGGCTCGTCAATTACGCCGCCGTCCTCACCGCCGACGCCTTCGGGGGTGTACCAAGTACAAGTGGTTGCGAGTGGCCCTTCCGGATTGACGCAAACAACGTCTCTCAGTGTGACGGTGCACTAGAACGTCAGGTTTACTAGGAATAATGGCTAGTTTGGAACCGCGCTCCAAGAGCCTGTGGGCGTTCGTACGCTCAAAATCCGACCATTGCATCTAGATATGCCAATAACAACGACCGCATTACAAGCCCGAGCAGCTCCTCAATCGGGGCCCGGAATTCTTATACCAACTTAGGTGTTGGTCTTTATCCAAAATGAAGGGAGGCACGCGATACGAGCTACACGGTTAGCGGCGCAGGCCCTTGCGGCAACCTTTGCTAAATGTACGTCACCTTCCGATCAAACCGGGCTTATGACACAGATGGAATTCGCGCAAGACGTGGAAGTTCCTCGAAAGTCGGCTTGTCGGCAAATTCAGGCGCACGAAACCGTCGGTA
>Ga0157374_10004377_pt1 | contig 11885 bp, 17 predicted proteins | sample M25metaG_FD_115308 | JGI IMG/M metagenome (GOLD analysis project Ga0157374, IMG submission 115308) | Miscanthus rhizosphere microbial communities from Kellogg Biological Station, Michigan, USA - M2-5 metaG | ecosystem: Host-associated > Plants > Roots > Rhizosphere > Soil | place: USA: Michigan...
AAGCGCCCGCTGATGCGGCGGCCGAAGTGATTGCGCCGCCCGCAGTGAACGCATTCCCGGAGGCTGGGTTGGAGACAATCGAGCCGGCTGTCGAAATCATGCCGGCAATAAAGACAGCGTTTGTGGCTGTGACCGCGGCGCCTGTGTCCGTTGTTCCACTACCAGTCGCCGTTCCCAGCGTTGCGCCCGCGGCATTAAGCGTAAGCCCTGAGCCAGCGACTTCCCAAAAGACAATCCCTTTGGTCGTTGAAACACCGGACCATGTGACAGTGATAGTTGTCTTGCCGGCATTGGAGCTCGATAAATACCAGATGTCTGAGTAAATAGAGCCGTTATGGGCGACCGCGCCCGAGGCTTGAGTAAAGCTGCTCGTCCCGTCTGAAACTGCGGTGACAGTTCTGTTGTCTTTGTTTGTAATGCCCATCACGAGCAAGTTCCCGGCACCGGTGGAACTCACGGTCACCGTTGCTGTATTGGAGCTCGCTGTCGTATATGAGGATTGCGTTTGAACGATCGAGCCAGTGCCTCCGCCGGAGTTCGCGGTGCTGCGCTTAATCAAGTTCATCCCAACAACCGAGCCGGTGGTTTGCGTTCCAGAGATATCGAGTTGCGTGACCTTGATTGTTTTTGTGGAGCTACCGGTGATTGTGAAAATATCCGTCGCAGCGGCGGCCGGTGAGATTCCCAAGGAAGAGGCTGAGTAAGTCGCAGAAGTGTTTGGGCTGATTGCCACCACGGCCGCCGTGTCAGTTGGCGAAGGGGCAATCTTTGAAGGCTTGATTGTGAGTTTTCGCCAAGGGTATGTGCCGTCGCTTAGGGTTGTATTGTTTCTGCCAACATCGAGAATTGAAGCGCCATATAAAGTTAATGAAGGCGTACCGACGGTCGTTGAGGCTCCGTTTATTGAGGCGAACCGTATTGGAAGAACGGTAACGTTTGGCGCTTGATATTGAGAAACGGCCGCTGGGACAGAGAAATTATCTAGATAAAATGCTGTGAAGTTCCCTTGCGAGAGAAACAGTAGCGTGTGCTCTGCGCCATCGGTTGGCGTTGTGATGTTTTGAGAAAAAACAAGAGTGTCGCCCGCGTAAATAACCGCACGCATCACTCCCGCCGTGGTGATCTCGAATCCGACCCCATCGGCAATAGGGTCTGTGGTGCTGTAAGAAGTCCCCGCCGTTCCCATTCCGATAAAGCGATAATTGCCAGTCGCGATCGTTCCGGACTCAATTTTGAATCCGCAAGCCCAAATCGTTTGCGAACCGTATTGAGTTGGAAAGGTCGCTTGCGATTGAATCGCGGCCGCATTATTTGCTGTGCTTCCTACAGTGAGAACCAAACCAAGGGCAGACCCCTGGGTGACAGTTCCACTTCCGGCTGTCACAGGCGTATTCCAGCGCGCCGTCGTGTCGATAACGCCGCCCTCAAAGGCTTCGTTAAACAATTCGGTCGGAGGCTCAGCTACAGAAAGGTAGCCCGAAAGGCTGACTGTCGCTTTGGTTCCACTAATGCCGTCGACAATGCCGACCTTTTGAGTGCCATTGGTTTGGTTGCTGGCGAGAGCGTTAAGAGCAGTTATCTCGGTGGTTTGATTTGCGCTTGTTGAAGCGCCAGAAGGCAGCGGCAAACTTACGGCAGAAACGGGTTGTGTTACCCCGGAGCCATTGACAAGTAAACGGCCGGAACTGTCCGCCTGCGCCGCAGCTTGCTGGCCATTTGTGAGAGTCGGGAGCGAGCTATTGAAAATGAATCCGCTCAGTTGTGACTTTGTCGCGGCCGTTCCAGCAGTAACGGACCCCTGAGTGTTCAACGCATTTGAGAGATTCGTGATTTCGGTTGCTTGGTTGGCGCTCGTCGCAGCCCCAGTCGGCAAAGAGATCGTCCCCGTGATAGAGTCGACCGTAACAACATCGCTTGAAGTCAGCGGCCTTATCTGCGTCGGATCGACAAAGCTTGTACCATTCGTCAACCGTGCAGGAATAGAGTTCGTCGCAGAGGGCGTCGCCCCCGTTATCTGCGTAAGATTGAACGACCATGGTGCACCCGATTGCACAGCAGAGACTGAGTCCGAACCACTTGATAAATTCCATGTTCTCCCCACACTCCATGTGCCGAACTGGCCCATATAAAATGGATTTGTATTCGTGCCACGCTGGTTTCCCGAGGCGTCATAAACATCAATGAGCGGGTGACCGAGAGCATCGGTCGGTCCTGAAGTGTCGACAAACTCCGCGAACACAGGATTTGTGCAAGCGTGCAGCGTAAACAAAATCAGGATGAGGAGACTTCTCATTTCTTCCTCAGTTTTTGTTCAACTTTATCTTCCAAAGACATTGTGTTCGGGTCGGCTTGGCGCGCGTCCCAAGCCGCGTCGTCTCCGGCCGCGGGGAACTGTTCACTCGGCGGTTTGATTCCGCCTTCAATAATCTGTTCCATGCGGTCCATTACATCCATGGCCTCTTGCGTGCCGTGCTCTTTTGCCATGTTTTCCGTGTGCTTGTCTTGATATTCGCCGAAGTATTTCTCTGACCCCTTCTCGACGTCCTGATATGGCTGAACGTCTTGGAAGGCGTCCATCTTCTTCATCATGGCGTCGCGGGGCTTTTGCTGAACAACTTGGTGCGCTTTGTTGCGCGCTTCTTCAAAGCTCTTCGCATTGCCCTTGGGCTGATTGTGCTCGTCGCGAATGAGAAACAGAGAAGTGATTGGGTCTTTGTGGATTTCCACAGAGCCGTAGCGGCCCTGAACTCGACCAACGAGTTGCAACTTCTTCATCTTGGTTTCGATTTCACGTTCAACGTTCATCGACTTTGTCTCGCTACCAGCAAAACCATCGCTCATCGGATAACCTCGGATTTAATTAAAGGGACCAGCTCTGTTAAGATTAACTGGCGAGTTCGCAAAAGCAAGTCCGGTCAAGCTTCGGAATGTCCAGCGGTCGGCGCAAAGTAAACTCCGGCCTTCTTCAACTCGGCTAAAGCCTGACTTGTTGTGTCGCATTGATCGTCGTTTTTCCAATTCGGGAAGTTGGTGTGTTCAGTTTTCCATTCGCCCAACCACGGCGCGTACTTCGGCAACCAAACCTCTCCTGATTGAAAGTCGGGCGCACAAGCGTTCATCCGCGCCACTTTGTCGCCCATAGGTTCGACTTCGACCAAGCCGCCCAGTTTTTTGCGCAGCGTTTGCATAACGGCCGGACCGTTGGCTTTGGCTTCGACCAGTTTTTTGTATGCCAACGGCCATTTTTTAGAAAGCTTTACGACTTGCTCAACCGCCTCCGGGAATGACCAGCGCCCGCGCACGACGTCGATCAGGTACTTGTCGTGCTTGATTCGGCCCCACACCGCGCCGACGGAATAATCCGATGTGGTTTTGTCCTTGGTGGCAAAATCCCAACTCTGAATGATTTGATCAAAACGCGGTGGAAGGTTGTCGTAGTAACGGAACCACTCTTCACGGATGATGTTCCCGCCCTCTTTGGTCGGCGTCTGTTGATAAAGCGCGGCCCAATCCCGATCACTCGCAGCTTTCAAAGCCATGTAGTTCTGCATAGAAAACTTCGCAGGCCAGAGACCTTCCCCCAACTGGCGCGGGTCATCGGGGTTTTTCATGTCTTCGCGAATGGCCGGCAAAGAGAGAATCCGCCATTGGTCAGCGTTCGGGTCTTGCGCGGCCTTCTCGAGCAATCGCCCGACCAAGTCATCGTTGTGCCAGCGCGTCAAAGTGATGAGCACAGAGCCTTCGCCCTCAAGACGCGTGCGCAATGTTGAAGTCCAGAACTTCCACAATGCGTTGCGATACGCGGCCGAGTCGGCATCTTCGCGCCCTTTGATCGGGTCATCGACGATAATCCAATCCGCTCCGCGACCGGTGAACGAACCACCAACGCCTGCCGATCGATAAGTTCCACGTGGAACAAACCACAGCCTGTCGCCTTTGACGTCTTGCACCGGGATGAGTTCGTGCTCTTGTTTGTTGCGCGCGTACTTTCCTGATTGGCCCTCTTTAGGAATTCTCGATTGTGGAAAAATCTGTTGATAGATGGGGGAATCCATAATGCGCTGCACATCAACTGTCATGTCCGCCGCGAGGTCCGCGTTGTATGTCGTCGCGATGATCTCATCGTTCGGGTAAATCCCATGGATGAGCGCCGGCAGCCGACGGCTGGTGAGCTCCGTCTTTCCGTGCCGAGGTGGCTCAAAAATCATAAGTCGGCGCCAACCCGGCTCTTTACGGATAAACCGATTCAGATAATTGCACGTCAGCCGGTGATGCCAGTTCCATTCATACTCAGGGAACGTGAGCGTGGTGAACGCCTTGAGGCCCCCGCGGCGAGCGCGGTCCATCAATTCTTCCTGCTGAAGCCTGTGAATCAGGTGAAATTCGGCGTCCTTCAAACCCCTGCCCCTAGTGGTGCCCAGGAGATTTCCCTACATTTTGTCGGTAAAACCCCGGGTTTTGCCCTCACGCGCGCTGTGTTATTGGTGTAGTAGCACTGTCGGTAGTGTCCGTTACCTCGGTCAGCTCTTCGATGAGGGCGCCAAGTTCTACCGAAGAGGCGGCGACCCACTTGCGTCTCATGCGTCCGTAGGTTCCCGGCGGCGTGCTTGGGTCATTTGAACAGCCTTCAAATACAATAAAACCGTTCTCGACTTCGATAATCTCCAAGGCCTTCATTCGTCCTCCGTTAATGCGAGCTTCTCGTTGTACTTCTTCAGAATCTCTTTGCGCTCTTCTGGACTGATCTTCGACACTTCAACTGGCTTGCCCCCAGGGCCGCTCAATTCAAGCTTTTCCGTGCGTTTAAAGCCCTCTTGAGTCTCGCACCAGAACCGCAATGCGTTTACATCCGGGCCGACTTTCTTCTTCTTCACAACCTTGCGAGCCTTCGGACCAACACCAATCGTGGTTTCTTCAACAATCTCTCGATCGGTCGTGGCCATGCGATAAAGCGTATTGCGAATGGTCCCAGAAGCATTTGCCCTACCCTTCTCGATTGCGTCACGCAGAGCGGAATCCTTCTTAACGCGTCGTTCAAATGTCTCTTTGGACATACCCATGATGGTTGCAATTTGATCAGTCGGAAGCCGAACAGCAGCCATGCCGGCAATCGCCTTGATCTCCTCGGGAGTGAATTGACGGGGCTTAGCCATGTGTTTGCCCCCAGTTCTTATGTTTCCCTCCGTGATAAACCAGGCCGACTTTCTTTGTGTTCAGGGCGGCGAGGTCACTCTCCGTGCAATCCGTGTAACCGGCGAGCTCCATGTCTTCATGGGTTTTGAACACCTTTGAGTGGTGGTCGTTGGGTCCAATCATGTGATCGAGCTTGCCCCCGTAACTGAAAATGATTGTCAGGTTGGGCAGCTTCGGTGGCTTCTCATCACCTTTGAACAGCGAGATCATCTTTGTGTAGGCGTAAAAATGGACATCGGGCATGGTTCTGGCGATTTCCCACCACTTGATCATGTATTGTTTGCTGTAGAAATCACCCGAGTCGTGAATGCGAACGCGCCTTATTTTGCGTTTTCTGATCTCTTTAAAGACGTTTTCTACAAAATTTTGCTCAAAAGTTGCAGAAAGCCTGCGCTCTTTGGCGTTTTTCACCCAACTCATGCCGTGGAAACCTTGAGTTGCATAACAACCATTTAGACATTCTCCGGCGGCTGGGCAGGTAAGCATTCCCGATTGGCTTTTGCCGGCCGGGATTGAGAAGTGATAAATGCCGTCTCTCTTGAGTTTTGAGTTCTCCCCGCTCAATAGGTTCACATTTCCCCCTTTTGAATTGCCACGCGCCTCATAATGCTTTTGGAGTGGTGGCCGTCGCACTCGATCAAGTGAAGAATTCGTTCCTCATGGACAGGCCTCCAATCCCAAACGTCGACACCAACATTGATTTGCCTGCCGTTCACCTTCCAAGCGTTGTGCACGTGCCCGTGGAGCAACCACCCGCCCTTGTCGACAGGCCTCTTGTCCCTGAACCTCTCTTCTTCCATGTGGTCGCCGTGATACGGAAAATGGTTCATGATTACGTCGTGCCGACCAAGACGAATGCAGTGCTGGTCCGTTATGAAGTCGAATCCGAATTCTTGAGCCCTGTGTTTTTTGAGCTTGCCCCAGTCGTGATTTCCTGCGATAAGCATTTTTCTTCCATTGAGCTGCCGCAAAATTTCCTTCGCAGCAATCGTTCCACAGAAAAACATGTCCCCTAAAATGTAGACCACATCCTCAGGATTGACGGTTTCGTTCCAGTTCTTAATCAATCCAGCGTTCATTTCTTCGACGGCCGACCACGGACGCGAGCAAAACTCGATCACGTTCTTGTGCCAAAAATGTGGGTCTGATGTGAAGAACCTGGACAAAATTTCCCCCGCTAAATTGGCTGGGGAAGTTGGAATCGAACCAACGCCTGACGGTTAACAGCCGACTGCACGACCTTCATGCTACTCCCCAACATGTCCCACTTTGCAACAACGGCTCAGCTTGGCGCAAGAAGAAATAAAAAACCCGGCCTTCAATTGCGCCATCCTTGGGATTGGCAGGCCGGGTAGGTGAGAGCGCCTAGGCGCATAACCTCACAGTTTTATTGTACAGAGCTTCATGTGATTGGCGTCAACGAAAGTTCCACGTCGGCTTCTTCAGGACCTGTGGTCAGATTTTTGCTCACCGATATTTTCCACAGATAACAATCGTCGATACCGATCACCACGAAAAGACAATCCACCAAGGCCTTAAGTCGATTATCGAGGTCGAGCCGCTTGGGCAATCCGTCCTTCTTCTTGATGATGGTGATTGAGTTGAACTTGAATTTGACATCGAGAGCGAGGGCTTGTGTGGCTCGCCTTTGTCCGACAAGAGCTCTCCAGCTTTGGAGTTGAGAGTGGTTGCGCATGCACCAGATTTGGACTTCTCGCTCATACTCCCGATATTTTGGACCCTTTACGCGGCCCCGACCAGGAATGTTTAGGAACAAGTTGTTCGCCGATGGCGGCATAGGAAACCCCACGCCCTTCGTCGCGATTTCGGTGCGCGCGCTGTCGCCATCCCCCATGTCGTGCGAGCCTTTCAGTAATGGATTTAAGCTTGCTTATCCCCGATACTCACAGGCCTTTCCACGATCGTAAAGCTTACAATTTGATGCTCCAGGTCGCAGTCGACCTCAAGCCGAAAGAATTGGTCATTCTTGGCGACTATGCGGATTTTTATTCCGTCAGCTCCCACGCCAAAGACCCGCGATTGCCGCACCTCTTGGAAGACGAGGTCCTGGATGTGACAGACGGACTGAGCGAAATCGACGTACTTCTGCCGACAACCAAGAAGTTTTACATAGAAGGGAATCATGAGTTCCGACTCGAGCGCTATCTTTGCGACAAGGCGCCAGCACTCTTCGGAGTCACAAGCATTGAATACCTTTTCGAATTCAATCGCCGCCCATTGTGGACATTTATCCCTTATGGACCAAGTCAGCGTCATCGAGTAGGTGGTTCCAAACTTATCGCCCGCCATGAACCCCTCGCTAGCTCTGCCAAGGCCACGGCCAGCAAAGCGCTGTGCTCGATGGTCTATGGGCACATTCATCGTATTGAAGAATCGCACATAGTTGGTCTCGAAGGAACCAATCACGTCGTGTTCTCCGTAGGTTGGCTTGGCAACGCTCAACACAAAGTTTTTGAATATGTGAAGACTCATCACCAATGGCAGCATGGGTTTGGTCTCGTTTGGACAGAGCCAAAAACTGGACTCTTCTATCACCAGAAGATTCACATTCTTGAAAACTATTCTTGTTTAGTGAACGGGAAGCTCTACAAGGCATAAATCAACGGTCAACAACTTCTAAGACCAGTTGCTCTTGTATTACGCCACAACGAATGCAGAACCTCATTCGGACAAATTGATTTTGAGTGCCCTGTCCGTAAAGATAGTGGCGCGCTGGCTCTGTCCAGTTAGAATAGATATGGAGAAACCAACAAGGCTTCGCTTCCCGCTGGAGCTTCATCCTTTGCGGCTTCATCTGAGGCTTTTCATCTCTTTCTGTGAAAATGCTCATTGTCTCGCCATCCTCTCTGTCTCTTCGCGGCTGATTTTACGCACACGTTTCATCTTCTTGAGTTCAAAAAATCCCTCAAAGCTTTTGTCGTGATAAACCAGCAAACGCGCATAGAGGGCAATGAAGTCGTTGCTGATCTTAAAAACAGAACCAGTTGTCTTTAGGTCTTCTTCCCATCGAATGATATTGATAATGGTCCAGGCGGAGTATTTTTTGTGGCCCTTGCTGCGAATCATATAGGCGTACTCTTTGAACTTCGCATAGAGAAACGGGTTCTTTTGGTGGAACACCTTGAACTTCGCCAAGAGCGCCGGGTCGGCTTCATCGAACAGGTCAGTCACGCTTTCTCCCTTTATCGAGGTAAACGGTGTACAGACCGTAAATTATTATCGGCAACGAAACACAGAGAAGCGTGTATCCAATGCCGGTGTGAATCTGATGCGAGTGATCGCAAATCCAAAACTCCAGCTTCTTTTGCCACGTCAGTTCGTATTCCATTTTCCCTCCCTCGAAAATTCAGAAGAGCGGAGGCCGGGCCGTAGTGCACTTGGGCCGGCTTAGTCCTCCGCAGAGGGACAAACCCTTTTGCGCTAGGCTTTCCCAACTTGTTGGCATCTCTCGACCCAAGGTTGGTTCCACAAGCAACGCCCCGCTCATCTCAATTTTCAAAGCGCCACCGTTACCTCGGTAGCCACTGGGGCTTGCGGTTAATCGCGCCCAATCGGATTCCGGCCAACCTGATTGTTCTCCCGCGCGACCGGGGGCTGGATGCTATGTGGAACTCGCCCAGCGTCCTTCTCGACTGATGTGAAGTTCAGTCGCCCACGAGGAGACAATTCTCTATGAAAACAACGCCATCACGATGGCGACAAACACGATCACAAAAAACATTCCAAACAAACAAATTAAAATGCCCGCGGCCGCCTGGCGATCTTTGTTGATGTGCCATTGTCTGGCCCATTTGGCCCCTTCACGAAAACTCTCGACTGCAGGTATTCCATACGTTTGTTTGTAAGCTTGCGCGAAACTGTTCATATCGCTCTCGAACTTCTCCTGTTCGGCTTTTGCGGCATTTACTCCGGCAATTGCGCCGGCAGCTCCCGCGCCGCTCATTTCTTCAATCCCTTAATCACGCGCGTTACTTCGCTTCTCATATGAATGAAATAACTCAACTGAAATTGCATTCCGAATGCGCGCTCCGGCCCCTCAATATCTTTGGATTTGTTGCAGGAACCGCAAACCAGAAATCCTTTTGCGTGCTGGAATCCAGCCGGCTCACGACACTGCTTGCCGTCGTTCATGATGACTTCGCACCAATAAGGGTAAGTTGCCATTGCAGTTTGCTGTTTGTTCACTTGCCTTTTGCCTTGTTCTTGCGACGGAGTTTCGCAGCGGCAACCATCTGCTTCTTCTGGCCCTTGCCGCGAATCGTTTTGCCCTTCCAATGTCCCATCCGACTTTTCTTCATTCCCATTTGAATCTCCAAAAGCGGCCCCCGCCCAAGTAATGTCCACCGCAACAACGCATTTGAAACAGGGGACGACCCGCACCTAGGCTAGGGGCCATTAAAATTTCAATTCCTTCACGTTCGGCGCACGAGCATTGCCAGTCCTTAGCGCTTCAATAAAGCCGCTCATCTGATGGCGAATCCAAGCAAGATCGATCGTCGAGGCCTGAGAACTAAACAAAACTGTTCCATCGTCGAGCATCGAGGCAACAATAAATGCTTTGGCATTAGGACGGTTTATCAACTCTTCAACCGCCTGATGGCCCATATTCGTAATCTTCTTCTGGAACGGCTCTTGTTCATCACTCATCGTTTTTTCTTCTTTGTTGCCAATCGGCGTTCGAGAGCTCGAAGCCCGCGCACCAACATTGTCTTTGTCATAAAGTCCGTGCCGTTGCCACCAATGTCCAAACAGTAATCGCAAAGCAAAAGCCCGGATTGTGTTTTGTAAGTCGGAGTTTCCGCGTGGCAATGGTTGCACGTTTGCACACGCATATTGTGATCATGGCGCAACTGGAAGCTCACGCCTCACTCCTGAACAATTGATTGAACTGCAAATCCTTTCCTAGCTCTTTGGCCTTCATGACGGCAAGTTCAGTGCCGGCTTCGACCGCCAACTCTTCACTGCGGAGAAAGAATTCATCGCGCGCGGGCTTGCTCATTTTTCCTAAAATTGATTTTATCGAATCGAGAGAAATCTCCATCCAATATCTTTGAGCTCGCCGGTACTCCCGAAGCCTTCCATCGACTTTCCCTATTTGGTAACCGCCATAAAAGGCGGCAGCCAATGCGAGAAAGTGTTGAATAACTGGCCACCAGCGCTCCATCAATGCTGCTCCAAAGTTTTGTTTATCTCTTCGGCAGAGTTGCGGGCAATCTCACCTGCCCGCGTGACATGTCCTTCTGGGGTCACGTCGCGCTGGGGCATGTAGTTGTAATCGTATTCCGCAATCTCGATTCCCATCAGAATGTCGCCAAAGGCGTCCTTCAAGTTCTGTGAGCGGGCGCGCATCTGAATCATCCGACGCGGATAAGTTTTCCAAACGTTGTCGCGTCCAAGAAGACCCGCGTTCTTCGCCATGTCCATGGTGAAAACCGTTTCCGTGTCGGTGTCGTTGCCTTTGCGTCGAGTGATGCACACGGCCGCGTAAACATCGACATGCAGGTTCTTGTTACGCCAAGAGATTTCGTTGTAATCCTTGTCGAGCAACACCTCGCTGATTTTCTCCAACTGCCCCGAGCGACGCACCAACGACAGCGGCAAGTCTCCCCAGATTGATGGTGAGCCATTGATAACCGCAATGTTCTTGAGGGCGGTGAACGGCTTCAGGTTCAATTCGCAAGCCAACTCCATTCCAGCAAAAACCGCGGCGGCGTCTTTGTATCCCTTCGGGCACATGCCGGATTTGAAGAACGCATTCGCTAATCGAAAACGCCCGTCCAAGTCCTGTGCTTGAAGATATTTGTTCTCGTTCGCGACCACGGTTGGTAAGCGGTTACGCTTTCGAACGTCCGCATCTTCTTGCTTTGGTTCCTGAACGGGCGCAGTTTGTTTACCTAAAACTTCTTCTGGCATAGCGGTCTGGTTTGGTCCGACGTCTGGGTCTGTAACCACGGCTGCTGTCTCCTGCTCAGGTTGTGGGTCGAACTCGGGTTCGGGTTCGTAACTTCTACTTGGTGGGGCGTGACGGGTCTGTTTTTCGTTGTTCATCTTTCGATTCTCCGCAATGGTTTGAATTTGATTTGTTTGAGTGCTTTCTTAAAACAATCTTCGAGCTCTTTTGCGTCTTCTGCGATTCTGGTGAACGGACATTCGTGTCGGCCATCGGTCATCATCTCCAGTTGGGATTGCAGATCGTAAAGAATTCTTACTGTTTTAGCGGACAAAAAGAACTGACAAACTTCATCGTAAAATTCAATTTCTTCATAGATGCGGTGATCGCTCGTGATAAAGGCTTGTTTGAGCTTCGCTTGCTCCATGGCCCTCTCCACGTCCTCTGGGTCGTCACATTGGATTATTAGATTCATCTTTCATCTCCCAACATCATTTCAATCTCGGCGACCTTGTCGAACTCCCAAGAGCTCATGCCGATCGATTGCACGTTACCGTCGCTGTAACCGGGCCATTCCTCAGTGCGATGACCGTCTTCGATTCGCTTGAGCGCTTGACGAGTGAGAACCGTGTAGGCCTCAAGGTCGGCTTCGTTCGGAGAATAGGCCTCGCAATGGTGAGGAGGATTGTCCTCGACCGCCAACCAAACGTACATGCACGGGCGGCCGTACTTCTTCTCAAAGGCGGCGGTGTAAAGAGCGCCCTGGATTCCGAGACCGTTA
>Ga0157374_10004378_pt1 | contig 11885 bp, 10 predicted proteins | sample M25metaG_FD_115308 | JGI IMG/M metagenome (GOLD analysis project Ga0157374, IMG submission 115308) | Miscanthus rhizosphere microbial communities from Kellogg Biological Station, Michigan, USA - M2-5 metaG | ecosystem: Host-associated > Plants > Roots > Rhizosphere > Soil | place: USA: Michigan...
CCACTGGTCGTCATCGCCGGCAAGGAATACGGCACTGGCTCTTCGCGCGACTGGGCCGCGAAAGGCACGCTGTTGCTCGGCGTGAAAGCGGTCATCGCGGAAAGTTTCGAGCGCATCCACCGTTCCAACCTGGTCGGCATGGGCGTGCTGCCGCTGCAGTTCCGCGACGGTGAGAACGCGCAGAGCCTCGGCCTCAAGGGTGACGAGGTGTACGACATCGTCGGCCTTAACGACGGCGCGGCCCGTGAAGTGGATGTCGTTGCCAAAGGGCCGAGCGGCGAGAAGAAGTTTAAGGCCAAGGTGCTGCTGCTGACGCCAAAGGAAATCGAATATTTCCGTCACGGCGGCATCTTGCCCTTCGTGCTGCGTCAACTCGCTGCCGGTTCCAAAGCGGCTTAAAGCTTCTCTTCCCACGTGGCGGCAAAGCAGATCCAGTCTTTGCCGTCACGCCGCCAGCCGCTTTTGATCGAATAGATCGCACCGTGCTCGAGCAGCAGGCCGCCCTGCCCGCCCGTCAGCGTCGCGATCAGGCTGGCCGTGGCGCGGTTTCCCTGGATGTCCACATCGATCGGGCCGAGCGTCACCCCGACTTTTTCATCGCGAAACACGATGGCGCGCAGAATGTTACCGAGACCGTCGCGGTCGACGCTGCCCTGGTTTCCACTAAAGTCGGATGTCACGTGCTCCAGAAAGTGCCGAGGATTGCGTGCCTCGGCCGCTTGCTGCATGGCCTGGATGGTGTCGCGGATACGCTGGTCGTCGGGCGTTCGGGAACACGCAGCGATTACCAGCAACGCGCCGCAAACGAGAACGGTTCGCATGATCATCTTTACATCCTGCCGCGTTCGCGCAAACATCGCAATGCAGCTTGCCGACTGCGAATCGGCAGGGTAAAAAGCGTACGTACGCTCTCGTACGGTGCGGGCAAGGTGAGGGGATGACCGACATTCAACGACCCTGGCTGGCGAGCTATCCGCCGTCGGTCCCGGCCGAGATCGATACGGCTGCGTATGCATCCATCGTCGAATTACTCGAGACGGCCTGCGATCGTTTCCGTCATCGACCCGCATTCTCGAACATGGGCCGCACGCTCGACTACGACGACGTCGATCGGTTGAGCAAGCAGTTCGCGTCGTATCTGCTCAACGAATTGAAATTGAACAAGGGCGATCGCGTCGCGATCATGCTGCCGAACGTGCTGCAGTATCCGATCGCTTTGTTCGGCACGCTGCGCGCGGGCCTCACCGTCGTCAACACCAATCCGCTGTACACCGCACGCGAGTTGCGGCACCAACTGCACGATTCCGGCGCGAGCGCGATCATCGTGCTCGACAATTTCGCCGCGACGCTCGCCGAAGTTTTGGTCGACACGCCGGTCAAGCATGTGATCACCACGGGCCTCGGCGATCTGGTCGGCATGCCGAAGGGCGCGATCGTGAACTTCGTGGTGCGTCACGTCAAAAAACTCGTGCCGCCCTATTCGATTCCGCACGCGGTACGCTTCAAGCACGCGCTCGCGCTCGGCGCGCGCAAGGCGCCGCCGAAGGTGGCGGTGGCGCACGACGACATCGCTTTCCTGCAATACACCGGCGGCACCACCGGTGTGGCCAAGGGCGCGATGCTCACGCACCGGAACATGGTCGCCAACATGCTGCAGGCGTCGTCGTGGATCTACTCGACGCTGCGCGAAGGCGAAGAAGTCATCATCACGGCGATCCCGCTGTATCACATCTTCGCGCTGACCGCGAACTGCCTGGTCTTCATGAAGACCGGCGGTTTGAACGTGCTGATCACCAACCCGCGCGACATGAAAGGCTTCGTCAAAGAACTGGGCTCGATCCGCTTCACCGCGATGACCGGCGTCAACACGCTGTTCAACGGATTGCTCAACACACCGGGCTTCGACAAGCTCAATTTTTCGACGTTCAAATTCACGATGGGCGGCGGCATGGCGGTGCAGCGCGTGGTCGCCGACCGCTGGAAGAAAGTGACCGGCGTGACCCTGGTCGAAGCCTACGGCCTCACCGAAACCTCGCCCGCTGCCTGCATCAATCCGCTCGATCTGCCGGCGTACAACGGTTCCATCGGCCTGCCGGTGCCGTCGACCGACGCGAGCATCCAGGACGACGACGGCAAAATGTTGAGCGTCGGCGAAGTCGGCGAACTGTGCCTGAAAGGTCCGCAGGTGATGAAGGGTTACTGGAACCGTCCCGACGAAACGGCGAAGGTGATTACGCCCGACGGCTGGCTGCACACCGGCGACATCGCCAAGATGGACGAGAAAGGTTATTTCTACATCGTCGATCGCAAGAAGGACATGATTCTCGTCTCCGGCTTCAACGTGTATCCGAACGAGATCGAGGATGTCGTCGCGCAGATTCCGGGCGTGCTCGAAGTCGCCGCGGTCGGCGTACCCGACGAGAAATCCGGCGAAGCGGTCAAGGTGGTCGTGGTGAAGAAGGATCCGAATCTCACCGCCGAGACAATCAAGCAGTACTGCAAGGAAAACCTCACCGGCTACAAGCATCCGAAGTACATCGAGTTCCGCGATGCATTGCCGAAGACCAACGTCGGCAAGATCCTTCGACGCGAACTGCGCGATGCACCCAAGGCCGCTTAGTCAGTCGCGAAACTCTTCGAGCGAGTCGGCGTAGCCGCCGAGCAGGTTCCATAAGGGAACTTCCTTGTCTTCCGGAATGCGCGCGTAGGCGAAACCCAGGTGCGTGCGCGTGATTCGCGCGACGGTGGCTTCCAGATGGATGTGCAGGTCGTCGCTGAAGACCAGGTCGAGCGCGTACAGGTCGCCCGGGCAACCCTTCCATTTAAACGGTCGTTCGACTTTCAGGCCGGTCGCCGAGATGTCCTCCAAGCGGCTCGACCATGACTCGTGCCTATGCGACATCAGCACTTCGCAGGACACCCGTTTGCGCGCGTGCCGATGCCCTACCGCCCCGTTTGACTGCATCGCCTGACCCCTCCGATGCCCGCCATGGTCGCTCATGACGGCGGCCGGAGCAAATGTGATGGGCATCTCTTTCCGGCCGTCCAGACGTCAATTTCTTGGCGAACTTTCGTACACATGTGGAAAATTTCTCATGAGGGAAAATCCCAGGCCGCTTTGGGGGTGCTATATTCAGCCCCGCCCGGCCGCGCACCGTACGGTGCCTGGGCTCTAGACCAATCAAGTCAGCGGTCGACCGATGGTCTTAAAAAAGGTTTGACGAGGACCTTCCCATGACGAATGTACAGCTACTGCACCGCGATCTCGGCTACAGCACCCTGCGTGTATACGAAGATTCTTCCAACAGCACGTTCTGGTGCCACATGCACGCGCGCCGCTTCCCGAACGACAGCGCGTATCGCCCATGCTTTTCCACACAACTCATAAAAGAAATCCGCGACTTCCAGCTGCACACAGCCGAAGCGCTGCGTCGTCCGCTGCATAGCAGCCGTACCTCGCCGATCCGCCACGTCGTACTCGCATCGTCGGCGGACGTGTTCAACCTCGGCGGCGATCTCGATCTTTTCTGCCGTCTCATCCGCGCGCAGGATCGCGGCTCGCTGCTCGCCTACGCGCGCCAGTGCGTCGAAGGTGTCTACAGTTTCTACAAAGGTTTGAACGAAAACATTCACACCATCGCGCTCGTGCAGGGTGACGCACTCGGCGGCGGTTTCGAAGCCGCACTGTCGTGCCATACCATCGTGGCCGAAAGCGGCGTGAGCATGGGTTTCCCGGAAGTGTTGTTCGATCTGTTCCCGGGCATGGGCGCCTATTCGTTCCTGCGCCGCCGCATCTCACCGGCCCAGGCGCAGCAGATGATGCTCGATGGCCGTATCTACACGAGCGACGAACTGTTCAAGATGGGCATCGTCGACGTGCTCGTGCCGAAGGGCGACGGCGTCGAAGCCGTGCATAACGTGATCAAGCGCAATCAGCGTATCGCGCACGCACGCATGGCGATGAGCCGCGTCGAATCGGTCTGCCATCCGGTTAGCTTCGACGAACTGATGACGATCACCGACGTGTGGGTCGACACGGCCATGCAGCTCGGCGACAAGTCGCTGCGCACGATGGAACGTCTGGTACGTGCGCAATCGCGCATGAATCAGCCGGCCGCGCCGCTGCGTGAAGCGGAAAACGAAACGATCGCCGTTTCGAACGTGGGTTGATCCAGTCCCGACTGGTCAGCGCTCAGCCGTCTCTTCACTCGTCTGCTGAGCGGCCGCGCTGGCCAGCAGTTCATTGAGAGCCGCACGCGCCGTATCGAGATGATCGCGCATCACCTTGGTCCGCGTGCGCCACTCCCGCACAAGCTGCCAGTTCGGCAGCTTCATGCCTTCCGAAGCGGTCGCCGCCAAACGTAACGCACCGACGTTGCTGGCAACGCCTTTCAGCGCGTGGCAACCGTCGCGGAATTTGTCCCATTGCGCGGCGTTGCCGGTGGAGTCGAGTTCGGCCAGACACTTCACGGCGTCGCGCATGCACTCGCCGACGAAAAGCTTCATGAAGTCGCCGTCGAGCTTGAGGTCGCACAGCTCTTCGATGGTCGCACGCGAGATGACTTCGTCGGCCAGTTGAACCGCCGTGGCCTGCGTCGGCGATGTGGTGGTGGTTTCGCCTAAGGCGATGGTCGCGAGAGAATCGAGCAACGACTGCGCGACGATGGGCTTGGCCAGGAATGTGCGCGCACCGGCTTCTTCGCTGCTGCGGATCGTTTCAGCGGTGGCATCGGCGCTGAGCACGATGAACGGTGTGCGATCGCGGCCGGCTTCCATGAAGCGCGCCTGCTTGATCACTTCCACGCCGCTGATCTTCGGCATGTGCATGTCGATGATGACGGTGTCGAACGACTGCTGCTCGATCGCGTCGAGCACTTCCTCGCCGTTGTTGGCGAGCACTACTTCGTGGCCGGCTTTCTCCAGAATACGGCGCAACACGAGCAGGTTCGCCGGCTGATCGTCGCCGATCAGGATACGCATCGACTTCACGCGTGCGCGGTGGCGCACGAACGGATCGTCGAACGGGATGACGTTGACAGCGGCTTCTTCGGCTTCCTGCGCGTGTTCCGGCAATTCGAACGGAAGGTCGACCCAGAAATGCGAGCCCTCGCCTTCCTTGCTGGTGAACGCGATTTCGCCGCCGAGACGCTCGACCAGCGATTTGGCAATGGTGGTACCCAGGCCCGTCCCGCCGAACCGGCGCGACTGGCTGGAGTCGGCCTGTTCGAAGGCGCCGAAGATGCGCGGCTGCGCTTCGGCGGCAATGCCGACGCCCGTGTCGCGAACGGCGAAGCGCAGGCGCGCACGGCGTTCGGCGAGGTTGATAGCGGTGACGGTCAAGGTAACGGATCCTTTTTCGGTGAACTTGATGGCGTTGCCGAGCAGGTTGGTCACGATCTGACGCAAATGGCCCGGGTCGCCGATCAGTCGGTCGGGTATGGTCTCCGATACATGCAGATCGAATGCCAAGCTCTTTCGGGTCGCCGTCGGCTGCAGCATCATCTGGATACTGCGCAGGAGCTGGTCGAGGCTGAATTCGGAGTCGACGCGCTTGAGCTTGCCCGCCTCGATCGCGGAAATGTCGAGCACGTCCTCGATGAGGCCGAGCAGTGCGCGCGAGGAGGTTTGGATCACTTCTGCGCACTCGCGCTGTTCCTGCGAGAGCTTGGTCGTGACCAGCAATTCGGACATGCCCGCGATGCCGTTGAGCGGCGTGCGGAACTCGTGGCTCATGTTGGCCAGGAAGCGGCTCTTCGCGGCGTTGGCGCGGCGGGCTTCGTCGGAGGCGCGCGTCAGCGCACGCAGGAGCGACGACAGATACGACGGAATGGCGACCAGGCCTATCCACAGGCCCCAGGCCAGCGGCGCGTTATCCTGCCAGAAGCCGCTGCGCGTGATCACCAGCGAGAAGGAAACGCCGGCCATGGCGATGGCTACGACCAGGAATTTAGGCCCGTAGCGCAAGCCGTTGCCGATGGTCACCCACAAATAAACGACGTACAGCGGCGCCAGCACGCGGTCGTAAAGGATCATCACCGCCGCCAGCGCGGTGTAGTCGGCGACCATGCCGATGTAACGCCGCGTGTTGCTCGGCGCCGGACGCATCAGGATGGCAGCCACCAGCGCCGCGCCGAGCAGACCTTCGAAAGCCACCACACAACCCGCCCAGAACAGGTGCGAGGAGGCGTAGGGTTCCGGGGAAACCGTCCAGATGCCCAGCATGTAACAAAGTACGACGCTGGGGATGGCGACGCGCCAGATCGCCTGCTCGTGCTCGCTGTCTTCGCGATTGCGCAGGCGCCCGAAAAGCTGGTTGACGAAGGCGCGCACCGACTGCCTCCGGCTTACAGCTGGAGCGGCGTCGGCTCGATCATTTTCATGGTTTCGATCTGCCGTACCTGATCCATGTCCCGTAGCAAGGCCTCTACGCATGACGGGTCGAACAGCTTTCCGGACTGCTCACGGACGTACGCAACTGCGTCATCATGTGACCAAGCCGGTTTATAGGGGCGCTCGGAAATGAGCGCGTCGAACACGTCGGCGAGGGCGACGATTCGCGCGTAGATGGGTATTTCTTCGCCTCGCAGACCATCGGGGTAACCTGTGCCGTCCCAACGTTCATGATGTCTTAAAGCAACTTGCGCGCCAATTTGAACGAATTTGCTCTGGCTGTCGCGCAGGATCTCGAATCCGATATGGGGATGCTTGCGCATCACCGCGAACTCTTCCTCATTCAATCGGCCGTTTTTCAGCAAAATTGAGTCCGGAACGCCGATCTTTCCTATGTCATGCAAAGGGGCGGCAAGTTCCAGCGTGCGCACCTCTTCGTCGGGCAAATGCAGCCCTTCGGCGATCAGACCCGCAAAACGGGCCATGCGGATCAGGTGCAGGCCGGTGCCGAAATCGCGGAATTCGATGGCCCGGGCCAGCCGATACAGCGTTTCGCGCTCGCGTTCCTCCACTTCGCGCAGGCCTTCAAGAACCTGACGTTCCAGGGAGCGCGCCCGTTCCTTGACCGATTCGCCCTGCTGGCGCAGCAAAAGAAGGTTGCGCAGGCGCGAGCGCAGTTCGCGCGGGCGCACGGGTTTGACCAGGAAATCGATGACGCCGGCGTCGAGCGCGGCCTGGCGCACGGGTTCGTCGCCGACCACGGAAATGAGCACGATCGGCACGTCGCGCTTGACCAGCGGACGGCGGAACTGGCGCGTGAACTGCAACCCGTCCATGTCGGGCATGCGGTAATCGAGCAGAAGCATGTCGACGGCGTTGCGCTCCGACCACTGCAGCGCATCGACCGGGTTTTCGAAGTCGGTGACGTTGATGCCGGGGCTGATGCCCTCGACCACGTGCCGCAACATGGTGCGTGCGGACTGCTGGTCGTCGACGATGAGAATGTTCATGAGCCGTCCTCGATGGGTTTCAAACGGCCCCACCCGCCGGTTCGGACATCACACGCCGGGCAGCCGCTCCCCATTCTTCGTCCGCCACGCCCACAAGCAACTAACGTCGAGCCTATCACATTTGTCGTCAATAATAGAGGTTGATACCAATCCGAGTTATAGCGGCTAAAAAACTGATTTCTTGAGGTTTAGGTGACAAATTTCGAGTGATTTCTCACGCCTCGGGCCGCATATACGGAAACAGAAGGACGTCGCGGATCGAAGGCACGTCGGCGAACAGCATGACCAGACGGTCGATACCCACTCCCAACCCGCCCGCAGGCGGCATGCCGTATTCCAGGGCGCGGATGTAGTCGGCGTCAAAATGCATGGCTTCGTCGTCACCGGCGTCCTTGGCCTCGACCTGCGCGCGAAAACGTGCAGCCTGGTCTTCCGGATCATTCAGTTCGGAAAATCCATTCGCCAGTTCCTTGCCGCCGACGAACAGTTCGAAGCGGTCAGTGACCTCGGCATCGGAGTCGTTCGCGCGCGCGAGCGGCGAGACTTCGGTCGGGTACGCGGTGATGAATGTCGGTTGCACCAGCGTGGGCTCCACGGTTTTCTCGAAAATCTCGAGCAGCAACTTGCCCCAGCCGTAGCCGGGTTTGGTTGGAATCTTCAGTCGATCGCAGTGTGCGCGCAGCGCCGCCACATCGCGGATTTCTTCGCTGCGGATTTCCGGATTGAGTTCGCGCACCGCTTCATCGAGCCGCCAGCGCCTGAACGCGGGGCCGACATCGATGTCGCGGCCTTCCCAATGCAGCGCGGTCTTGCCGAGCGTGGCCAACGCCGTTTCGCGAATCATGTTCTCGGTCAGATCCATGATCTCGTTGTAGGTCGCGTAAGCCTGATACAACTCGAGCATGGTGAATTCGGGATTGTGCCGCGTCGACACGCCTTCGTTTCGGAAGTTGCGGTTGATCTCGTAGACGCGCTCGAAACCGCCGACGACGAGCCGCTTCAAATACAACTCCGGCGCCACGCGCAGGAACAGATCGATATCCAGCGCGTTGTGATGCGTCACGAACGGCCGCGCCGTCGCGCCGCCGGGAATGAGGTGCATCATCGGCGTCTCGACTTCCATGAACCGCCGCGGCGCCGCTTCCAGCCATTGCCGCATGAAACCGATCATGCGCGAGCGTAGTTTGAACGTGTCACGCGATTCGGGCGTGACGATCAGATCGACATAGCGCTGACGATAACGTTGCTCGACATCCGACAGTCCATGCCATTTGTCCGGCAACGGCCGCAGATTCTTCGTTATCAGACGCAGCGATTCGGCCCTCACCGACAACTCGTCCGTCTTGGTGCGCATCAGCGGACCTTCCGCCGCGACGATATCGCCGATGTCCCACGACTTCACGCTGTCGTATGCATCGCCGACGTTGTTGGCCTGTATGAAAAGTTGCAGGCGGCCGGTGACGTCCTGGATCTGAATGAAGCTGACCTTGCCCTGCCCGCGCTTGAGCATCACGCGGCCGGCAACTTTGACGCGACGATTGGCGGCTTCAACCGCCGCCGCATCGGACTTTTCGAATTCTGTCTGCAGATCGCCGAGAAACGCATCTGGCGCGAAATCGTTCGGGAAAGCGACGCCCTTCTCGCGAAGCGCACGCAGTTTGTCGCGGCGCTCGGCGATCAGCCGGTTTTCGTCGGGCGGGAGAGAATTCGAGTCAGTGCTGTTTTCGGACATATCCCGGTTCGCATGGATTGCAGGTTTTCAGGTCAGGGAACCGTGAGTAGTCGCGATCGCACGTCCAAAGTTCGCTGACTCCATGTGCCTTGCAGATCGCGGCGATCTTTGCATCGTGCACCATTCCGCCCATCACGTTGCTTTCCAACGTCAGCTCGCGGAGGTAACGCAGATGATCGAGCCCTTCTCCGATCACTCGAACATTGGCGGTTTCCAGCAGGCTGTCAATCATTCGCCAAGCTTGCGATGGCGTTGATTGCGGCCGACATTTCGTGCTCGTCACCGTCCCGTAGAACTCGTGCAAGCATGGCATAGGTATCGCCCACGTGCCGGGCGATTCGGCCAGTTTCGCCAGAGCGGCGAGCGCTGGTTTATGCAAGGTCGCCTCACCGCGATGCGCGAAAATCAGAAGGTTCGTATCGACCGCGATCACCGAGCGCGCTTCCGCACTTTTCGCTCCGTTCTAGCCGACTTCGCTTCTGCGCCGCCGTCCATTTTCCACGATCGGTCGCGCATTTCATCGATGAGTCCATTGATCTTCGCGGGCGTCATAGACCAGTCAATATCGGGACCACCGACTACAACAGGCTTGAATTTGTATTTCGCCGGCTTGCTGCGCTTTTCGAGCAAATCGCGCAATCCGTCCTCGATGAGCGAGCGAAGCGTCACGTGGTCGCGCGCTTGAATAATTTTTGCGCGCTTGATCAAGTCGTCCGCGATGTCGATAGTTGTTTTCATGATCAGACAAGCGATATGGGTACCCATATCGTATCACGCGTCGACACGTTTCGCACCCGCATCGAGTCCGGATTTCAGGCTCGCTTCGATGAACTCATCGAGGTCGCCATCGAGCACGCGCTGCGTATCGGTGCGCTCGACGCCCGTACGCAGATCCTTGATGCGCGACTGGTCAAGCACGTAGCTGCGGATCTGGCTGCCCCAGCCGATGTCGGACTTGGTCGCTTCCAGCGCCGCCTTCTCGGTATTGCGTTTCTGGATCTCCATTTCATAGAGCTTGGCCTTCAGCATCTTCATCGCGCGATCGCGGTTGGCGTGCTGGCTGCGTTCGGTCTGGCAGGCGACGACGATGCCGCTCGGCACGTGCGTGATACGCACCGCCGATTCGGTCTTGTTGACGTGCTGTCCGCCCGCGCCCGACGAGCGGTACACATCGGTTTTCAGATCCGCCGGATTGATGGTGATGTCGATGTCGTCGTCGACTTCCGGCGACACGAAGATCGACGAGAACGACGTGTGCCGCCGGTTGTCCGAATCGAACGGCGACTTGCGCACCAGTCGATGCACGCCGATCTCGGTCTTGAGCCAGCCGTACGCGTATTCGCCCTCGACGCGGAACGTCGCGCTCTTGATCCCCGCCACTTCACCCGCGGACACTTCGAGCAGTTCCGTTTTCCAGCCTTTGTTCTCGGCCCAGCGCAGGTACATGCGCAACAGCATTTCCGCCCAGTCCTGCGCCTCGGTGCCGCCGGCACCGGCCTGCACATCGACGAAAGCATTGTGCGAATCCATCTTGCCGGAGAACATGCGCTGGAATTCCAGCGCCTCGACTTTCTTCGCCAGCGATTCGACATCGTCCGCAACGGCCTGTGCGGTGCCTTCGTCGGATTCCGAGGCCGCAAGTTCAAGCAAATCGCTGGCGCCGCTCAGCCCATCGTCGAGGGTGCGGATGCCGTTGACGATTTTGTCCAGCATCGCGCGCTCCTTGCCGAGCTGCTGCGCGCGTTCGGGATTGTCCCAGACGTTCGGATTTTCCAGTTCGCGGCTTACTTCTTCGAGCCGCTCGCGTTTGACGTCGTAGTCAAAGATACCCCCGAAGCGAAGCGACCCGGGCGGACAGGTCGGCGATGCGGAAGGTGATGGCGTTGATTTCGATCATTGCGGTTTCGTGGGGAAAATTGCGGTTCGGCAGCATAGCAAAAGTGACTGCGCATTTCGCCCGACACGATCCGGTTCGATCAAACCGGCTCGACGTGCGCGAGCACCAGCCGCAGTTTGCGCGCGCCGTTCCACTCATTGACGTCGAGCGAATACGCAGCGCGGATGCGCGGACCGAACGTTTCGGCGCGCGCATTGAACATCACCGCATCGATGGCAACGCGGCGACCTTCGCAGCGCAGCGTGAGGCGCGAATGTGACTCGCCCATCGGACGGCAGTCGTCGACCAGGAATACACCGTCGAACAGCGGTTCCGGAAATGCCTGACCCCACGGACCGCCGGCGCGAAGCTGCTCGGCGAGCTCCAGGCCAAAATCGCCGGCATCGAGTTCGCCGTCGGTCAGCATCACCGCATCGAACTGTTCGGGCGCAATGCGTTCTTTCGCGACGCCGGCGAACGCATCGGCGAATGCGCCGAGATGGTCGCGATGAATCGACAATCCCGCCGCCATCGCATGGCCGCCGAAACGGCGCAGCAGGCCGGGCGATCGCGCATCGATTTCGGCCAGCGCATCGCGCAGATGGAAGCCCGCGATGGAGCGTCCGGATGCTTTCACTTCACCGTCGTCCGCCGGCGCACACGCGACGACCGGCCGGCGCAGCGAATCCTTCAATCGCGATGCGACGAGACCGACGATGCCGTGATGCCAGGAATCGTCGAACAACACGACGCCGCAGGGCAACTCGCCACCGTGCGCCGACAGCCATGCGGCGACGGCCTGCTCGGCCTGTTCGACCATGGTGGTCTGCAAATCACGCCGCTCGTTGTTGATCGCGGAAAGTTTTTCGGCGAGATC
>Ga0157374_10004382_pt1 | contig 11880 bp, 29 predicted proteins | sample M25metaG_FD_115308 | JGI IMG/M metagenome (GOLD analysis project Ga0157374, IMG submission 115308) | Miscanthus rhizosphere microbial communities from Kellogg Biological Station, Michigan, USA - M2-5 metaG | ecosystem: Host-associated > Plants > Roots > Rhizosphere > Soil | place: USA: Michigan...
CAGCCCCTCAGGATGGTGTCGGCCCCCAACGCCGTGCCATCGCTCCAGCACTCCTGGTAGTCGAGGAACATGCACTCCTCGTTGTAGCGGTAGTAGTCCTGGTCAGGCTTGGTCCGATGGTGGGAGTCAACTCCCCAGCCGATCCACGGAATGCCGTCAATCATGACGCCCTCGTAGTAGTTGGTGCCCGCGGTCAGCCGCCTGATTACCTCAGGCTCGGTGACCAGCGGACCGGCCTGGAAGACCACCGAGCCCGGGGGGCCTTCTACTGCCCAGGTGTACCGAACCCGAGCTTCCTTCGAGTTGGGCATCTGCTCCCACGTCCACTTCTGATGAACGCGGTAGATGTCTGGCCCCAGTAACGACTGGAACCGCATGGTGTCCAGCGGCGGGGACTTGTCGATCACGTGAATCCTCCAGCGGGTTTGAGTACGGGGATCTTCGGCACTGGCACCTTGGTCCACTTCTTCACGAAGGCCTTCATCTTGTCGATGATCAGCTTGGCCTTGGCGCCGATGGCCTTCTTCCACCGACGCCAGCGCGGACCTTGGCGCTTGAGGAACCACCAGATCCAGAAGACCATCAGGAAGAACATGAACCCGAACGCGATCCAGTCCTGCTTGAACGCGTCGTAGATGGACCAGTACAAGCACCACAGGATGTTGGGCAGCGCATCTCCTCCCGGACCCAACTTGGCTTGGCAGACGAACTGACTGGCGATCAGGAGGACGACCGCCAGCAGCCACCAGGCCCAGCTCATCCAGCCAGGTATGCGGACGTGCTGGCTTCGAACTGGTGCTGCCAGCCCCATTCGTCGCGCAGGTACTGGCGGAACTCCTGATCGCTGAGCTCGACGATCTCGTCGACCGTGGTCTCCAGCTGGTCGATGACCCGGTCGTACTCCTCGGTGAAGTCCTGCGGCACCGGCAGGAAGTGCAGGAAGCCCGGGTCGACCGGCTTGTTGTTCTTGGCGTCGTCCAGTCGGGCGGCGAGCTCCTCGGTGACCCGCTGCTGGTAGACCTCCCAGGCCTTCTCGACCTTGGCCCGGTGGTTCTTCTTGTTCTCCTCCAGGCGCTCCATGATCTTGGCCTTGTTGTACTTGAGCGACTTCATGAGTTGTTCTCCTTTTCGGTGATGATTTGATCGACTACTTCGCTCACAAGATCTCCCGCAAGGGAGCTCGCAGGGTCTCCTGCTCCAAGGCGCTGTACCCGGGCGTGTGGGTGATGGAGTCCATGGTGTAGTTGGGGAATCGCATCTGGGCGCAGCGCAAGCACAGGATCAGCGCGCTGCTGACGTTGGGTTGTTCGGCCATCAACGTCTTGATGTCGGCGTCCGTGACGAGAACGTCGAGTTGACAGCCATTGCAACCCACTTCGTGGATCTCTCCTACCGGGCCGAAATCCCGCAACGAAGCGCGAGTCTCGGGGGTGTCCAGTCTGGACACCAAGACCAGAGTGGTCATTACTGCTCCTTGCTTCAGAGTTGAGGAGTGCCCTCGTATTACGCCCGGGGGCCACGGCGCGCTGCTAGTACCCGCCGTAGTGGGCGACGTCGCGGGCGTCCTTCTCGGCCTTGTAGGTGATTTCCTCGGTGTGCTTGATCTGCGGTGGAAGTGGCCGAGCCGGGACGAACTTCTCCAGTTCCTTGAACTCCAGCCAGTTGTCGAGTTGCTGCCGGGTCAGATCGTTTTGCCGGTACTTGCCGTCAAAGTCGCGGGGCAACTCCCACTTCGAGATCTTCTCCCACAACTCGTCGTAACGCCGCAGACGTTGCTCCATCACCTTGGCCTGCGCGGTCTTCTCGCCACTGGCGCTAATGGTGTCCAAGAACCTCTCGATCTGAGTGATCGCACCAAGCACCGCCGCGGCTATGGACATCCAGACGTACTTGAGCGGCCAACCAGCTGCCCAGGGGACACCGATGTCGTTGCGGAATTCGTACTTCTTCTTCTCCTCGCCCTTGCGGACGTAGGACTGGCTGGCGTAGTCCCAGGTGGTAGCCGGGACGGACTCCGCCCACCACCGCCAGAGGGCGGCATCCCCGATCGCGATGCACGCGTACACGAAGATCCCGACCGGGATGCTCAGCCACAGGGACCAGTCAAGCGGGTTGAGGTCCATCAGAATCTCCCCTCATTCGGAACGTCGATGGCGTCAAGGAGCATGTCGCCCGGATATCTCCCGAAACCCGGTACCTCGACTTGGTTGGGATGCGGACGGGTAGACGGCAAGATCTCCGGCTCGACGTCCAGGTTCAGGTGCTTCTCCCGCTCAGCGGCCGCGATGGCTCGCAGCGCGTCGTCGGGGTTGATCAAGGCTCGCAGGCCCTCTACGTCGCCGATCTGCACCAACGCGGTGATCTCGCCCAACTGCTTGTCCCTGGCTCTGATCATTTCCTGCGCCTCGTCGTACACGGAGTTGACGTGCAGTCCGCGTCCCTCACCCAAGGAGTAGGCCGATCTGCCACCGAAGTACAGGACTGCGAAGATCAGCTGCAGCGGCCACGCGAACGAGGTGAGCGCGCCCAGGATGACCGGCGGCTCGGAGGTGGACTTCTTCTGCAGGAAACGCTTCTTGACGAAGCCCTGCAGGAAGATCCAGACGAAGGCGGCCGGGAGAATCCCGACCAGCCAGAGGATTTCGAGGATGTCAGTAAGCACAGGTGCTCCCTTGGATAGCGAGGGGCTGTTCCAGCCCCCAGGACAAGATGAACGCTCCGATCCGGAGTACTGCTCGCTTCACTTCGGTCTCCTTCCGAATGAAATGGATGTGGGCCCCGTATTCGGCCGGGGCCACGCCGTTGAACTACTTCTTCTTGCTGGCCAGCAGCCGCCGGTATGCGGCGGAGCCGGTGTCGGTCACCGAGGGAACGTTGGACAACCCCCTGCCCTTGGTGAGGTCGCGGTCCTTGTGCGACCGGCTACGAGCGACTGCTTCCCAGTCGCCCTTCTTGCGCATCTTGCCGCTGTTCGGTCCTCCCATGGGGCTCCTCCTAGAGTCGGTCGTCGACGAGGGCGGCGACGGCGTTCATCGCGCGCTTGACATCGCTCCAGCTGTTGCATCCGGCAAACATCCGTCCCGCTTCCAACCAGGTGAGACCCAGTTCGTGCATGGCCCGTTCCCGAGCGTCGTAGCCACGTTCGGTCTTGTTGCTCGGCACGGTTTCGACCCCGGCATCGAGAAAGAGCGGACTGACAGCGGGAACGAGCGCGAACGGGTCCTCCGACATCATCACAGCGTGGCCCGCCACGCAGTACGCGGTCTTGCACTCGTGGAGCATGGCCGAGTCGCGACGGACGATGCCGGTCTTCTCCGAGAAGGATGGCGCCTTGTAGCCGGGGAGCTTGACGGTGACCCAGCCGCCCTGTTCCCAGGAGGTCGGGTCGTTCTGCACCTTTTCCACGATCTTCCGCATCAGCGGGACGTTCGGGATGTGCATCCCGTCGCAGTCCTTGATGTGGCAACCCAACGCGCGGGCCTTGAACTGATCTTCGGTGAGCATGGTTCCTCCTAGATGGTGTCTCCCACGATGGCGGCGTACTCAGTGAGCATCCGCTTGACGTCTTTCCAGGTGTTGTCGCCCTCGAAGAGCACATCGGCCTCGTGATCGGTGAGGCCGAGCTCGTGCTGGCCTCGCTCCGAGGGTTCGTAGCCGGACACCGTGGCGTTGTCGAACATCATGGTGTCCTGGTTCCAGATCAGTGGGTCCTCCGACAGCATCGAGGCGTGGCCTGCGATGCAGAAGGCGGTTTCGCAGACCCCGTTGCGCACCTCCAGCTCGCGTACGATGTCGGTCTCGAAGACCAGGTCCAGCTTCGGGTCGTAGCCCATGACCCGCATGTTCTCCCCGAGGAGAGAGTCACCCGGACCGATGGCCCAGGTGGCTTGCCACCAGGAGTTCGGGTCCTCCCGAATGCGGTCGAGGATCTTGCGCATCAGCGGAACGTTGGGGATGTGGGCGCCATCGCACCCGTCGATCTCGCAGTTGGTCTGGGATCGCCGTTCGGCGATCTGTTCGTCAGTCAGCATGGTTCTCCTTAGAGGGTCTCGCCGACGACCGCGGCGATCTGTGCAGCGTGACGCTTGATTTCAGACCAACCGTTGACGCCGTAGAAGAGGTTGCTGGCCTCGGCGCCGGTCAACCCGAGTTCGTGCATGGCCCGATCGCTGGCCGAGAGACCGCTAATGGTCTCTTCCACGTAGAGCGGGATCTGGACGCCCCTGATCACCCGCATTTCCGACTTCAGGGGGTCGCCCGACAGCATGGCTGCGTGCCCGGCGATGCAGAAGGCCGTCTTGCAGGGCTCCTCCAATACCTGGCCCCCCTTGAAGACGTAGTCGTTGGCTTCGTCGTAGATCGGGACATCGCTGCCCTGGACGTAGTACGTGGCCCAATCGCCCTGGAACCAGGACGCTGGGTCGTTGCGGATCTGATCCAGGATCTTGCGCAGCAGCGGCAGGTTGGGAACGTGGTAGCCGTCGCAGCCGGAGACCATGCACTCGGTCTGCCGACCGGCCAGTCTGGTTTCAGTCATCGTCTTCCTCCTTGAGTTGGAACTCGACCAGTTCCGCTACCTCGGGCGGATACCGGTAGTTGACGTGGGATTCGGTGGTGTCGGGGTGTTCGTCGGCGTAGGCCTTGGTCACCATGTGCCCGGTGACCGAGTCCCGGTAGGTCGTCCAGGTGGCGTTCTTCTGGACCCTCTCCGCGACCCGCTTCTCCACCTCGCCTCGTTCTGCATGATCCTTCTGCAGGGCCGCGTCGACCGTGCCCTGGAAGCCGAAGCCGGTGGACCAGCCGTAGCCCCAAGCGTCGCTCATCAACCGAGTGACCGTGTCCAGGTCGAACAGCGCCTTGGGGTCGAGCTTGGCCTGGTCGACGATCTGCTGGATGTCCTTGGCCCGCTCCTCGTCGTAACTATTCATGGGACTCCTCCCAGGCTTCGGCCGCTTCCTTGAGGACGTGCACGGCCTCGTCAGCATCCTTGATCTGGTGGTCGTTGATCTCCCAGACCTTGTTGGTGGGACGGTCGCGGAGGACTGGTTCGTCGTAGTACTTCTGGCTGAGCAGCTGCCCAAGGAATTCGGTCTCTGGGTAGATCGGGTAGCTCTCCATCTCTTCCTGGCTCAGCCCCAAGGCCGTGTAGACCGCGCCCAACAGGCAGACCCTGCCACCATCCGCGAGGTTCTTTTGGGTCCAGCCCTTCTCGTGGATGATCTCCGCGGCCTTCTCGAACGGGTTACTCATGGTCTCTCTCCCAGAGTTTGGCGGCTACTTCGAAGACGTGCTTGACGTCTTCGAACTTGGTGTTCTCTCGGTCGTTGAAGTCCATTACTAGTCTTCCGAGGCCCAACTCCTGCACCGCCTTGTTGAGGTACCGAGGAACATCCCAGTCCCCGTCGGTGAGATGCGCAGGCAAATTGCCGTCGTACCGACTGGCGATGGCGGCTCCCACGCTGCAGTACTTGGTGTTATCAGTCCAGAGAGACTTCGTCATGAAGGTGCCTTGGCACCAGCCCTCGCCGTCCCGCAGGAGTTCGAGGGCCTTCTCGACGGGGTTAGGCATGGTCTCGCTCCCAGATCTTCTCGGCCCGCTCGAACATGGCGTCCACCATCTCGAACGTGGTCTCCTCGTCGTCGTTGAACTCGATGACGGCCTGGAGGCCCCTCGCCTCGACGGTTGGCGCCCAGTCGGGGTGAGTTTCGACCAGCGCTTCCTTGAGCAGGTCATGGTTGTCGCTGTCGTAGAACAGGCAGACGTCCCCCGTCTCGACGTAACGCATCGCCCCGAGCGAGCAGAACTGACTCAGCTCTACGGGGAGCGTTTCCAACTCGCCATTGGCCAATCTGACCCAGCGAGTGGCATAGGCGCCCTTGCCCCAGTTCTTGCCTCCCTTGAACAACTCACGCGCCTTCGTGAACGGATTCGTCATCCGCTTCCTCCTTTTCCCTGATGGGTTCTTTGGACAGAACAGTGAATATCCTGTGGTCGCCGTGACCTTCCTTACTGCACTGCGAACAGTGAAAAATGCCGTCCTCCAGCTTGGACATGCACCTTTCGCAGTAGTCATGTTCGATGGTGTGAAGGCAGTGGTGGCAGTAGGCCACGAAGTGGGTCGTGGCCATGCCGTCTTGTCGGGTGCACCAGCTACTCATCCGAACACCTCCGTGGGATCTCCGATGACCTCCCAATGGACCTGGCCGGTGAGCACGACGTCCACCGTGCGGACGACGTTCTGCTTGCCGCCCTCCCAGGCGACGAACAACTCGCCGCCGTCCATGTTGGCGTCCGGCCCTACGTTGAGCACGGTCCCGCGCTCGAAGTCGTCGGCCCGCAGGACCACCGAGCCTTCAGCCAGCTTGATTTTCACGCGACATCCAACTTGTCGGCGGCCTGCAGTAGCACCTTCTCGACGTCCTCCTGGGTGGTCTCCTGCAGGTCGTTGTACTCGGCACCGGGCCAGGTGGTGTGCAATATCTTGTCGGTGAAGCTGCCTTCGAACAGCACGCGGAAGAACTTCCGCAGCTCGCGGATGGGATCGCGGTCGTAGGCCCTGTCGAACTTGTCAGCGTTGGACGAGGCGACGTCCACGTCGGCTGCTTCGAAGACGGCACCCCACAAGCAGACGGCGCCAGTTCGTTCGTCCTGGAGCTTGCCCTTGTGGTGACCTTTGCTCCGAAGGACGTCCACTGCCTTGCGGGCCAGCTCTGCTGCTTCCTTGCTCATTCGACCTCCAATTCATCGGCGGTTTGGAGAAGGAACTTCTCGACCTCCTCCTGGGTGCGGGTCGGATCGTCGTTCCAGGACCATCCCGGGTAGCGGTTCACGACTCTTCCTTCGATCCGGACGCGGTCATAGAACTTGTCCCGCATGAACCTGCGCAGTTCGGCCAGTTCGGGGGTCTCTACGCCAAACGCGCTGGCGCCCCGCCTGACGATGTCGCCGTTGGCGAGGTGAATGGCACCCCACATGCAGACCTTGGCGTCCTCTTGGACGAGGTAAGTCTTGCCGTGGCCACGCTGACGAAGGATCTCGGCGGCCATGCGGGCCAGCTCGGCTGCCTTCCTGCTCACAGCTCCTCACCTGCCCGGGCGGCGATCTCCTGGGCGATCTCCTGGATCTCCTGCCGGGTTCGGCCACCCCAGAACAGCTTGTCTGCTTCGTAGGTGGTGAGTCCGAGCACCTGCCGCGCCGACTCGCCCCAACCGCCGCTGCTGGGCATTCCCATACCGTCCGGTCCGAGTTCTCCCGTCATGGCCAGCGCATGGCCAGCGATGCAGAACGAGGTACCGCACTGGGGGATGCGGACGAGATGAGGAGCCTGCCTGCGGAGCTCATGATGCCAAGATGGAGAGATACCCCTCCAATCGAGCCGCCAACTTCCCTGGAACCACTCCTCCGGGTGCTCGTCGATGTGAGTCAGGATCTTTCTGAGCAGGGGGAGGTTGGGGGTCGGTACGTCGTTCACTGTGCCTCCTTGAAAGAAACCTGGCCCAACTCGTCGATCTCGGCGACGGTGTCCATCTCGTCCAACGCGAGGGCCACGAGGGCCCAGCCCATCGCGGTGTCTTCCTTGACGGCAGCCTTGACGGCGCGCGTCAAGGCCTCTTCGGTGTCGATCTTCTGCATGAGCATGAGGTTCTCCTTGTCAGTTGCTGGTAGCGGCGAGGAACTCGATGAGTTCATTGGGGGACAGGCACCGGGTGGCTCCCGGGCCCAGGTTGGTGTCCAGCAGGTGGGCACCGATGACGCGGTTGAACAGGACCATGACGGTGATCTCGTAGCGTTGGTCGGGCGAGACCATCAGCTTCGAGCCGGTGAACCAGTGCCGCTTGAAGATGGTGAAGGGCTTCTTGTTGGGATCGAACAACTACTCTTCCTTCGGCTCCGCAGGTTTGAACAGCTCGGGGTCGTCCTCGAACCGGAGGACCTTCAGCCGACCGTCCAGTAGGGCCTTCTTGCCGAGCATCATCAGCTGCTCGGAGATCTTGACCCAGTTCGCGGTCAGCGGATCTGCGTAGGCGTTCTCGATGGCCCGGGACAGGGCAACTTCGGCGGTGACGTAGCGCTCAGGCATTGTTCTCCTCGTAGACGGTGGGACGACCGCCCTCCTTGCACCCACACCAGTCGCCCATTCCGGCGTAGTGGTTGCACTCGTAGACGGTCATCCGGCGGCCGGTGTTCCTTTGCTTTTGCGAGTCCCACTCGTTCAGCGGCCCGATCTCCGCGTCATGGTTGGAGAAGGGATGTTTGCACAGCGGGCAGGTGGGATCGACCTCCTTCTCCACGTTGGCGATGAGCTCCTTGGTCTCTTCGAGCTTGGCTACTTGATCTGCCAGGACCTTCTTCAGGGTGTCGAGGTAGTGAAGGACTACGGGGTTTGGCTCGGGAGCCCAGGCAGGTCTGGTCATTTCCTCTCCCGTTGCTCGGGGAACGTGTGGCAGTTTCCGCAGTACTGGTACTTCACGTCGTTGGGGTTGTAGGACGTCCGACCGCAGTCCGGGCAGGTGAAGTAGTCCAGGCTGGCTCGGATGTCCAGTCCGGCGACCTCCAGGGCTTCACGGAGGCGTCGGCGGGATGGGGATTCGTCGCTCATTCCTCCTCCTTCGTCTGGGGGAAGCGGTCGGCGTAGATCTGCCAGGTACGAGCGATGCCGTCTTCGACTCGATCGCACTGCACGTGGGTCCTGAACTCCACGGGGTACTGCTCGTCGAAGTCCTTGCTCTCGACGTCCCCGTAGCCCCGCTTCTCACTGATCACCACCGACCACTGGTCGGTGTGGATGCCTTCGATGCTGGCGCCGTCGTAGTCCCAGTTGAGCGACGTCACCACTCTGGACAGCAGGTTCTCTGGAGTGGCTGGGGTCTCGTAGCCCTCACTGAGGCGAGCCAAGACGTCGGCCATGATGGCATCGCATTCCTCGGCTCTCTCAGGCCTGCATCGGCACATGAAGTCCTTGACGAGTTCTGGTTTGGTCATGACTTCTCCTAGAGCGGCTCGAAGCGGATGGTCACCGGGGCATCACAGACCCGGCACTCGTATCTCGCTCTGTCCTGCATCGCCAGCTCGGCGTCCTTGCAGCGAGTGCAGGACAAGCACATGTCCTGCTTCACCTTGCAGGTGCACTCCTGGCTGTCGATGATCAGCCGCCAGGCAGCCGGGTTAGGACACTGTTTGGTCATCTCTTCGTCCAGGAAGGCCTCGCACCGAGGGACCTCCTGGAGCAGCTCTTCGAGCTGGATGTCCGGAAGGACTTGGGTCATCACTACTCCTGGTTGGCTAGGGGCTGATTGGCTAGGGGACGTGTTATCTCCTTGCAGCCACCCCCACAGGCGGTCTTGTCGTTCATGAGGTCCCTGAGGTGTTCTACGCAGAAGTTGGCCGTCTTGATGTGGCCGTTCCGGCAGAAACACCTCAGCCTGGCAACGGCTGGGCGGTTGCAGTCTTTCCTGGTCTTGAGGATGGTGGTATCGCAGACCCTGGGCGTCCGGGGCTTTTCCTTGGTCTGCTCGTCGTCCTGGAACTGCTTCTCCAGTTCCGCCAGGGTTTGGTCGATGGATTTGATCATCACTTTTCCTGAGCTTCTTGAACGCGCTTGATGAGGTCGTCGATGACCTGCAGCCGAGTGGTGGTCTCCAGCTTCTCCGCAGCCAGGAGAGCCAGGATTCCTTGCGGCTGCTCGTCCTTGCTGTAGGAGTTGTAGAGCCCACGGCTCCGCTGAGCTCTCTCGTGGTAGAGCTTGGCCAGTTCCCAGAGTTTGGCTCGGAGAGCTCTGGACTTCACTCCTGCGTCTTCCAAGGTCCGGTAGAAGAAGTACTGCGGGTGCTCCTTCTCCTGCAGAGTGAGCACCACTTCGTCCTGGGGAGGCTCGAAAAGCTCTTCGTCCTTGGAGCCGTCGAAGTTGGGGTCCATCCCGAACAGGTTGGACCATCGGTCCGGATTCTTGGCTTCCAACAGATCCAGGAAGCGCTCGACGTCCTTGGTGTCTAGGCCAAGTTCCTTGGCTCTCTTGATGATGGTCTTCAGTGCATCGCCGTAGGCGGTCATACCTGGTCTCCTTCCAGGTCGTTGGACATGAAAAGGCCCCACCGGCTGAAGGAGAACACCGTTCCGCTGATCGTCTCGGGGGAGAGGTGAGATCAGGTACTAGGTTCAACCGGTGGGGCCTGAGTAAGAGGAAGGTATTTGGGCGGTCTTCCCCCTACCCCTGATATTTTACTCTCAGTAGGTCAGACTCACAAGAGTCCGTTCGGAGGACGAGCAGGATTCGCAGACCGGACCTTCCTTGGTCTGCTCAACCTCTTCTCCTGGGAAGACCAGCTGCTCACAGCTGATGCATTCCAGAATGTCCATCGCTTCCGACATGCCCTCAGTCTACCTAAGGGACTCAAGTTCTAACAACGAACCGACTGCTGACAGATCTCGCGGCCGATGAAGGTGTAAGTCCACTTCTCCAGATCCCAAGCCGGTTGACGTTCCTTGTGCAGAAGATCGTGATGACCACGGCACAGCGCTACGAGATCAGTGAGGAGTTCGTTTCCGAACCGTTCGTAGGTGATGTGGTGAATGTCGAAGTTTCGATCTCCACAGATCACACAGGCCTGAGGACGATCACTTCGGTAGTAGGCGTTCTTCTTGTCAGTCCACCTGCTGGATTCGATGTACTGCTTGTAGATCGAATTTCGATGAGAGCGCTCTGGCTTCTGGTGTTTCTTGATGTAGCTGACTCGGTTCCGATTACTCATAGGACTCCTTAGCTCCCGAGAACCCCACCTCCGGAATTGATCATCCGGAGGCCGTCTCCTCCACGCCGCCAACTTTCGACTTGCCCGTAGCTGGGCACAGCTGTCCGCCTCCCTCTGACGGAGGAGACCTCCGGTACCACCCTGGTGCCTCTCGCGAACACCAGCGATCCCCGGTGGGCCTGTACGAACGGGAACTGGGGAGCTAAGCTCAACCCGTTCGTGCGTGGCAGTGCGAACAGTAGCTCTTCTGGAGCTTCGCGCCAAGACCCCCGTTCCTTGTGGTGACGGGGGTCTTGTGCTTCTCGGTAACAGGTGTAGCGTCTCGCTCACTGCCACGTTCGACCAAGATCGAAGGACTCGGATGCGCCCATCCAATGAAGCTTTGTTGATCTCTGCCCTGGTGAACACGGCTGACGTGACCCAAGGAGTCAGCTTCGGGCTAGAGCCCGAAATGTTCACCGGCTACCAGGCCGAGTACCGCTGGCTGCTGAGCTACTTCACCACCTACGGCTCCTCCCCGACCAAGGAAGCCCTGCTGCACAAGTTCCGGGACTTCCCCTGGACCGACGTAGCCGACGTGGCGTACTACAGCGACGAGGTCCTCTACGACTACCAGCGCAAGCAGACTGCCCAGATCATCCGACGCAGTGCGGCCTACCTGCAGGAAGGTGACCTGGAAGAAGCCCTGCTCACCCTCGGCAGCTTCCAGGTAGCCCAACGTCGTTCGCCCTTGGCGAACGCGCTGCTGGACACCTCCTACCTGGACAAGTACGACGAGCGGGTAGAAGCCCTGCACGTGCCCTGGAAGACCTTGGACAACCTCACCGGAGGCATCCGTCCGGGGAACTTCTGGACCATCGCTGCCAGATATGGCCACGGCAAGAGCTGGATTCTCGGTGAGATCATGTCCTGCCTGCTGATGGAGGGCCGGAAGGTCCTGTTCTACTCGCTGGAGATGCCCAAGGACGAGGTGCTGGTCCGGATGCACGTCCTGCTGGGCGCCAAGCTCGGGTTCGACGTGGACCACGTGGCCATGCGGGACAAGGTCTACGACCGCATCCAGTACCGGAAGATCCACAACGCGATCATGGAGTCCGTTCCGGGGGAGTTCTTCACCGAGGACACCGGGAA
>Ga0157374_10004383_pt1 | contig 11877 bp, 13 predicted proteins | sample M25metaG_FD_115308 | JGI IMG/M metagenome (GOLD analysis project Ga0157374, IMG submission 115308) | Miscanthus rhizosphere microbial communities from Kellogg Biological Station, Michigan, USA - M2-5 metaG | ecosystem: Host-associated > Plants > Roots > Rhizosphere > Soil | place: USA: Michigan...
ACGGCGCGACGTCGGCGAGGATGCCGAGCCAGCCGTACGGGTACTCGCGCGTGAACTCGCGCAGCGCGCCCGTCGGGACCGCTTCGCGGCAGGCGCCGTGGAAGCCGTCGCACCCGGCGATCAGGTCGCATGCGATCTCGCCGCCGGCGTGACGCACGAGCCCGCGCTCGAGGTCGATGCTCTCGGCCGGCGTGTCGAAGAGCAGCGGCAGCCCGCTCGCCTCCCTCGCGGCGATGAGGTCCTTCACGACCTCCGTCTGGCCGTAGATGACGATGCTGCGTCCGTCGGCGAGGTCGCTGAGCGGGATTCGATGGCGCTCTCCGTCGAACTGGAGCGAGATCCCGTGATGGGTGATCCCTTCCCGGTCGAGGCGCTCGCCGACGCCCGCGTCGCGGAGCAGGTCGACCGTCCCCTGCTCGAGCACGCCGGCGCGAATCCGAGCCTCGCAATAGGCCCGGCTGCGCGCCTCGAGGATCACCGTCTCGACCCCGGCGTTCTCGAGTAGCCGCGCCAGGGTCAGTCCGGCCGGGCCGGCGCCGACGATGGCCACCTGAGTCCTCAGGGCATCTCCTCCGCGAGGACCTCCTGCGCGATCGCGAACGCCCGGTTCGCGGCGGGAACGCCGCAGTAGATCGCACCGTGGAGGAGGACCTCCTTGATCTCATCCGGCGTGAGCCCGTTCCTGCGCGCGGCGCGGACGTGCATCGCCAGCTCGTGGTGGTGCCCGAGGGCTGTCAGAGCCGTGAGCGTGATCGCGCTTCGCGTGCGGCGGTCGAGGCCGGGACGCGTCCAGATCTCGCCCCACGCGTAGCGCGTGATCAGATCCTGGAAGTCGGCCGTGAACGGGGTTGTGTCGGCAGTCGCGCGATCGACGTGGTCGTCACCGAGAACCTCGCGCCGCGTCCGCATCCCGTCCGCCCGGCGTTCGTCGTCCGTCATGCCGCCTCCAAGTGTGCGAGCGCCGCCTCGGCGAACGCGGCCGGCTGCTCGAGGTTCGCAAGATGCGCTGCGCCTTCGAGCACCGTGCGTCGTGCGCCCGGAATCCGCTGGACGAGCAGGTCGGTGTGTGCGGCGGGTGTCGACTCGTCCTCGGCGCCCGCAACGACGAGGGTGGGCGCGACGATGTCGCCGAGCCGTTCGCCGAAGTCCCAGTCGGCGACAGCCTCGCAGCAGCCGGCGTACCCCTCGCTCGGCGTCGCGACGAGGATCGCACGGAACCGCGCACGCAGTTCGTCGGACGCCGCCGGGGTGAACCAACGTGCGACCACAGCGTCCGCCACCGGCTCGACTCCCTGCGCGCGCACGACGCCCGCACGCTCCGCATAGACCTGCGGCGACGGCACCCGCGCCGACGTGCACGCGAGCACCAGGCGGTCGACTCTTTCCGGTGCGCACGCGGCGATCCACATCGCGACCATGCCGCCGAGGGAAAGCCCGATCCACGAGGCGCGCTCGACGCCGAGCTCGTCGAGCAGGTCGAGCGCGTCGCCTGCGAGCTGCTCGACCGTGTAGGACCCGGGCGGCGTCTCGGACTCGCCGTGGCCGCGATGCTCGTAGCGCAGCACGCGAAAGTGCTGCGCGTACAGCGCCGGGTCCCACAGCTCTCGCGACGTGCCGAGCGAGCACGGCAGGACGAGGAACGGCGCGCCTGCATCACCGTGCAGGTCGTGCCAGATCCTCATGTGCCTTCTCGATAACGGGCGAGCGCGGCGTCGACGAACGCGCCCGCCGACCCCAGGTAGGCGGCGTCGTCGATGCCGAGCCGGTCGCGCTCGCTGTACAGGCCGGCCTCCATGTTCTCGCGCATCCGTGCCGCATCCACCTCGAGTCCGGCCAGGCACTCGCGGATTGCGGCGGCCGCACCGCCCGTTTGCGCGAGCGCGTCGCTCAACGCCGTCCATTCGGCATGCCAGGCGCCTGCCGCGCGTTCGTGCTCGTGCTCGGCCGCCGCCAGCACCGACGCGTTCGCATGCGCGAGGCGCGCACACGCGCGCGCGCGCGTCGCGCACACGGGGTTGCGCTTGTGGGGCATCGTCGAGGAGCGGCCGCCGTCCGCCTCCGCGACCTCGCGGACCTCGGTCTGGGAGAGCAGGACCACGTCGAGCCCGATCTTCGCGCACCCGCCGGCACCCGCGTCCAGCAGCGCTCCGAGCATTGCCCAGGGCCGCCGGGAGGTGTGCCAGGGCAGTATCGGAGCATGCAGCTCGAGCTCCGCCGCGTACGCCTGCAGCACGTCCGGGCCGCGATCGCCCAGCGCCGCGAGCGTCCCCGCTGCGCCGCCGAGCTGTGCCAGGAAGCGGTACGAGCGCAGATCCTCGAGCGACTCCACCAGCGCGAGGAGCCAGCCCGCGGCCTTCGCGCCGAACGTGATCGGCACCGCCTGCTGCAGAAGCGTTCGTCCGGCCATCGGTGTGTCGCGATGAGCCTCCGCAAGAGCGGCACAGGCCGCGGCGGCGGCGGCGAGCTCCTCGGCGACCAGCCCCACCGCGTTGCGCGCCACGAGCATTGCGGCTGTGTCGATGACGTCCTGGCTCGTGGCGCCGAAGTGCACCCAACGCGCGGTCTCTTCGCCGACCCGTGTGCGCAAGGCGCGAACGAGCGGCTCCGCCGGGTTGCCCACGACGCGCGCCTGCTCGAGGATGGCCCCGAGGTCGAAGCCGCCGGGCGTGCACGCCTCCGCGATCGCGGCTGCCGACTCGGCGGGGATCACGCCGACCTTCGACTCTGCTGCGGCGAGTGCGCGCTCCGCGTCGAGCATCGCCGCGATCCACGCGCCGTCCGAGACCGCGTCGCGCACCGCCCGGGGCACGAAGATCGGGCCGAACGTCGTCAATGCACGAAGAAGACGGTGGCGCGATCGCCCTGCATCCGGATATCGAACCGGAAACCGTCGCCCTCCGTCGACGCGACGAGCGTTGCGCGCCGCGCAGGCTCGAGTGTGCGCAGCAGATCATCCTCCATGTCGCGCAGGTAGATCCGCGTCCGCTGGTGTCGCAGCAGCCCGCGCGCGAAGACGAATGCCTCCAGGACGTCGGCCTCGCGCGGGACGAGAAACGCGAAGCGGCCTTCGGCATCGGTCCCTGAGCGCCCCCAGAGTCGCCGGCCGGGGTCCCACACCTCCACTATCCCGTCCCGGATCGGCTCGCCCTGCCCGTCCAGCAGGTGGCCGGCCAGCTCGACCCCGTCGGGATCGAGCGCTTCAGCGGCGCGCCGGCAGAGGCCGATCGAATAGAACGGGCCGACCGTCTGCGAGGGCGTCGGCGTCCTCACTGCTCGAAGGGGGTCGCGCGCATGACGACATCCCATTCGAACGCGAGCGCCCATTCCGGCTCGGTTCGCTCCGCGTCGAAGCGCGCGATCAACAGCTCGCGCGCCGCCGCGTCGCGCACGGCGTTGAGGATGGGGTCGTACGCGAAGAGCGGGTCGCCGGGGAAGTACATCTGGGTGACGAGCCGCTCGGTGAAGAGGCGGCCGAAGAGCGAGAAGTGGATGTGCGCCGGGCGCCACGCGTTGTCGTGGTTGCGCCACGGGTAGGCGCCGGGCTTGATCGTCGTGAAGGAATAGCGTCCTTCGTCGTCGGTGAGGCAGCGGCCGGCGCCGGAGAAGTTCGGGTCGAGCGGCGCCGGATGCTGGTCGACCTCGTGTCCGTAACGGCCCGCTGCATTCGCCTGCCAGACTTCGACGAGCGCTCCGCGAATGGGACGGCCTTCGGCGTCGAGCACGCGTCCGTGGACGATGATCCGCTCGCCGAGCGGCTCGCCGTCGTGCTGCCGCGTGAGGTCGTTGTCGAGCGGGTCGAGCGCGGACTCGCCGAAGACAGGCCCGTCGAGCCGGTGCAGCTCTTCCGGCAGCGTGACGAGCGGGTCCTTCGGCGCGCGCCAGCGCGTCGAGCGGTAGCCGGGATAGTCGACCTGCACCTCCGGGCCGAGGCTTGGGTCGTCCGGCAGCACGACCGGGCCTTCATACGGGTCGGCGGCGAGCGTCAAGTGGAGGCTCCCTTCGTGCGCAGTGCACGCAGGGTGGACAGCTCGGCTGCGCTCGGCGGCTCGGTCGTGCGCAGGTCGTCGGCGACGCGCAGCTCCCAGCCGGTCTCCGCCCGCGCCCGCTCGACGGTGGCGCCGGGGTGGAGCGCGACCAGTGTCAGCTCTCCCTCCACGGGCTCCAGGATGCCGAGGTCGGTGATCACGACGCGCACGTTGTCGCCGACGCTCGTGATGAAGTCGAGCGCGGAGACGAAGGCGCGGCTCGAGTGACGGAGCATGACGAAGACCTCGCGGACACCGGTTGCGATCTCGGGCGCGCCGCCGCCGCCCGGCAGCCGGACGCTCGGCCGCTCGTACGTCCCGATCACGGTGCTGTTCAAGTTGCCGTGGCGGTCGATCTGGGCCGCGCCGAGGAAGCCGACGTCGATCCGTCCGCCTTGAAGCCAGTACGCGAAGATCTCCGGTACCGAGACCACGGCGTCGGCGGTCTCGGCCAGCTTTCCGTCGCCGATCGAGAGCGGCAGCTCCCGGGGCTTCGAGCCGATCGTGCCGCTCTCGTACACGAGCACGCAGCCCGGTGCGTGCGTGCGCCGTGCGAGGTTCGCGGCGAGGCTCGGAAGCCCGATGCCTACGAAGCACACCGTGCCGTCCGCGAGGCGCCGCGACGCCTCGACCGCCATCATCTCGTCGGGTGTGTGGCTGCTCAAGCGGGCACCGCCTCCCGCAGGCTCTCGTGGTACTCCGAGACGTCGGCGGTTTCCAGCACGTGGTGGCGCATCCAGGTGAGGAAGCGGTCGCGGTCGCGACTGATCGCGTCCCACGCGAGGTAGAAGTCGTTGTCGCGGTCGTAGTAGTCGTGCGCGTAGGAAGGGTGTGCGCCGCCACGAGCGACGCAGACCGCATCGATGACCCACGACGGAATGACGATCGCTCCCGGCCGCGGCTCGAGCTCGTCCACGACTTCCTCGACGGTGACGATCGTCCGCTCCGACGCGAGCACCGTCTCCTTCTGGACGCCGACGATCCCCCAGAGTTGGACGTTCCCGTGTCGGTCGGCGCGTTGCGCGTGGATGATGCCGACGTCCGGCCGGTGCGCCGGGACGGCTGCCAGCTCCTCGCCGGTGAATGGGCAGACGATCGTCGCGACACGCGTCCGTGCCGGAAGGTCGCCGCCCCGGTAGCCGCGAAGCACGCCGAACGGAAGGTGCGCCGCCCCTGCCGCGTACGCCGCGGCCATGCCGGCGTGCGAGTGCTCCTCGAGCGCGAGCGGTCCGGGCCAGTCGTGCTCGACCGCGTCGCGTAGCCGATGCAGCGAGCCGACGCCCGGGTTCCCGCCCCACGAGAAGACGAGCTTCCGGGCGCAGCCCATTCCGATCAGCTGGTCGTAGATCACGTCGGGCGTCATGCGGACGAGCGTCAGCTCACGTTTGCCCTGCCGCATCAGTTCATGGCCGGCCGCGTGCGGAATGAGGTGCGTGAAGCCCTCGAGCGCGACCGTGTCACCGTCGCGCACGAGCTCCCGCACCGCATCGCTGAGGAGAGCCTCCGACATGCCTAGAACGGGAAGGGGTGGCTCTCGCTCCGGATCGTCACCCACCGCAGCTCGGTGAGCTCGTCCACCACCGCCTGGCCGCCGAACCGTCCGAAGCCGGACGACTTGCCGCCCCCGAACGGCATCTGGGGCTCGTCCGCCACGGTCTGGTCGTTGACGTGGACGATGCCCGAGTCGATCAGTTGCGCGAGCGAGAAACCGCGGTCGCGGTCCGTGGTGATGATTCCCGCACTCAGCCCGTAGCTCGTCTGATTCGCCTTCTCGACGGCCTGCTCGGCGCTGTCCACGATCTCGACCGCGGCGACCGGTCCGAACGTCTCGTGCAGCGCGAACTCGGAGTCGCCGGGCACGTCCGTGAGCAGTGTCGCCTGGTAGCACGGGCCGACCGCCTCTCCGCCCGCCAGCACCTTCGCGCCGGCCGCGACCGCCTGGTCGACGCGTCCCTTGACCGTGGCGAGCGCCTGCGCGCTGATGAGTGGACCGATCACCGTGTCGTGCTCCTTCGGGTCGCCGACCTTCAGGCCCTTCGTCTTCTCGGCGAGCCGGCTGATGAACTCGTCCGCGATCGAGCGCTCGACGTAGATCCGTCGCGTCGACATGCAGATCTGCCCCTGGTGGAGATATGCGCCGAACGCCGACGCGTTGACCGCATACTCGAGGTCTGCGTCGTCGAGCACGATCAGCGGGTTGTGACCGCCGAGCTCGAGCACGACACGCTTCAGCTGCCTCCCCGCCGCCTCGGCGATGATGCGCCCGACCTGGCTCGAGCCGGTGAAGTTCAACCGCCGCACGGCCGGGTGCTCGATCAGCACGTCTCCGATCGGCCCCGCCGCACCCGGCGAGTGCGTGACGATGTTCAGTACGCCGGCAGGCAGTCCGGCCTCGGCGAAGCTCTCGCCCCAGACCAGCCCGCCGCTGAACGGGGACCACTCGGAAGGCTTCAGGACGACCGCGTTCCCGAGCGCGAGCGGCGCCGCGATCGAGCGCGCAGAGAGGATCAGCGCCGCGTTCCACGGCGCGAACGCCCCCACGACACCCACCGGCTTCCGGATCCCCATCGCGAAGGCTCCGGTGTCGGAAGGGATCACCTGCCCCAGCGGCGCATAGGCGAGGGCTGCGGCCTGGCGGAAGAGGTTCGGCACGAACATCGACTGGAACATCCCGAAGCCGAAGCTGCATCCCGTCTCGCGGGCGAGCACCTCGACAACCTCCATCTGCCGGCCCTCGAGGATGTCTGCCGCCTTGAGGAAGATTCGCTGTCGCTCTGCCGGCGGCGTCTGCGACCAGGCAGGGAACGCGGCTGCGGCGGCCTCGACCGCGCGACGCGCGTCATCGGCGCCGCCGGCCGCCACGGTCGCGAAGACGTCGCCGGTGAAGGGATCGTTGTCCTCGTACGTCCCGCCGTCCGCCGCGACCCACTCGCCGCCGATGTATTGCCGGTACTCCTGAACAGCCGTCGTGGCCATGACCTGCTCCTTCCCTTTCAGTCTCCGCTGCGCAGCCGGTAACCGACCGGCAACAGCTGGACGTTGAAGCGTTCCTGAACGGTTCCCCAGATCCCGCGCGGCAGTAGCAGCGCAAAGCCGATCGCGACCCCGCCGAGCATGACGAAGTACCAGACGCCGTTGACCGAGACGTATGTCTGGAGGAGATACAGCACGACGGCGCCGATGATCGGGCCTTCGAACGTCCCGAGGCCGCCGACGAGCACCATGAAGATCATCCGCGCCGTCCAGTTGATCCCGAAGACCGAATTGGGGCCGAGCGGCAGTACCGAGAGCTGCCAGGCGAGGATGATCGTGCCGGCCGCCGCGCAGCCCGCGCCGGCGACCACGAAGAGGATTCCCTTGCCGAGCAGCACGCGGACACCGACGGAGGCCGCGGCCTCCTCGTCGTCGCGGATCGCCTGCAGCGAGCCACCGAGGCGGCTGCGCAGGAGCACGAAGAGCAGGACGAGCAGCACGGCGACCGCGCCGAGCGCGGCCCAGTACGTGTAGTGCAGCCGCTGCTCCGGGGTGTAGCGGAGGTTGAACGGCAGCAGCGCCGAGGTGCCGGTGCCGCCGCCGATCGCCGGGTTCGGGTCGAGCGAGACGAGGATGGCGAACACCTCCGCCACGACCCAGGTCGCGATCGCGAACGCGCCGCTTCGGAGCCACAAGACGACCGCGGCCACCGGGATCGCGATCGCGCCCCCGATCAGCGTGGCGAGCAGCATCGAGAGGTACGGGTTCAGGCCGTGCTGGACGCTGAGGAAGACGGCGGCGTACGCACCGATGCCGATGAATCCCTGCTGTCCGACCGAGACCAGCCCGCCGTAGCCGGCAAGGGCGTTCCACATCATCGCCATGATCACGAGGAAGTAGAGCTGGATCAGGTTGTTCTGCGTGTTCTCGCCCAGGAGGACCGGGCCGAACGCGAGCGCGACGACGAGGCCGCTCAGCCCACCGGTGAAGAGCAGTGACACGGGCGTCCACCGCTGAACCCTGAAGCGCGGGTGCGGGGCTGCGACGGCGGTGTCGGTCATGCGAACCTCCGGAAGGCGTAGCGGATGCGCGGCGCACTGGATGCACTCCGCGCGACGAGGACGGCAAGGAAGACGATGTGGCCGCCGAGCGCGAAGTACTCCTGGTTGATCTGCGCTCCGACCTCCTGCGAGACGCCCAGGACGATGCCGCCGGCGAGCGTGCCCCACAGAGACCCGATCCCGCCGATCACGACCGCCTCGAAGGCGTACAGCAGCTCGTTCGCTCCCGCATTCGGGTCGAACCCGGACCGCATCCCGTAGAAGACGCCGGCCAGCGCAGCGATCGCCACTGCGATCGCGGTCGCGCGCGCGTAGACCGCGCGCGCGTTCACGCCGACGAGCTCGGCCGTCTCGGCGTCCTCGGCGGTGGCGCGCAGCTCACGACCGAGTTGCGTGAAGCGAAGCACGAGTTGCAGGCCGCCGAGCACGGTGAATGCGACGCCGAGCGTCAGCACGTCGAACCAGGGGATCGAGAGATCGCTCGAGATGTGCCAGCTCGCAGGCCCGATGCGGCCCGCGTCGAGCGAGTGGACGTCGGGTGAGAAGAACTGCTGCAGGAGATTCGCGATCACGATCAGCAACCCGAACGTCGTCAGGAGCGGCACCAGCTCGCCTGCCCGGAGGCTTCGTTCGAGCATCGTCCGTTGCAGCACATACCCGGCGACCAACGCCCCGGGGAGGACCGGTGCGAGCGCGAGGTACGTGGAGATGTGCAGATGCTCGGTGAGGAGGAATGCCATATAGGCGCCGACCAGGGCCAGCGACCCGTGCGCGAGGTTGATGATCCGCATCACCCCGAACATCAGTGCGAGCCCGCTCGCGAGCAGCGCGTAGAACCCGCCGAGCAGGATGCCGTGGACGATGTCGGCGATCCATGTCATGCGGGTGCAGCCTGTCGCCGCAGGCCGAAATATGCCTCCGTCACCTGTTCGCGCGTCAGTTCGCCACGCGCACCTTCGAGCACGATGCGTCCCTCGAGCATGCAGGCGACGCGGTCGGCAACCCTCATCGCGCGCGTGAGGTCCTGCTCGACGAGCACGATGGTCGTCCCAGCCTCGATCAAGTGGCTGATCGAGTGATAGACGGCCTCGACGACGACGGGTGCAAGCCCCAGAGACACCTCGTCGAGTAGCAGCAGCCGCGGGTTCGTCATCAGCGCACGCCCGATGGCGGTCGCTTGTTGCTCGCCGCCCGAGAGGCTCGCCGCGCGCTTGCGTCGCAACGGCGCGATGAGTGGGAAGGCTTCGAAGACCTCGTCCACCGACCAGCGCCCGCCGCGGCCCGACGCCGATGCGACGCGGAGGTTCTCCTCGACCGAGAGGTTCGGGAACAGTCGCCGGCCTTCTGGGACGAGGGCGATTCCGGCCTTGACGCGCCGGTGTGCAGGCATCGCTGTGATGTCGCGCCCCTCGAACACGAGCCGCCCGGCCGCGGGCCGGTGCGCGCCCGCGATTGCGCGCAGCAGCGTCGACTTGCCTGCGCCGTTGGCGCCGACCAGCGCGAGTGTCTCACCTTCGGCGAGCTCGAACGACACCTGGCGCACCGCCTGCAGTAGCCCGTGGCGGACGTCGAGCTCACTCACCTGAAGCAGCGCGGTCACACGAACGCCTCCGGAGCGGTCCTGCCGAGATACGCATCGATGACGGCTGCGTCCTTCATCACGGCGTCCGGCGCGCCGTCGGCGATGACGCGTCCCGAGTCCATGCAGACGAGCCGCTCCGTGACCTGGATGAGGACGTGGACGATGTGCTCGATCCAGACGATCGCGATGTCACCGCGGCGCACCTCCCGAATCGTGGTCACGAGCTCCGCCGCCTCCTCGTCGGTGAGGCCGGCTCCGATCTCGTCGAGCAGCAGCACCCGCGGGTCGGTGGCGAGCGCACGCGCGAGCTCGAGCCGCTTCCGGTGCAGCAGGCCGAGCGACTCCGCCGGTCTGTTCGCGAGGTGCTCCAGCTCGCAGAGCTCGAGCACCTCGACCACGGCGCGATACGCGTCGCGCCGTCGCCGGCGTCCGCCTGCCGAGGCGCCGACGAGGACGTTCTCGAAGACGGTCATGCCGCCGAACGGCTTCGGCACCTGGTGGGCGCGGGCGATGCCGAGGCGGCAACGGGCTGCGGCTCCCGCGGACGTCACGTCGGCGCCGCGGAAGTGGATCGTGCCGGCGTCGAGTCGCTGAGAACCGGCGAAGACGCTGAGAAGGGTCGTCTTCCCGGCTCCGTTGGGGCCGACGATGCCTACCGCATCGCCGGCCCTCAACGTGAAGTCCACGGAGTTCAGCACGACGAGCGCGCCGAACCGTTTTCTCAGTCCGGCAGCGGCGAGCAGCGCCGTGCCTTCAGCTCCGTTCATCAACCGGGATAGGGCTTGAGCCTCGCCTGGATCGGAACGTGTGGATCACCGGAGTGCTCGCAGAGTACGAAGTCGAGCGGGAACTTGCTTCCCTTCGGCTGCGGCACCCACTGGCCGCCGATGATCGGTGTGGTGACGACCGGCGGTACCGGGTTGTGCTTGCCGCCGATGCCCCAATGCAGCTGCCCGGACGCCGTCAGCACGTTCAGGTGCGTGAAGGCGTCCGCGACCTTGCTCTTGTCCTTCGGGTCGCCGGCCTTCTTCAGCACCGCCTGGGCGACGTCGAAGAGGGACATCGATGCACCGAGCTGCTGGTTCCACTGGCGGCCTGTCTTCTTCGTGTAGTTGTCGCCGATCTGCTTCGAGCTCAATCCGGTCGCCGGCGAGCGGTAGGGGAAGTGCGGCGTCCAGTAGGCGCCGCTCGCGAGGTACGGGCCGAGGTTGCCCGACGCCGAGATCTGCGAGGGGAAGAGCCCGGTCTTCGCCAGCTGCGCGATCTTGCACATCTTCGTGTAGCCCTGCTGCGCGGCCTGCTTCCAGAGCGTCGTGAAGTCGGGCGGGATCGGAGCGCAGTGGAAGATCTCGCAGTTGTGCTTCTTGTAGAACGAGATCAGCGACGTGTAGTCGGTCTGCCCATCCTGGTAGCCGCCCGGGTCGAAGACCTTGTAGCCCGCCTTCTTCAGCAGAGGGATCAGGCTCGAGCGGAACGCGTTGCCGTCGGTGTCGTTCGGATACATGACGCCGACGTGCTTGTTCGTCTTCACCTGCGGCCACAGGTGCTCGTACGCGTCCGCGAACTGCTGGGTGCCGAAGCTGAACAGGAACGAGTACCGGAACGGGTTCTTCCCGCCCGGCTTCGCGCCCCGGCCGAAATAGAACGACTCCCACGGGTCGACGGTGCCGACGCACGGGACGCCTGACGCCTCGCACGCGTCCGCGACCGGGTTGACGACCTCCGGTGTGGAGGTCACGAGCATGAGGTCGATGCCGTCCTTGTGGATCAGCTCGTTCGCGACCTGGGCGGCCTTCGCCGGGGCGGACTGCGTGTCCTTGTTGATGATCTGCACCGAGTAGTGCTGACCGCCGATCGTCATGCCGTTGCGCCACGCGTGCTTCGCGAGGCCGATGATGTAGGGATCTCCCTCGCCGAAGCCTGCGAGCGGGCCGGTCAGTGGACTGACGAAGCCGAGCTTGATCGTGTTGCTCGCGTCGAGTGTCCGGGCTCGGGCCCAGACCGGCTCGGCCAGCACCCCTGAGAACGCGACGCCTGCGGCACCGGCTCCGGCGCGCTTGAGCAGGCCTCGCCGCGTCAGCCGGCGCATTTCGAACTCGTCAGGCATTCGACCCTCCTCCTGGGTGGGATGTGCACGACGGCGGAACGGCTGCGACGCTACGAACTAAAGGTTCGGCTGTCAAGACGCCGTCCCGACTATTCGAACAGTGAGCAGAAAGTCCTTAGTATTGCCGCG
>Ga0157374_10004384_pt1 | contig 11877 bp, 13 predicted proteins | sample M25metaG_FD_115308 | JGI IMG/M metagenome (GOLD analysis project Ga0157374, IMG submission 115308) | Miscanthus rhizosphere microbial communities from Kellogg Biological Station, Michigan, USA - M2-5 metaG | ecosystem: Host-associated > Plants > Roots > Rhizosphere > Soil | place: USA: Michigan...
CCGAAGTGCGGATGCACTTTGGGGTGGGTCAGCGGGCTTTGAATCCCCATTCGTTGGTTCGAATCCAGCCACCCCAGCATCGCTTTCCTCAGGCATTCGAAGCCCGCTGCCTTACCGCAGCGCAGGCACGAAGTGCCGGAGCGGATTTCAACCATCTTGGGGGCCCCGAAGTGCGGATGCACTTTGGGGTGGGTCAGCGGGCTTTGAATCGTTGTCATCCTGAGGAGCCTGCGTAGCAGGCGTCTCGAAGGGCGTTGGTTCGAATCCAGCCACCCCAGCATCGTTCGCTCCGGCGCCTTTGGCGGCCGGAGCTTTTTGTTTTGCGTAGGCGGCTCGCCGAAGGGAACGAAGCAAGCCTTTGGCCCGTTCGAGAGTCGAAGGCACCCGCAACACTGGATAGGAGCGCCACATGAATCGTCTGCGCATCGTCGCTGCCATCGCGATCGTCGCGCTCGCCGTCTCGCTCGGTTTCCCCGGGGTCGCCCGGGCCACCGACGGACACATCTACACGCGAAATAATTCGTACGCCTACGTGTGGGTGACCGCGTACGTCTGGGCTCCGATGGGCACCACCAAGATCGCCGGCGCCTGGTGCGTCTCGCCAGGGAAGTACGACCAGCACGGACTGCGCGACGTCAAGGTCATGCACGTGCGCTTCGAGGTCTCGCGCGGGGGTTGTCAGCGCGAACCGCAACTCCTCAACGTCACGCGCGATTTTCCGGTGACGGGCGAGGTCTGGACGTACGTCGTCTCCGGATCGGACTCCATACCCTACGCAGTGAAATAGCCCGCGGCGCGGGTGGGAAAAAGGCCCCATCGATACAGGCCTGGGGCGCTGCGGAAACGTAGCGCCCCGCGAGCCACTTCATCGATCGAGGAGAATCAGATGCCGAAATATGTGATCGAGCGCGAGATACCGGACGCCGGCAAACTGACCGCGGACCAACTCAAGGGCATTTCGCAGACGTCGTGCGGAGTTCTCTCGAAGCTCGGCCCCCAGATCCAATGGGTCCACAGCTACGTGACGGGCGACAAGATCTATTGCATCTACAACGCTCCGAACGAAGAGATGGTCCGCGAGCACGCGCGCCAAGGCGGCTTCCCCGCCAACAGCGTCGCCCGCGTGACCGGCATCATCGACCCGACGACAGCAGAATAAGCGCACTCGCCACCACGCCGAAAGAGGCACCCCATCACGACTCGTCTACGTATGTCGGTCGCGAGCGCGATCATCGCGCTCGCGGTGACGCTCGGTCTCCCCGGGGCCGCGCGAGCAGTCGGCGCCTATCACCTCAATACGCGGAACGAGTCAGACGCTTACGTGTTGGTGTACGCCCATCTCTTGAGCGGCCCGAGAGAGTCCGGAGGACCCTGGTGCGTACGTCCCCGCACGTATGACCAGCACGATCTGGTCTTCAAAGCCATTGGCGTGAGCTTTGTGATCTTGCGTGACGGTTGCCCGAGTCTAAGCCATACCGTCCTCCTCAAAGTCGAACGCATTTTTCCCGCGAGGGAGAACACCTGGACGTTCGAAGTCTCCGGACGCGCGACCACACGCAATCCCATACCCTACGACGTCAAGTAACGCCGGCCAGGAGCTCGTCGCGAGCGAGCCACGCCACCGCCAAGCCGACATGGTGCGTGAGTAGGACCAGGGCCGCGATCTCGTCTTCGACGTACGGCGTGCGGTCGGGCTTCGCTCCGCAGCGAAGAAAGCCGAGCAGTTCTCCACGCAGCGTCATCGGGACGTAGAGCGCGTGCTCCTTCGCGTCGCCCTCGTCGGCCTCAAAGGCTTCGTGCCAGCGGCGTAGTCGCAACGCCTGGGCAGCGTTGAACGCATAGCCGCGTTCGGCTACATCGCCGACCGACACGGATAGCGCGTAGCGGTCGCCGTCGCGCAGATACCACGCGCATCCGGTCGGCGCGAACGCGCGCTTGATCGCGTCGCATCCGTAGGTCATCAAGGGCGTCGCTTCGGTCGCGGCGTCGGCCTCGCGAGCGAGACGGCGCAGGTCTTCGAGGCCGGCGTTCCGACGGCGGAAGAAGATGCGCGAGACGTGCGATTCGACGTAGCGATGGATCGAGCGGGCCGAGATGCCGAGTACCAACACGACCGCCATCGTAGCCGCCTCGGGGACGAAGCCTCCCGGTTCGGCGATACCGATCGAGCGCTCGAAGATGCGTCCGACCAACCACTCGGCGCCGACGAAGACGCCGACGATGACGACCGAGACGATGCCGAAGACCGTAGCGCGACTGACGACGAGGTTCAGGTCGACCAGTCGATGCCGCAGGACGGGATAGGCGACGCCGAAGGCGAGCAGTGCGGTTTCCATCGCGCCGAAGAGGTCGGTGTAATGCGACTGCGCGATCGGCAGAAGGTCGGTGATCCGACCGATACTCACGGCGACGGCCACGAGTATCGCGATCAGCCACGAAGAACCCAACCACTGCATCGGCGCCCGATAGGCGGGTGGGGCGGCCATCATCGCCTCGATGACCGCGAGGCAGATGAGCAGATCGGCGAGGAGCGGATAGCCGGAGAAGAAGTTCTGGTACACGGTCGCCGGCCCGTCGTACCAGATGAGCGCGCCCGTGCCGATGGCTGCGACCACCGAGAGAGCGAACATCCACGGCCCGAGCATTTCCCAAAGGCGGCGGGATCTCGTCTCGCGTGGCGGGTAGGCCGCCAGGAGCGCCAGCACCGCCCAGATGCGCGCGCCCGAGAGCAGTGGCGGAAGGACGAACACCAGGAAGGTCGCGACGATCGCATCGCCGACGACGAGGGACCCGGCGCTCGCGATGCCGTGAGCGCCGACCGTTGCCAACACGGCGGCCGCGCGTCCGCCGGTGCGTGCGTCGCGCGCTCGGAGCAAGACGAGGATGGCGATGAGGAAGGCGATCAGCGCACTCGCGCACCCGATCAGCTTTGTGACGGCCTGCTGGCTAGCGAGTTCGCCGGTAAAGGGTTCGAAGGTGATCGCGATCGGGAATACCCGATCGTTTCGCACGACGTTCAGCGTTATGCGCGTTCCCATCCCGCCGCCCCACATCGCGACCTTGTCCATGCCGGGGATCGGCGTGAAGCGGTCGCCAAGATGTATGCCGGCGCGCGCCGCCGGCCCGCTCGGGTCGAGGTAGGTGATGGTGTCGCCGGCGCGCGTGTTGAAGCCCGCATAGCCCCAACGGATCGGCAGCAGCGCTATGACCAACGCCAGCGGAATGCCAAGACCGGCGACGACAAAGACGATCGAGCGGAGGCGCATTCGAGGAGTCTGCGCCGAGCAGCCGGCGCCCGCCTGCTCGGCTACCGGGCGGGGTTTCGAAGTCGACGCGCCAACCACTCCGGATGCCTCGAACCGGTGGACCCCTGCACGTCACGAACGGAGATTCCGTGCTGTATCTCTTCCGCAAGGCGGGGATCGTCGGCGCGCAGATCGCGTGGCGCGACGTGCTGCACGAAGGACCGGTCCCACCCGGCAAGCTCGAGGACGTCAGTCGCGTTCGCATGCAGTACCTCAACGAGCGCGGCTACGGCAATCCGATCAAGACCAATCGCGCCTTCGAGGTGCGCGACGCGACCTTGCTGCGCGCGAAAGAGTTCGACGAGGTGGTGCTCTGGTTCGAGCACGACCTCTACGACCAACTCCAGTTGCTGCAGATACTCGATACGATCGCCGGGCTCGACCTCGAGCCGGGTCGCGTGACCATCGTGCAGAGCGATAACTATCTCGGCTCGCTGGATGCGATCGAGCTATCCGCGCTCCACCCCAAGCGGCGCACGATCACGGACGGCATCGTCGCGTCGGCGCAAGCAGCGTGGGCGGCGTTCACGTGCGACGATCCCGCAATGCTCACGATGTTCAGCAACGAGGAGCGGCTCGGGCTCCCGCACCTACGGGCCGCATTCGCGCGGCTATGCGAAGAGTATCCGGGGCGCGACGGCCTCTCGCGCTCGCAGCGCCAGGCCCTCGAGTCGGTCGCACGCGGTCTCGCGAAAGACGACGAACTTTTCCGCCGGTCGCAGGCGCGCGAGGAGGCGTCGTTCATGGGCGACGCATCGTTCTTCGCGGTGCTCGACGAACTCGCGAGCGGCCCGTTTCCGGCGATCGAAGGAGAAGAAGGCGCGCGTATGCCGACGGCGATCGGGCGTCGGCTGCTCGCCGGCGACGGCGATTGGCTCGAAACGCAGACCCTTGACCGGTACGTCGGCGGCGTCCACCTCACCAACGACAACGCCTGGCGCTTCGACGAAACGACGCGCCGATTCGTCGAGCCGGCCAGGTAGCACGATGGCGGCGCGCGACCTCCTCGAGACGCTCTTCGAAGCCTGGACCGCCCACGACGCGCTTCGCGCGGCGGCGTGTTTCGACGCGGCTGCGATTTACCGGGAAGCGGGCGGGCGCGAGGTGGTCGGACGCGACGCCATCGTCGAGCATTTCGCCGCGTTCTTCCGATCCGGGCCGCCCTGGCGTTTCGACGTGGACGACGTCATCCTCGATGGCGAGCGAGCGGCCGTCGTCTTCCGGTTCGCCATCAAAGGCACTGCCGCGAACTGGAGCGAACGCGCCGGGTGTGCCGTCGTCCGTTTCGAGGGCGGCCTCGTCGGCCTTTGGCACGAGTACCACGGTTAGGAGTTTCGACCGCGTATGTCCCACGACGAACTGAGCATCACGATCACGACCTCGCACGAAGGCGAGACGATCGTCTTCAAACTGACCGGCAGCCTCGACTTGGCGACATCCCCCTCGGTGCGCGCGGCTCTGCTGGAAGAGACCGGCGAGGGCCAGAAGCACGACGTGATCGTCGATCTGACCGGCCTCGAGTTCTTGGATTCGACCGGCCTCGGAGCGCTCATCGGCGCCCAGCGTCGCGCGCTCGAGAACGATGCCGAGGTCCGCCTGGTCGTGAGCGAAGGCCCGATCGCGCGTCTGCTCAACATCACCGGCCTGGTCCGGGTCTTCGGCGTCTACCCGTCGCTCGAAGCGGCGCTCGCCGGCCGCGACAAGATCGTCGCTCCGCTGTAGGCGGCGTCGAGCAGCTCGACCACGTGTTTGACGGCGACGGGTTCGCCGTCGCGCAATCCCGCCTCTAACTGCAACGCACATCCCGGATTCGCGGTCGCCACGATCCGCGCTCCGGTCGCGCGCACGCAGTTCACTTTGCGCGTCTGCAGGCGCTTGGCCATCTCCGGCTGCGTCAGGTTGTAGATGCCGGCGCTGCCGCAGCAGACCGAACTCTCCTCCATCTCGATCAACTTCAGGCCGGGGATCTTCGCGAGCAGACGCCGGGGCGCGCCGGTCACGCGTTGCGCGTGCGCCAAGTGGCACGGCTCTTGATAGGTGACGGTCGCGTCGATGCGATGTTCGGGCGGATCGATCTCGAGCGCATCGAGCAGCTCGGTGATGTCGCGCACGCGCGAGGAGAACTTCTTCGCGCGTTCGGACCAGTGCGGATCTGCGGCCAAGAGCTCGCCGTACTCCTTGAGCGCGGAACCGCAGCCGGCCGCGTTGATCGCGTAGACGTCGGCGCCGGACTGCTCGAATGCGACGATATTGCGCTTGGCCAACTCGCGGCCGAAGTCGGGCTCGCCCGCGTGGACGGCGATCGCGCCGCAACAGCCTTGCGCCTTGGGCACGCCGACCGTGCAACCGGCGCGTTGCAGGACGCGCACGGTCGCTTCGTGGACGTGCGCGAAGGCCACGTGCATCACGCAACCGGTATGCAGAAATGCGATCGCCTTCGCGTTCGGCGTCTCGTAGCGATGCTCGTTCGCGACGAAGAACCGGTCCGAGATGCGCGGTGCGAGTTCGGCCGCGTCGGCTAGGCCGAAGAGCTTGGTCAGCCCGATCGCCTTGGCGAGCGCCTCGAGGCCGCTCCGTTGCGCGAAGCGCAGGATCGTGGCCGCGAACCGCATCCGCCCGAGATGGCGGAACATGCCGCGCAGCACGAAACTCCGCAGAAACGTGGTCTTGGCGCTCTGGGTCGGCGCCTCGGCGCGCTGCACTTGGGCGCGGGCGTCCTCGATCAGGCGGCCGTAATGGACGCCGGACGGGCAGACCGCCTCGCAGGCCCGGCAGTCCAGGCATTCGGAGACCTGGTGGGTGAAGCCGGGCGAGAGCACGTCGAGCCCGCCTTCACCGACGGATTTGATCAAGCTGATCCGGCCGCGCGGGCTGGACGTCTCGGTCATGGTCTCGAGGTAGGTCGGGCAGGTGGGCAGGCAGAGCCCACACCGTATGCACTTGTCGAAGATGGCCGAAGCCGGGACGTCGGGCTCTTCGAATCCGCGATTGGGCGAGTCGATCATCCCGGTGAGCGTTCTGCGTGCAGTAGCATAGCCTCTCTAACCCGAAGTCCCAAGCCACGATTCTTCCAACTGGAGTACTCTTGAGTTCTCGCCGCGGCGAACCCGATGTCGACCTGATCCACGTGAGCGTAGCGTCGCCCGCCGGTGCGTATACCGTCGGCAATGCCGCGTTCTTCCGCTACATCGTCCGGCTGGCCGAGCTCGGTCTGGCCTTGCCCAACGCCGATCAGGAAGCGCTCAACGTGCTGGCCGCGATTCCGCACGCATTCGAAGGCGACGACGAGGGCGGGCCGCTCTCGGGGAGCGGTTGGCGGCTGGTCCCGCCGCGCGGCCACCTGGATTGGGCGACGCTCGAAGCGACGCCGCAGCGATTGCGGTCGGCGTTCGAGCGCGCGCATCGGATCCTGTGGGCGAACGCCGCGCGCTTCAGCGTGAGCCCGCGCGAGATCGCCTCGATCGAAGAGGAGCTCGACGCCGTCTACGGCGTGATCTTCCGCGCCGAGGCCGGCGGTCACGCCGTCAACATCTCCTACACGGCATAGTGTGGCGGCGCTCGGTTCGCTCCGGCTGATCGGCGCGGGTGGAGAACCGGTCTCGTTCTCGCACACGATCGCGTCCCACGGGCTTGCCAGCCTCAAACCGTCTACACCGAGCGACGACGGTGCGTATCGCATCGCGTTGCGGGTCGACGACGCCGCGGTCCCGCTCGTGCTGCGTCCGGACGGAGGCGAGATGTCGATCGAATCGTCGCGCCGCCTAGGGAGGCGCGACTCCGTCGACGCCCTCGCACAAGTGCGCCGGATGTTCCGTCTCGACGACGACCTCGCACCGTTCTATGCGATCGCGCGCGACGACGACACGCTGCGTTGGACGACCGGCGGCGCGGGCCGGATGCTCGCGAGTCCGACCGTCTTCGAAGACGTCGTCAAGACGATCTGCACGACGAACTGCGCGTGGTCGGGCACGATCCGTATGGTCGGCGCGTTGGTCGACGATCTCGGCGAGGGTGCGTTTCCCACACCGGAACGCATGGCGAAGGCGAAGGAGAGCTGGTATCGCGACGTCGCGCGGGCCGGTTATCGCGGCGCCTATCTGCGCGACCTAGCGCGCGACGTCGCTCGCGGCGCGATCGACCTGGAGGCATTGCGTCCCGGTCGCGGGCTCGGCGACGATGCGTGCGAAGAAGTCCTACTGGCGTTGCCCGGCGTCGGCCCGTACGCAGCCGCCCACGCGATGCAACTGCTCGGCCGTCACCATCGGTTGATCCTCGACTCGTGGACGCGTCCGACCTATCTCCGTCTGAGCGGCAAGAAGCGAGCGAAGGACACCAGCATCGTGCGCGCGTTCAAACGGTACGGCTCCTACGCCGGACTCGCCTTCTGGCTCTACATCACCCGCGAATGGCACCCATGACGGCGACGCCGCGCGCCTAGTGCGCCTCTTCGGCGGCTCGCTGACGGAAGATCAGGATCATCAGCGCCATGAATGCCAGCAACGCGGCCGACGCCGCGAAGCGGCTGAACGCGAGGCCGCCGTGCGCGACCGGCTTGTCGAGGAAGTCGCCGAGCGCCGCCCCGAGCGGACGCGTCAGGATGAAGGCCGCCCAGAACAGCAGTACCCGCGAGACCGACGTACGGAAGTACAAGAACGCCACCACGGCGATCAGTCCGCCGAAGATCGCGGCCGCACCGAGGTAGCCGAGCCCTGCGGTGTCCGCGGTCCAGTCGCCGAGCGCGGTTCCGAGCGTCTGCGAGAACATGATGGTCGTCCAATAGAACGCCTCGCTCTTGGGCGTCGAGACGGTCTCGATCGAGATGCTGCCGAGGGTGCGATGCCACGCGAAGAGCGAGGCGACGACCAGGAAGAGCAGGATCGCCGAGCCGCCGGCGTAGCCGATCCCGAGAGAACGATCGGCGAAGTCCGCGAGCGTGGTGCCGAGCGTCGTCGACGCGACGATCGCCGCCCAATAGACGACCGGATGGAAACCGCGCATCGCGATCTGGCCACCGACGGCGGCGACGAAGACCCCCGCGAAGATCGCGGAGCCGAGCAGATATCCGAGGCCCAGGGACATCGAGACGGCGTCGCCGCCGGTCTCGCCCAACGTGGTCGCGGCGATCTTCACCATCCAAAACGCGAACGTGACCTGGGGCACCTTTGCAAGGCGATTCAGAGGTTGTACTAAAGCGTCGACCATGCGCGCCCTTTCGACGTTTCCTGAGGATTTCCCGATAGGGTGGACCCGTGCGGAAGAAGAAGGGCGGTCCTATATGTGGGCGTCATTGCTTCTCTCGACCGTCCTGCTCGCAGACGCGACGGCGGCACCGCAGCCGACGGCCGCGCCGCAGGCTCCGTTGCGCGTCATCGTCACCGTCAAATCATCGACGCTCTGCAACGCCGTGCGCAAGATGGCGATTCCGATCGGCTACGTGAACCGGCGCAACGACGACGCGTTCTCGTCGATCAACCGCGCGATGTATAAATATCTGAAGCAGAACGTCGGGAACAAGCCGATCTCCACATCCGAGCAGATCCTTCAGAACGCCGGCGGCGATACCGGCCCGGACGTCCATCCGATCAACACCTACACCATCCTGTCGATGAACAAGACGGCCTGGCAGATCGCCCAGAACGTCACGCTCGAGAGCGCGGTGATGCAGCGCTCGTGGAAAGAGTTCCCGCCCGGGAAGGACGCCAACGTCGACGCGATGCGCCAGCGACTGCAGAACCTGATCGATCTGCAGAACGCCCTTGAGAACAAGATCATGAGCTTCACTCAGGGCGTCATGGACAACACCGACATCGCGAGCAGCCCGCAGCTGACCGCCCTGCTCGGCGATTCGCTGGCGGGACAGGCGGCCGCGTTGCGCGCCTCTCAAGAACAGGGCGATCCGGAGATGCTCGCGCTGGAAAGCGCTTCCGACGTCGCCAAGTCGGGGACCGAAGCGCAGATCGTACGGGAGTTGCGCCTGCAAGAGCGCGCGTTCTCGAGCGAGATCGTCAAAGCCGGGACGATCTGCGGTATCTGACCGCATACCGCGCGGCCCTGGCCGCGACGCTCGTGCTCCTCGCGGGAGGATCGGCGCGGGTCGCGGCCGCTTCGACCGTTCCGCTCGCGGTCACGATCTCACTCGCGGAACCGGCGATCGCCGCCGATACCCTGACGCTCCATAGCTATCGTCTGTCGGACGCCGGTCCGTCGCACGACCTGCCGGCCGGATCGCTCGTCGCGACCGTCGACGTCGCGCGCGGATCCGCCGCGTGCGGGGGGAATGCCGGCGCGCGCGCGTGTCGCGGGTCGGCAGCGATTCCCGAAGGAACCGACGTCGTCGTCGCGATGTTGACGCAGAAGAAGCGCGTCGTCGCCGAAGCGTTCGCCGTCGTCGACGCATCCGGACCGGCCGGCCTTGCGTTCGATGCGGGGGGCGCGGCGATCGCGGATCTCACCATCGCGCCTCCGGTGGCGAGCGCCGGGCGCGCCTTCGGCATCGGTGCGACCGCGTACGCGGGCGACGGTCACGTCGCGATGCTCGATCCCGCATCGCAGCGCATCGACGTGCGCGTGTACGGGCCGGAGGGCGTCGTCCCGTCGCCGCGTGCAAGCGTCGGCGGCGGCGGTATGGCGGCCGCGTTCCGATATAGCGGCAGGCCGTTCGCCAATCCGATGACGGTGACGGCCGTGGTCGGATCGATGAGCAATACCGCGCAGATCTTCCCGCGCTCGGCGATGCCGGCGGCGTGCGCTCCGCTCGGCGACACCGGCGTCATCCGCGTCCCCGAGCCGCAGGGCGTTCGGCACGGCTTCAGGCTCTATGCGTCGGTCGCTGGCGGTACGGTCGTTCACGTCGGCCTCGATACCGGTTCGACGAGCCTGGCGATCGCGAAGAGCAAGCTGGCGGGGGCGTTGGCCGACGAGCTCATCGGCCCGGGCCGGCGTGCGCAAGTGACCTACGAACCGAGCGGCGTGACGCTCTACGGAAACTACTATCTCGCGCCGGTCTCGCTGTTCGACGAGGGCGGGAAGAAGAAGCTCGCGACGACCGTCCCGATGGAAGTGTTCGTCGCGACCATGCAGTGCGCGAAGCATCGAAGCCCGCCGTGTCCGCCGGACAATGGGACCGCCTACATGGGGGTCGGATTCGGACGTCCGTCGCCCAAGCCGCCGCAAGGAGCGGGATCGCCGCTGATGGCGACGCCGCTCCAGAACGCGTTCATGCAACTCGCGCAGATCGTGCAAGGGCCGATGCATCCGGGCTTCGCGCTCGCGCCGGATAGCCTCACGATCGGTCTGGATCGAGCGTCGGCGGCGGGTGCTTCGTTCGTGGGGCTGACGCCGTATCCGGGGCGCTTGGGAGATTGGCAAGGCCCGCCGGCCTGCTTGCGATTCAACGCAGGTCCGTATCAATGCGGTCGGATGTTGGTCGACATCGGCATCGCGTCGATGTTCGTCCACGCCGATGTCCCGGCGTCGTTCGATCGGATCGAGATCGTCTCGCCGGACGCGCGTCGCCCGCTGCTCCAGTACGCATTCGACTATCCGGTGCGGCCCGACGCGACCCCGCCGGCGCCGAGCCCGAGGGGGCCAAAGCCGGTCGCCTTCGTCGCGCCGCCGGCGCCGGTGTTCGTCAATACCGGACGGGACCTGCTTGCGGCCGCGAGCTACGTCTACGACGCCGGCTGCGGGCGCGCGGGCTTCGAGCGGTGACATTCCGACAAAGGTAGCAGGCGACTGAGCGAGGAAGCCCTTCCTCGGCCTTGATCCCTGTCGGGAGGTGCGTTCATGAGACGGACTGCCCGTACGGCGTTAGCCGCGGCGGTCCTCGCGTTGTTGGCCGGTGGTTGCGAGTCGCGACCGTCGCTCGGCGCGGACCCGTGCGCGACCATCGACCCTGCGGCCCAGCCCCGCTTTCGCTACGCGAGCGGGCTGCGGATGACGGAGATGCCCCCGTTACCGTCCGCTTCGCCCACCGTCGATCCCGCACGCCGCAGACGATGCGACGAGGAGCGCCGACGACGTGCGCGCTTCAACGCACGAGCAACAACGCGACGACCATAGCCGGCAGCGTCACCAAGACGCCGCGGAAGAAGAACTGCAGCGGCGTCATCGCAACGCCCTCGCGCCGAAGCGCGATCAGCCAGAGCAAGGTCGCGAGCGATCCGCTGACCGAGAGGTTCGGACCCAGATCGATGCCGACCAGCGCGGCGTGCGCGAGCGCGTGGCCCGACCCGTCGAAGGCACGGCCGGCGAAGACGGCGACGGGAAGGTTGTTCGCCGCGTTCGCGACGAGCATCGTGGCGAGGCCCGCGACCTCGCGGCCGAGCCAAGGCGGAAGGGCGCTAACCGCATCCGATCCGCTTCGGGCGAACGTCGTCGCTCCGGCGCGCTCGAGCGCCGCGACGACGACGAGCAAGCCCGCGACCAGCGGGACGACGCCCCAAGCGGTTCCGCGGACGACGGCTCGAAACACGCCGCGATCCACGGTCCAGAGAATCGCCGTCGTCACCACGCCGCAGGCCAGCGCCGTCGGTCCTAGCGGAATCGCCGATGCACTCGCGACGACCAGGGC
>Ga0157374_10004385_pt1 | contig 11877 bp, 20 predicted proteins | sample M25metaG_FD_115308 | JGI IMG/M metagenome (GOLD analysis project Ga0157374, IMG submission 115308) | Miscanthus rhizosphere microbial communities from Kellogg Biological Station, Michigan, USA - M2-5 metaG | ecosystem: Host-associated > Plants > Roots > Rhizosphere > Soil | place: USA: Michigan...
AAATGAAACTAAAACAATGGATATCACCAATTTTTGCTGTGAAGGCCACATTGATGGATTTAGACAATATCATTCAAAGACATTAGGGGAACGTGGGAATATAAATTATAAAGAAGTTTTTGTAATAAAATTATAGAAGTGTATCATATCTCCTTTACTAAAGTTCGCTCGCTGAAAATGACCAATTATGCCCAATTTGAATACTAGTTTCGACTCGCCCAAACGGTATTTAATAACACCAGAGATAGATAACACTCCAACAAATTATAAAGGTAGAAATTAATTTAATTATTACTAATAAAATAAACAAAAAAATTATGGGTTACAGTTTTATTTAGAAACTTTCTACTCTTTCAATATCTCCATTTGGCTTCTGTCTGTAATAAATATTGTACCATGCCATTACTTCTACATTGTAATTGGAAGAAATTCCAGTGTCATAAAGATGTAAGTATTCATCGCCAGTAAGCCAGAAGACTCCCTTTGCTTTATCAATACCCAAATTAAGAGCTTCTTGAATATTTGGTGAACCAGAAACATAACCCATAGCAAAGTTTTGAAGTAATTTTGAATTTCCAAAATCATTAATTGCAAGTACATTCTTCATCAAGTTGTAGAAACATCTGTCTGAAGTAAATAATTGATTACCAGCTCTGTCTGTAAGAGCTACTTGAGCAGTATCAGGTAATTTTAAAGTTGTCCACCAATCAGTAGCTTGAGTGAATCCTCTGTTTGCATGAAGCACAAAGGTAAGATATTGCATTGGAACTCCTTTCAAGGCTTGTAATTGAATTAAATTTCCAATATCACCAGCAGATGGAGGACTTATCAGAGTTGGTACTTCCATCAATCTCATATCTTTTGAAACCCATTTAATTTGTCCAGCTCTTAATTGTCTACCATATTCAGCATAATGATCAGTTGGAACATTAATGCAATCTAACCATAATCTTGATTCCTTCAAGGTTGGAGTTCCAGTTCCAGAGTAAACTGCTGATGTTGCTTGACTTCTGCATCTTAATCTAACAGTTGAGTTTCCAAAATTTCCTAGATAAAATCCTTCTGTACCAAATGGATGAGGTACAACAACCCAATAGAGAGCAGTGCCACCAGCAGCAATTGCAATTTCAGATCCGTGACTAAGAGCAGTATCATGGTTCATAACATTGCAAAGAGAATTGTATTGAGGATCTTCCATATCCAATGCAGGTTGGAATACAGCTCTAAGAGAAGATACATTGTCACATAAAGGAGTTGATCCATTCATTGTCCATTCAAATCCTTGATTCTTGTCTAATAACATTTCTGCGAAATTTAATGTCACGGGATTGACACCGCCAGTCTCTGTAATCTTCATTTCCAACAATATAGAACGTAATCCGGGTTTCAATCTCTTATCGGGGAGATTCTTAATTTCAAAATCCCAAGTTTGTTGCCCGCCTTGAAATGGTAGAGAAGGAGTTGATCCATCTACTGGAACAGGATAGAGTGCACTTATGTGAGTATATTTTGCTCTAACAATTTCATCATCAACATTGAAATGTCTATCAAGAGTTCTAGCTGTATTTCTAGCTGTTTCTAAAGAAGTTGCTAATGCTGGACTAGCCATTTAGAAATTACTAAAAGGTAATACAAATAAAAAAGAGTGTAAAAAGTAAAATTACAAAAAAAAGATATTATTTTATTAATTACCATATTTTTTATTAATTTTAAAATAACATTATTTTATTAGGCCCCTTTATAATGTCTGACGGAACGACTGGTCAGAAGGGAACATTTACTGATATTAATATAAGAAATTCTGCTTCTGGTGCCTTCTTATGGAGAATAATGCAAAATATTGCAGCTCTTACAACAACTTTATTCTTTTTTAATGTTACTTCTGGATTTACTATTACTCTCAATGATGTTGGGGCCAATGCAAATATAATAACAGATCAAGGAGCATTTACTGTTAACGGATCTTGGAATTGGAGTGCAAGTAATAATACTCCAATTGTATTTGGACCTATTAATAGTGGAATCGATCAAAGTCAGAAAATATTTGCAGCTAAACGATCTGCTGGAACATTTAATGTATTTAACATAATAAGTTGGAATGGATTTACTTCTAATAACAATATAAATATTGGAGGAAATAGTGGAGCTGCAGCTGCAGCAACTAATATTAATTTTTATGCGGCTGCGACTATTGATACTGCAAGTGGAACTCTTATAGCTGCAATTACTACTGCTGGTCTATCATTATTTCCAACAACAAATCAACTCGTATTAAATAATACAACTATTAATTGCCCTACAAGTTCTTCTCCTACTACACTTAGTACATATGATGTATCATCAGTAACTACAACTCCACAAGTTAAATTAGGAGTATTAAATGTTGTAACTATTAACAGTGTAACTACTTTAACAGTTGCACAATCTGGAACATTATTTAAAGTAGCTCAAACTTCAACTTATGCTATTACTGTACCTACAGCATCAGCAGCAGCTGGAGTTACTTATGATTTTATTATCAACTCTAATGCAAATAATACTGTAACAATTGTACCAGCTACTGGAACTCCTTTTCAAGGTGTAGTTGTTCAACCAACTGGAAATGTTGTTGCAACATTAAACGGCGCAACTATAACTTTTGTTGCACATAATGCTGGAGCTGGTTCTAATGGAGGAGATCATATTAGACTTACTTGTAATGGACTGGTATGGAGTGTCTTTGCTGTAACTACTAATAATGGAGGAATAACAATTGCTTAAATAAAATTTTATTGTATTATCTGTTGTTGTTGTTTAGAGCAATCATTACATTTTCTTTGTAAGTCACATACAATGCTTTTCTTGCAGATATCACAGAAGCCACATGTTACACTTCCTGCTGTATTCAACATTAACATTTTATTTTCTCCAAGAATTCCTTTAATATCTCTAAAAAAAATACAGAATACAGTGAATATAATAGATAGGATCGTATAAAAAACTCCAGTACAAGTTAATATACCAGATACAGTTAATAAATTTGATAATAATTCATTCATTTTCGTGTAAAGTAAATATATATTTTATTGGCATCAAAATGTAATATAAATATATTATTTACATTATATAAATAATGTTAGAAATCATTATTTCAATTCTCATTTACATTGTGTTGTTTATTTTACTTAAAAATGGCTGAAGCTATTGTATCTCAAGTTGGTGTATATGAAGATTATAAAAGTCAAGAATCTGGAAATGTTGTTATGAGAGTACAGAAAGGAACCAATGATGGAGATATTCAATGGGTAGCAACGCCACCAACTTCTACTCCTGTAGTAGTTATGACTCTTGATTCAACAACAAGTAGTATGAGAGTAAATAGTGTTTCTTCACAACTGCTACCTGCAACTGGAACTACAAATCTTACTCAAGCTGATAGTGGCAAAAGATTTGGACTTGTTGAAGCAACTGGAAGTACAACAATTAACTTACCTGCTCCATTTACTGGTGCATCATTCGAATTCTATGTTGTAGGAACATGGTCACCAGCTAACACACTTACAACAACAGATGGAACACACACTCAAGTTATTCAATCAACTGCGAATACTACTGGATCAATGACCAATGTTACAAACATTTATGGTTCCATGTTATCCGTACCAGGTACTCCTGCCTTTACTTTAGAAAGTGCAAAACAAACCATCACTTTAAGTGCAACTGCTGCCAATGTTAAAGTTGGTGATTACGTTAAACTTAAGTCTATTGATGGATTAACATACACAATGGAGTGTTATTCTCAAGGAGCAGCTGCTGGCTGGTCATTTGCTTAATTGTATTTTTGCAATAAAAGAAATATCGCAACATTTTTTATTATTTATTTTACATAACATGGATATAGAAGACGATTCTTATTATTTTATTGGTCATTATGCTCCTGCAAGAAGTTCAATAACTCATTTTTATGAATTATTTACTATTGAATATTTACAAAATACAGTTTATTGGCATAAAGGATGGAAGAATACAAAACCTTCTAAAAAATTTAACTATAAACATACTGCTATGATCAAATACCCTTTACTCATTGATTTTAGCAAAGCAGTAATTACTCTTCAAGAAGTAGATATAATGCAAAAATCAATTCAATTGAAACAAAGATGTTGTAAATCTGAAGTTGATGATAAAGAATTTATGAAATGTAAATCTAATCAACGTAAAGAAGATTTTATTGGAATGTTCTCTCGTTATGAAAAAGGAATTCTAACTGAAGATGATATGCAATATATATCTGTGGCCTATGCTAATTGGTTCAATGAAGAATGGATTAAAGTAATTCAACAATATCGTAGAAAACATCTCTTTACTGAATTACGTGCTTCAACAGAGAGAATGGAAAGTGCATTAACAAGACATGCAACAGGAGAATTTAAGAAAGTACAAACTAAAGTAGAAACAATGGGAGACCCTTTTAGTATGGATATTCCCACTGTAGTTTGTACTAAGCTCAACACATCCACTGATCACCTCGGTTACTTAAGTGTATCACATGATGTTACATTTAATGGAGATATTATTATTGAAACTTATGGTCAAGCTATTAAACATTCCTGTTATGATTGGTATTTAGTAACTCCAAAAGAAAGAAGTAAATTTATAGAAGATTTTATGGGAAGATCTGTTACCAGTGAGGAATTAAGGGAACTCAGTGTAGCTTTTCAGAAATTATAATAATATATATATTAAATTAGAAATAATTACTTTCAATTTCTTTATTTTTTCATGTGTAAGAATGCCTACAACAACTATCATTGAAAGTTCACAGAGATCATCAGGAACTAGTACAAATTTTACTTACCAATTGGACAAGTCTTTAGTAGATATTGCAAGATACAGTGTAGAATTAGTTACAATTGATACAACAATTTACAACATCACATCTGGCAATAATATAATCTTTTTTAATGATGGTTCCAATAGACAAGCAACAATTCCTCCCGGATTATATAATGGATTTGATCTAGCTACTGCTGTAGGAACAACAATGAACAATGTTAATGCAGGCTACAGTGCAAGTTATTCTGTGAATACTTTTGCTCTTACCATAACACATACTTCTCTTGATTTTACACTACAATTTGCTTCACTTGGAGGACCTTATAAACAACTAGGATTCAATCAAGTAGATACAACATCAACTTCGCATACAGTTACAGGACCAAATGCGTGTCAGCTGAACAATCCAAGAATTCTTAATATTCAAATTACTGGAATGGGAGAAGAAGTTAGAACTGCAAATTTAACAAATAATAAGAAATTATATACTACTTTTTTAATGCCAATAAAGAATGGATTAGGTGGAATAGAAACATATCAACCTGAAACTAAAGATAGACCAATTTCACCAAGTAGTTCAATCAATACTTTTACAGTTGTATTAACTGATGTGGATAACAAAGCAATAGATTTACGAGCTAATGACTGGACAGTAGTAGTCAAGACATGGTCTAGAAGAGAATTAGAAGAAGATCTTTCTCTTACAAGTGAAGATATTGTTCGTGTAAAAAGAGCAAAATATTGTTAAACTGTTGTTGTTATTTTATTTAAGTGTGATATAAATTGATCTGTATGTCTAAAAAATTCTTTGAGGGAAGGAAATCTACTTATTATTGTCTTTTTATAACCTTTTTTTGTTGATATTCTCCATTTATTTTTTAATGGATGTGAATATCTAACATTCTTTCTTTCTAACCATCTATCTCTCCAATTATCTCTTGTGTATGTTAATACACAATAACCATTCTTTGCATCTTCATCACTTGCACCGCTATAACGTTCGTAGATTTCTTTCATTCTTTGTATGTGTGCAAGAGGATCTCCGATCGAAGAAGAAACAATTAGTACACCGTCCGCTGTCGTATGAAATGATAATATATCGGTTCTGCACATCTCGTGTAATTCCCATTGTTTTTTCATTACACCTAAAAAATGTATTTTGTTATTATGGATAATTATTATGCAATTTATGTTGTTGCGCCATCTTTTAATAATATCGAAAACGCGAAAGCAAAGGCAAAATATTTATTATCGCGTAAATATAAAGACGAAACAAAAATAGGAGTTATAGAATTCAATGATAGATCAGAAGCATCGAATTATTGCAAAGAAATATTAAACAAACGATTTCATAACTTACCGTGGTGACGATACTTTTCTGTTATCTTGCGTTGCTTCTCGTCTTCTATATCTTTTACTTCTACTTTAGCGCGAGGCATTTATATTATAAATTACGACAAGGTATTAATAAATTTTATTTACTTATAATTAAAATAATTAATTTTTTTGTAAATAAAGAATACGACGAGCGGTTAGAGAAATGGAAAGAACCTTATTAGATGATATGAGAGATTATGAACATAGAAGAACGACATTACCTTGTTCCGACGATGAAATATTAATGCAAGTCATATTAGGAGTTGCTGCGACTCAATCGAAAGCATTATTCTGGGGATATCTTGGTTACAAAGCAGTTAATAACTTTGCTAAAAAAGAAGGAGTGGCAAAATTAATAAGTGATACTGGTGTATTTCTTACAGCAAAGTGTCTAGCTGATATTGCTCTAGAAGATTTTAAAAGTAGAGTCAATTCACCCAATAACAGTAGATATGTTGACATAGGAGAAGATTATTTATTGGAAGAATAAACAATTGTTAATCCAATTTTGTGATTTCTCTTTCTTCAGCACAAAGAATACAAGTTGGTTCTGGAGGGCATATAATAGGTTTGTTGCATTTGTTACAATTTCCAATTATTTTTTTATTCCTTGGGCCAATAATAATCCAATAAGTAGTGAATGTTACTGAAAAAATTACATAAATTAAACCAATGTAACTTATAATGTCAATAAAAGTAACCATTTCTTCAATTAAGTGATACATTCAAATTAAAAAAAAGAGTAAATTCAATTTATTTACAATTATTATTATTACTAATCTTTCTTTTCATTGCTCCCTTCTGTTGACTTAACTTCTTGTGTTGTTTTCGTTGTTTCAAAATGTGCCTTTACTTCTTTCATTGATTTACTATCTGAGTCAGGATTTAAAATAAGTTCATCTGCAATTCTTTCTAAAGTTTTTGCAATTCTTTCATTAGCTTGTGAAGTTTGTTTCAAACTGTCCATTATAACACATCCAGCATAAACAATTCCATACAAATGAAGTTTATCTTCAGGTGATTCAAATGGATTGGAGTGTAATAAATCGGCTATAACTCCAATAATAGGATCTTTTTCTTTCATTCCCCTTATAAATGCTTCTGCCTTTTCTTTCATTGCTTTATATGCTGCGTTAGTTGTTTCTGGAATTAATCTGTAGTTTGGATTAAAATGGTCATCAATATCGTCATCGACTTCACTGTCACTTTCTTCTTCATCATTCTCTATCGCTTCATCTGGTGCTTCTAATCTGACATTGAATTTTTCTCTTTGTTCACGTTTAGCTACTGCATCATTCCAAAGTTTTAAGCCAACTTGTCTATCTACCGTTTTAACTGGTAAAGGAGGAGTAGCATCAACTTCAGAATCCGAAGTTAAAGGATCTTCATAAGTTGGTTTGGTTGGAGTATTACGTGTTCTTTTTGATATTGGAGTTGGAGTAGATTTAGGTTCTGCCTTTCTTTTATTTCTTGTACTCATATTGATACTCTTTCTGGTGATTTTTCTAATTCTTTTAATTTTAGTTTCTTAATAGAACCGATTTCTATATAATAATAATCTCTTTTTTTACTTTCTATGTAGTGATATTTACAAAGAAACCAAATAGCGTCAGTATTATTAATAGTTTGATCAGCAGTAGGTATAATATAATATATTGCTAGAGTTTTATGAAAACTTAGACAATCGTCACAAAGTACCATAAATAATAAAAATGAAAATAATGTTGACTACGATTTTATCTAGACCATTACATAAGGAATATTCGTGTTGTATGTTCTGCCTGCCATTATAACCGTTCTAATCAGTTTTTGACTTGACTCATCAAATCGAAATGCGAATCTTGCATTAGCTATCATTTCATCAGTTATGTGTTCTGACACAGGTAATTCATTCCAACTATTATTATATCGTATTTGCTTTTCTTTGTAAGGTAAATATGTAAATTCATCTTTAGCAACTGAATCGCTCTTTAAATGATCACAAGAATTCAAGTTCTTGTGACATATCTTACAGAAATTTAGAGTCATTTATTTATATAAATTTTAAATATATATTTTTAATTGAATTATTAATTTTTTTTAATATATTAATAATAATGTTATTGCTTAAACCTCTAGTTCGTGCAGATGGTACTTATCCTATTCCTAGATTATATAGAGAAGATTCTTCAAATACAACACAATCAATTTCTAATGGACTTGGATTATTTAATTTAGTTACTTATGGAACTAATAAAAAGAATCAAGGAGGACCATTCACTTTATCTAGTGGATTATTCACGTGTCAAATACCCGGTTATTATAGAATCAGTTATCAAACATGCTGGGCAAGTAATGCTGATACAAAATGTAGAGTAGGTTGGATTCAATATAATGCAGATACTTCAAGGAGATTTGCTGCTCATTCTGCTGCTACAGTTAGTGGAGATTTAGTTTATAATATGGGATCATGGATTATTTTATTTGCTTTTGGTGATACATTTTCCATTATGGCAACTCAAGATAGTGGAGGCAATGTTAATATTGGTGGCTCAGAAAATACAGCTAATGCTAACAGAGTACAAATAGAATTTATTAGTAATCCATAAATAATAAAGAAATAAAACATTACATTTTTTTTGTTTAATATGACTCAAACACAACAAAGAGCAGATGGAACTTATACTTTTCCTAAATATTTTAGAGAAGATACTACTTCTACTACACAAACTATAGTTAATTCTATTAATACTGTAGTAACATTCGATGTGAATAAAATTAATACAAATAATCCCTTCACTTATTCTGCAGGAGTATTTACATGTCAAGTACCCGGTAATTATCAAATAAATTATCAAATAGGATGGGCTGGACATGCTGATACAAAATCAAGAGTTACATGGATTCAAACAAATGGTGATACTTCAAGGAGATACGGTACTTATGAAGGTGCAAATGTGAGTGGAGATCCTATATTTTGCTTTGGTTCCTATATAATTGCTTTCAAAAAGGGAGATACATTCTCAATAATAGCTTTAGATGATGCTACCAATGTAATTAATGTAGGAGGTGCAGATGCATCTACTACTGCAAATAGAATACAAATGAAATTAATGAATATTATTTAAACTAATAAATTATCAAGTAAAATAATCATTCTCTCTTATTTTGTATGAAGTACATTTACTTTTTATTGATCTTCACTGTTGCTATTACTATGGCTCAACATCAAAATTACGCACCAAGTACAAGTATTTATGATGGAAATATTGATTATACCAAAATTATCAACCCACCTGCTGAAATTTACTTTGTATTTACCAACAATAATGGAGTTGTAAATACTGCCAAGTACACTGACAAGACTTCCGCAGATGCAGCAATAGTTACCGCCATTAATGCAGGAACTTTCCTCTTTTCTCAAAATCAAGAACAATATCAAATGGTTAATTAGAAATAAAAGAGGTTACAGTTTTATTCAGTTATCTTTCTTTACAGTTAATTCCTGTACTTTTTTGAGCGCATTTAATCTTTTACTTCTTGGCATAATTTTTGCAATTTGGTCATATAATATCTTTAATTCTGCTGTAGTTAATTCAGTAACTTTCTTAATTGTTCCATCAGTAAAATGAAGTTCTTCTTCTCCAGTCCAAACAAATTCACTCATATTTAAATAAATAAAAAAATAAACTTCTGTTAAAAGACTTAGAGTTGATCCTTCTTCAAATGATAACTAAAATTAATAATCAATATTAAAGTATAAATAATACAATATAAAATAATTAAACAAAATTATGGGTTGAGTTACAGTTTTATTTAGTATTTATATCTTCAATATCTCCGCCACAAGGGCAAATTATTTTTCCGTTGATAATCGGGTATTCAGTAAACATTTGATTACATTTTCTACACTTGTAAATACAATGATAATAATGTTTACTTGTGGTGTTGTCGAGATTCTTTTCCAATTTTTCAACCTTTTCTTCTAGTCGTTTAAGTCTAACTTCAAATGGTTCCATAAGAACATATGTATCAGGTTTAGATTTAAAAGAGGAAAAGTCTATTTCTTTATATTCTTCTTCTTCTTCTGCATCTTCAGACCAACCATTACAACAAACTCCTTTCATTATACATAATTTTTCGAATTCAGTTTGTTTTGAAGCAGGGTAAATTACTTTGATTTGAAGAGGTATCGTTTCTAGAAAATTACCATCAAAGGAAATCCAATCATATCCTTTAAATGGATTATTGTGTCCAATTTTTTCATTTAAATATACATATTGTTTTCTTAATTTTTCGCTCATATTAAATTACAGTAAAATAATTAAAAATGAATTTCCAAGTAAAGGGATTACAGTTTTATTCATACAGTAGGTATTTCTTTCATTTCTATTTTACGCTTGCATACAAAGAAATCATCGCGTCCATAAACTGTCTTTGTTGTTAAGTAGTTAATCATTTTGTCGGCTTCTTCTTTACTATATGGGCCATAGGTATTTGGTTTATAACTTTCAGGAAATTCCTCCAATAATCCAAATATAAGAACTACATATTTATCTTCTTTGAGTTTCATATCTTCCAGTGCTTTGATAAGACCTCCATGGGTAGTTCCCGGATAATTAAGTCGCTCTTCTTTATTTAATTTGTCGTAATGAGGTTTGCAATAGAAATATGTAGCCTTCGTAGTAGGTAAAGTAATATAATATTCAGGTTTTGCTTCTTTACCACCATCGTTCTTACAATGCTCACAAAACATTATTGTAAATAATTAGAAATTAAAAATGAATTTATTGGAAGTGAGTTACAGTTTTATTTATGAGTGGCTACTTTTGTGATACAATGCATGCATATCCTCGTTGAATGCTTGTTCTGCGGTTCTAATTATTTTTCCATCTCTACCAATATTAGGAGAAGGAGCAATATAACCAATGTTGAATGATGCAAAAATATTGTCGTTTTCTCTTTTATATTTTTCACGGCTTTCATTCCAACAAGTTTCACATAGAGCATATCTGGGATATTCTTTTCTTACATTTCTTTTACATCTTGTGCACGCTGGATTGTAGTAGTCTCTTAATGATGATGATGAAATATCGAATTCTTCTTTAGCATCACAACAGTCCTCGCAATAAATTATTCCATTAATCGTAAAGTATTCTCTTTTGTCAATTGGTAAAAATTCTCTAGTAATTTTGCATTTAACACAATCCATTTTAAAATAATTAAAAATGAATTTCCAAGAAGAAAATTATTTTTTCTGATTTTTACTAGGTAGCTACCCAGTAGTGGGTTCTTCCCCCCCTATATATAGCGAGGTTGTGGTAATGCATGACTCTACTATAGGTAGTGACTAAAATTTATTTTTTATATTTATGGAAATTTTAAGGCAATTTTTTTACACTTAGCAATAAATTTTTCGTAAGTTCTATCACTTTTCATTTTGTTACAATCAGAACAGCAAGGAATGGAGTTATCAATAGTATATCCTTTTGAGTTGTCTTTTCTATCTATACCAACGTAGATTTGTCCTTCGTTACAATAATGGCATATAGAAGAACATAAAGTAAAGAATTGATCTTTAGTTAAAGTAAATTCTAATCCTCTTTTTTCAGCACTATTTGTTGTATAATTAGACCATAAATTGGATATATTTTTCTTTTGTTGCTTAGTAAGAGTTCCATAATTTTTAAAATATTTACTATAGTT
>Ga0157374_10004388_pt1 | contig 11871 bp, 11 predicted proteins | sample M25metaG_FD_115308 | JGI IMG/M metagenome (GOLD analysis project Ga0157374, IMG submission 115308) | Miscanthus rhizosphere microbial communities from Kellogg Biological Station, Michigan, USA - M2-5 metaG | ecosystem: Host-associated > Plants > Roots > Rhizosphere > Soil | place: USA: Michigan...
GGTCTATTCATTTTAAAAATGCATGCGGTAAATCGACCAACGACTTGGCCATTGGTGGCATTGGGACTGGTGATCCCGTTGCTCTTGGCGATTTTGTTTATTCATTGAAGGAGTATCACTCGTGCAATTGCGCTATTCGATCGTTTTCACGGCCGTTGCTGCCAGCACATCGGCATGGGGTGCCGATGTAGGCATCAAAGTGGAAATACCGCGTTTGACGGTCGCTGAATACAAACGGCCTTATGTGGCAATGTGGATCGAAAAAGCGTCCGATCAAAGTTTCATCGCCAATCTTGCCGTGTGGTACGACTTAAAGAAACGCGATAACGGCGGCACGAAGTGGTTGAAGGATGTGCGTCAATGGTGGCGTAAAAGCGGACGCGATGTGCAGATGCCAATGGATGGCGTGAGCGGCGCCACGAGAGCGCCAGGCGAGCAGTCCCTATCGTTCAATGGTGCAAAGGCGCCGCTTGCTGCGTTACCTCCCGGCGATTATGCGGTAGTCGTCGAAGCAGCACGAGAAGACGGCGGACGCGAAGTGCAGCGTGTGCCGTTCCATTGGCCGGCTAAAACTGCGCAAACCCTTAAAGTGCAAGGCGAACATGAACTCGGCGCTATTACGCTCGATGTAAAGCCTTAAGTTCGTCATTCGATTGAAAGGTGTGTTAATAATGAAGAAACTATTGCATCGCTGCGCGCTTGCATTAGCATTATCGTTTGCCCTATTGCCCATGACGTCTTATGCGAATCGCTCATGGATGCTGCCTTCTTCCACCGTAGCTTCAGGCAAAGAGCCGATAATAACCGTCGATGCCGCGTCCTCCGATGATCTGTTTGGCTTGTCGGGGATGCCTATCAAGCTGGATGGTTTATCGATCACCGCGCCAGATGGAACAGCGATTACCGCGGAGAATCCGGTTATCGGCAAGCATCGCAGTAGCTTCGATCTGAAACTTGTTCAAAAGGGCACATACCGTATTGCCAATGTTAGCCAAAATGTCTTAGCCGCTTATAAATTAGGCGGCGAGATGAAGCGTTGGCGTGGTACCGCTGATGAACTCGCGAAATCCGTACCGGCTAATGCCGAAGAATTGCAAGTTACGCATTTGCTGGCACGCGTTGAGACCTTCGTTACGAATGAAGAGGCCGGCGGTAAAGCACTGCAGCTTACGGGTGTCGGTTTGGAATTAATACCGCTTACCGTACCGACGGATTTGACGGTTGGCGATTCGTCGAATTTCGTCCTCTTCCTCGATGGCAAGCCGGCCGCCAATGTCGTGGTGACGATTTTGCGCGGCGGCAATCGTTACCGCTACAAACTAGGCGATATAACATTGAAGACCGATGCGGATGGCAAATTCAGCGTTAAATGGCCGGAGGCCGGTCAATATTGGTTAAGCGCGAATGCCACGCAAGGAAATCGAAGCGTAGACAACGGCTCTTCGTCTGCCGCCACGCAACCGGCAAATTCACAGCCGTTACGCCGCATCAGCTACAGCGCAACGTTTGAAGTATTGCCGCAGTAGGTTGTCCATGAACGGATCAATGCCAACGGCCACGCGGCGCGTTCTCGTACCGTCGAGTATCGATCCAGTGTTGCCGTCTCTTGGTAGTATCGTGCATAGATGTGACGGCGACACGATGGGTACCTCGTGGTCCGTTAATCTTGTTGGTCCTCCGCAAATCGATATCGCCTATATACGACAAGGTATCGAGCGCGAGCTGAATATTGTTGTAATGCAAATGAGCACGTGGGAAACGGGATCGGACTTGAGCCGTTTCAATCGCACCACTGAGAGTTGGCTATCATTGCCTGTCGAATTTTTCGAAGTGTTGCAAACCGCACTGCAAGTCGCTGCGGAAAGCGATGGCGCTTTCGATCCGACCGCCGGGCCCCTCGTTAATTTATGGGGATTCGGTCCTGTTGGTCGTTACCAAGAAACCAATTTTTGTATGCCAACTCAGGCGGCGATTGAATCGGTACGTCGATTGTGTGGTTGGCGGCGTATCGAACTTGATGTGCCGTCTCGTCGAGCCTATCAACGTGGCGACGCTTATGTCGATTTATCCGCGATTGCGAAAGGCTTCGCAGTGGATCGGGTTGCAAGCTTTCTTAAGCGTTCAGGCTATGAAAATCATCTTGTTGAAATCGGTGGCGAATTACGCGGCAGCGGTATTAAACCGGATGGTCAGCCGTGGTGGGTTGCGCTCGAACAGCCGCTAGGCTGCGATGCCGGCGATGTCGTTGTGGCATTGCATGGTTTGAGTGTTGCAACGTCCGGCGATTATCGCCGCTGGTATAAAGCCGATGATGGACGAAGTTATGGGCACACCATCGATCCGCGTACGGGATGGCCTGTAAACCATGGCGTTGCTTCGGTAACCGTGCTGCATGAGAACTGCATGATGGCTGATGCATGGTCGACTGCATTGACAGTGCTTGGGCCGGCGCGCGGAATGTGTATCGCTGAAGCAAAACAACTGCCTGCATTGTTTGTCGTGCGTCGTGCCGATGGTGGAGTCGACGAAGTAATGAGCGCGGCTTTCACTGCATTAATGCAATGAGCGGACTATGACGGGGCTTTCGTTTATTGATGTATTACCGCCCGAACAATTGCGTATTGTTGTCGCGTCCTTGGTCGTATTGTTATATCTGGCGTTATGCGGATCGATTTGGCGAGCGAGAGCGCGTCAACGGCGACAAATCGAAGGTGATGCCGCTAAGCTGTTGTCGGCAACGTCGGACAAAGCCTCGCTATTGATTACCTTTGCCAGCCAAACGGGATTTGCCGAAGAACTTGCTTGGCAAAGTGCTCATGCATTGCACGCCGCTGGATTATCCACCTATGTTTTGCCATTGGAGCAAGTAAGCGCGAATAATTTGCGTAATGCCAATTGCGTTCTATTCATAGCCAGCACTTACGGTGAAGGCGATGCTCCCGATGGTGCCGCACTATTCGCGGACGAAGTTATGAATGCTGCACTTGATTTAAGTAATCTGCGTTATGGCTTGCTTGCATTGGGTGATTGCGAGTACGTCAATTTTTGCGGCTTTGGCCGCCGGCTCGATGCATGGCTTTTGCAACAACGGGCCACGCCTTTGTTCGACCGTGTCGAAGTTGATAATGGCGATGAAGATGCCTTGAATATATGGCGTCGGCATCTGAGCGAGATGGCCGGTGTTGCGGAGTTAGCCGATTGGCAAGCGGCACTATTTCAATCGTGGCGTCTTGTTGCGCGCCGTCATTTGAATCCGGGCAGCGCAGGGGGACCCGTGTTCCATTTGGAGTTGGAACCGTGTGATGGTCAATTGCCTGTCTGGCAGGCAGGAGATTTGGTGCAGATACTTGCGCCGGGTGATCTTCGCAAAGCGCGTGAATATTCAATTGCTTCTTTGCCGGCTGATGGGCGTTTGCATTTGCTGGTTCGACAGGAACGGCATGCCGACGGCAAACTTGGTATTGCGTCCGGCTGGCTTACCGAAGAAGCCGTGCTGGGCGATACGATCGAATTGCGATTGCGTTCCCATCGTAGCTTCCAGCTCGAAAATAATATCGATCGTCCGTTATTGTTAATCGGCAACGGGACGGGGCTCGCCGGTTTGCGTGCTCATTTAAAAGCGCGTGCAGCTGCAGGACGACATGAGAACTGGCTCGTATTCGGTGAACGTAATAGCGCTTATGATTTTCACTATCGCCATGATATCGAGACCTGGCAACAGCAAGCTTTGTTGCAACATGTGGACTTGGCATTTTCCCGCGATCGGCCTGAGCGAGTGTACGTGCAGCAATTGTTGCGCAACGAGGCGGAACGTTTACGCGAATGGCTGCGTCGAGGTGTCGCAATTTATGTGTGCGGAAGCCTTGAAGGTATGGCGGCAGGTGTGGATGCCGCTTTGAGAGAAATCATCGGCGAAGAGGCCATGCAGCGCTTAGCCGGAGAAGGACGATATCGGCGTGATGTGTATTAGCGAATTAAACGTCCGACCATTTCCTCAACAGATTGTGATAACAACCGCTGAGCTGCACGCAGGCCGATTGATCGGCATTGGTTGCATTCAACCGTTGAACCGCAGCATCCAAATCGAATAGTAATGCTCGTTCTGCATCATCTCGAATGAGGCTTTGTATCCAAAAGAAGGAAGCGATTCGCGCGCCTCGTGTTACCGGATTGACTCGATGCAAGCTGGTCGATGGATAAACGATCATATCGCCCGCAGGCAATTTAACCGAATGTGCGCCGTAGGTATCTTCCACTAGCAATTCGCCGCCGTCGTATTCTTCGGGGCTCGAGAGGAACAGTGTTGCCGATACGTCGGTGCGGATTTTTCTGCCTGTGCCGGGAATGAGTCGCACGGCGCCATCTACATGATCCCCGAAGTTCATCCCAGCTTCATAACGGTTGAACATCGGCGGATAAACTTGATTCGGTAACACCGCACTGATAAACAGCGGATTACGTTCCAGTGCGGTGAGAATCACATCGCCTAACTCATGGGCAATCGACGAATCTTCGGCAATTTGTAAATTATGTTTGACGCGTGCGCCTTGATGTCCTGCGGTAACGCGGCCGTCTATCCATGCATCGTTTTCGGCATCCAGTTTTTGCCGGATGAAGCGAACTTGTTCCGCATTCAGCGCTTGTGGAATTTGAATCAGCATGAGAAGACGGCCTTATAGAATCAATTAAAACTTATACGTCGCGGTCAATAGGCCAGTACGTCCGATGCCAGGAACGGAACGTCCACCGTCTGATGCGATGACCGAAATATAATCACGCCGATCCGTTACATTGAGTAAATTGAATCGGACATCGTACTTGGGTTGATGATAGGCCACTGTGGCATCCAAACGACCATAGTCGCCGGTGGATACGACGTTCGTATTGCTCGCGAAACGATTCGACATGTAAGTGACGCCGCCGCCCGTTTCCCATTCCTTTGTGAGGTTATAGGTAGTCCACAATGTTGCACTGTGCTTCGGCGTATTGGCCGGCGTTTTTCCTTGCGTTGCTTCGAGTGCGGATGCTTTGGTAATTTCGGCATCGAGATAGGTATAACCCGCGATTACTTGCCATTTCGATGTGATGCGTCCAACGGCGCTGACTTCGAAACCGTTTACCCGTACGTCGCCGCTCAGCTCATACACACCCGTAGATATTTGCGACCGCGCATTGCTTTTCTCCACTTGAAATAAAGCGGAGGTCAACGATAGGTTGCCGCCGGCAAGATCCCATTTGCCGCCGATTTCATAGGAGCGATTTTTTTCGGGGTCGAGATCTTGCTGACCGGTGGTTAACGTGAGCTGCTCGATTGATGGATTGAACGAAGTGCCATAGGAAACGTAATAGGATTGCGCATTGGTTGGCTGATAAATCACGCCGGCGCGCACGCTGGTGAAATTAACCGATTGGCTTGCCGACGGTACGGTCGTATTGCCGGATGTGTTTGCACTGTTGATGCTATTGCTAATACCTGCTCTGTAGCGATCCCATCGCAAGCCACCAACGACTTTCCATTGTTTGCCAAGCTCAAGCGTGTCGTTGAAATATACGGCGGTAGTATTGGCGTTGGTCTTCGCAAGGTTGCCGTTAGTTGTTACCGAGTTGGATGGTGTTGATTGATAAGCTGGGTCGACTAATGATCCAACCGGTAGATTGCTGCGACTGAGGGCTTGGTTCTCATAGGTATCACGGCCGATTTCCGCGCCGGCGATCAAAGTATGTTTTACCGTGCCCGTGTTGAATATTGCGGTTAAATCCGTTTGGTTGTAAATCGATTGATCATCGATTTTGCGATCGTGACTGACGTATCGCAATGAAAGCGCGCTGAGCGGCAATGCGGTCGTGTTGCCTACGCTCGCGGTTGCGAGAGGAGTGAAGACTCCTCCGCTGACTGTACCGACGTTATTTGGTGCGGTTTCTCTGGCATCGGTCGAGTAGTGACTGAATTGCGTTTGATTACGTAGGGTCAGCATAGGGCTGATCTTATGTTCGACGCGTGCATTCAGCGTTTGTACATCCTGCACCGTGCGGTCATCGGTGAGGCCATAAAAATTGTCTTTACGTACATCGGCCGGTTTGCCATTCACAGCCAAAATGCCATAGTCGGGCATATCGTTATTGTGTTGAACCAACGCCGACAAAGTTACTTCGGTCGGTGTGCCGATACCGGTGCGCAGCGACGGGGCGATCGCATAATCTTTATTCTTCATCACGTCGCGAGTCGACGCGACATCTTGAGCCATCATGTTGATGCGAAAGGCCGACGTATCCGATAGTTTTTTGTTCAAATCCGCGGTAGTGCGGTAATAGTCGTTGGTTCCTACGGTCGCCGATATTTCGCCGCCGTCTTTACGCGATGGTAGTTTGCTCGATTGATTGATCACGCCGCCTGTAGAGCCGCGTCCGAATAACATCGACGATGGGCCCTTCAGCACTTCAACTGCTTCGAGGTTGAACGTGTCGCGATAGTATTGCCCGCGGTCGCGGAATCCATCGAGATAAATATCGGTGCGGGCGGAAAAACCTCGTAGATTAATGTTATTGCCGATCTGTCCGCCTTCTGCGCCACCGATAGTAATGCCCGGCACATTGCGTAATGCGTCTTGCAATGAGGCGGCACCTTGCGCATCCAATACGGCGCGATTGACGACCGTTACCGATTGAGGCACATCCCGAATCGCAGTGGGTGTTTTACCGCCGACCGTAGTGACGGCGGGCACGTAATCGTCCTTGACCGATTGATCGCGAACCTTTACCTCAGGCAGCGCGGTTTCCGTGGTGACGGTTTGTGCGAAGGCCAAGTGCGGTAGAACTATCGGTGCGGAAAAGATTGCGGCCAATGCGGCGGCAATGGGGGTGCGATTGCGGGTCATTCTTTTTCCTGTGATATGTCGAGTATTGATGGTTATATGCGGCGCGTTCGATAAGGTAATAACGAGTTATTCGAATCCCGTACCGATATTCGCTCGCCGGAGATAAAGCAAAGTCCCACGACAATGGGGCGTAAAAAAAGTTAAGGGCTATTTGCCAGCATCAAACGAAGTCGCATTTTAAATGAGAATCATTATTATTTGCAATGCAGGCGACGTTTAATTGTTTTAGAGAATGCAACGGGGTGGGATAGGCAGCGAAGTGGGAGCGGGGTTATGAGTGGTTGAGTATGTTGTTTTTATGGGTGAGCTGTGTATTTAGGCGTTTGCAATGATTTTGGGTTTTGATGAATCGTTAGCCGGCTAAGTTTTCAGATTTTGATTCCAGCAAAGATTGTATTTTGCGAAGACCTAGGCCAATGTCATATAAATCTATTCAATACAATGCACTCTCAAATCTCAATGAAATGAATGCCAAAAAAATCGCGCCGCGATCTTGCCCTCTATTTGGATTTTCCTAGATGGCAAGATCGCGGCGCTTGTATTACAGCAATGCGATGTTAATTAATTGTGGTAAGCCGATTCTCCATGCGAGGTGATGTCCAGTCCTTCGCGTTCTGCTTCTTCCGACACGCGTAGACCCAGCAACAGATCTGCGATCTTATAAGCGATGAATGCAACCACGGCTGACCAGACAATGGTGACACCAACACCGGTTGCTTGCACGATCAATTGATTACCGATTGAGTAAGTGTCACTGGCTTTATTGGCAACGTAGTCATAGATGCCGGTACCGCCAAGCGACGGCGCCGCGAATACACCGGTGAGGATAGCGCCGAAAGCACCGCCGATACCATGAACGCCGAACACGTCGAGCGCATCGTCTGCACCGAGAATTCGTTTCAAGCCGGTCACACCCCACAAGCACACCACGCCTGACAATAGCCCCATGACGATCGCGCCCATCGGTCCGACGAAGCCGCATGCGGGCGTAATCGCGACAAGACCAGCTACTGCGCCCGAGGCTCCGCCTAACATGGAAGCCTTGCCTTTAAGCACGGCTTCCGCCGCGATCCAGGAGAGCGTCGCTGCAGCGGTGGCGAATAACGTGTTGACGAAAGCAAGTGCGGCGGTACCGTTCGCTTCTAAGTTGGAACCGGCGTTGAAACCAAACCAGCCGACCCACAAGAGCGAAGCGCCAACCATGGTGAAGGCCAAGCTATTCGGTGCCATGGAGTCTTTACCATAGCCAACCCGTTTGCCGATCACATAGGCGCCGACTAAACCGGCGATACCGGCGTTGACGTGCACCACCGTTCCGCCTGCAAAGTCCAATGCACCCTTGGCCCATAGCCAGCCCGCAGCAGCAGTAACCGAGTCCAGCGTCTTCGCATCGGTAATCGCATCAGGGCCGTCCCAGTACCACACCATATGAGCGATAGGCAGATAGGAGAAGGTGAACCATAGCACCGCGAACAACAGCACCGCCGAGAACCGCGCACGTTCCGCGAACGCACCGACAATCAGTGCAACGGTAATGGCCGCGAAGGTGCATTGGAACGCAACGAATATCATCTCGGGAATCACCACGCCTTTGCTGAATGTGGCGGCGACCGAATCCGGTGTAATGCCTTTCAAAAACAGCTTGTCGAAGCTGCCGATGAACGGGGTCTTCGCGGTGAACGCCATGCTATAGCCGTATATGGCCCATAACACGGTGATTAGCGCGAAGATCACGAAGACTTGCATTAATACGGACAGCATGTTCTTCGATCGCACCAGGCCACCGTAGAAAAGCGCGAGGCCGGGAATGGTCATTAGAATGACGAGCGTGGTAGCCACGATCATCCATGTGGTGTCGCCTTTATTAGGCACGGGTGCGGGAGCCGCAGTTGCTGCTGCTGCCGCTACCGGCGCAGCTGCAGCAGGCTTTGCTTCCGATGGCGCGGCGGCAGCGGGTGCCGCATCGACAGGCTTGGCGGCGTCTACAGCCGCGGGTGGTGCCAGCGGCTTAGTCTCTTGCGCGAATACTGAGCCGACGCTGAAAACGGCGGCTAGTAGCGCAAGGGTACTGATGAGCTTCTTCATGATGGCGTTCTCCTTTACACCGCATCCGGCCCGGTTTCACCGGTGCGGATGCGAATGACTTGTTCGAGGTCGAAAACGAAAATTTTTCCGTCGCCGATCTTGCCCGTATTGGCCGCTTTTTCGATGGCCTCGATGACTTGATCGAGCAACTCTGCTTGGATTGCGGCCTCGATCTTGACCTTTGGTAGAAAGTCCACCACGTATTCGGCGCCGCGATATAGTTCCGTGTGACCTTTTTGTCGTCCGAAACCTTTGACCTCGGTCACAGTAATGCCTTGCACGCCGATGTCGGATAATGCTTCCCGCACCTCGTCAAGCTTGAACGGTTTGATGACTGCAGTGACGAGTTTCATGATAACTGCTCCTTAATTGTCCGTAACTGTTGCTTCAAAATGTCTTTTTCAGGAATACATAGGCTTGGTTATCGCCTATATTTTTTCCGAGCACCGTATAGGCACTGTCTTTCGCATTCGTATCCGTTGCACCTAGAGCGACGGTCCAGTCCTTGGCAAATACTTTGGCAACCTCGACTTTGTAATCCGTGTAGCTCAATACGTCGTTCGAGGTGCCGGCGTTGCTGCCTTTATATTTTTGTCTGCCCCCATGTAGCGTTAGGGTTATCGTATCGCTTAAGGGAATAGCCGCTGTGAGATCGAGGTAGTAAGTATTTTTCGAGCTGGGGATGCCAAAGGTTTTATTGCTGATGCTGTGGGAGTATTTCAGCGTGATCCATTTCCAGCCGAGTTGTCCATAGAGTTCATCGGTATCGGGCTTCGTGAAGCCGGATGGATAGCTACCAGGATAGTTATAGCGCAGATAACCAACGTCGTAACTCCAGTCGCCGGCAAACGAGTTTTTGTATCCGACATAGGTGTCTAACTCTAAGCTAGCGGATACGGACCCGGCGCCAGTCGATTGCGCGCCGTCTGAAATCCAACTGACATTTGATCCCCAAATGCCCGCATACAATCCGCTTTTGTGGGCGTAGTCGAAACCGCCTTGTAGCGCTGGTTTTTCGTTGGTTTGGGTGAGCCCACGGAAAATATATTGGCTGAAAAGTCCGACGTTCCCGGTGAAAGTGTGGTCGTCTGCGAATGCCGGTAACGCTGAAGCAACAATGGATACTGTGATAAGACTGCGGGTCAATAAACGCATGGCTTTATTTCCTATGGGTAGAATTACGGCGAAGAGCCCCGAATTAAGAATTCGCTCCCAGGGCTTAGCAGTTAGTATGCCAACATGGTCACAGCAGAATTTCATTGCATTTACGCGTCGTCATTCGAAACAGAACGGCGATGCGCGCACAATTATAGTGATGCCGAACTTGTTGATGCACTATATCAGTGCGTGGCCGAGTGGTCCGAACTTGAATAGTGTCTCGTTTTTGCCTCAGGCATTTTGATAAACTGACGAATCGCCGTTATGGAAAGTACTTTTATGTTCAATACCAAAATCTTCGATGACATTAGCCAAAAGTTTGCCGATCTAGCGGCTCAATCACCATTGCAGGATATTGAAAAAAATTCTCGCGCATTGCTTATGCAAGCTTTCTCGAAACTGGATTTGGTAACGCGTGAGGAGTTCGATGTGCAGCAGCAGCTTTTGATTCGGACGCGTGAAAAGTTGAGCGAGCTGGAAGCGAGAATGGCTGAGTTGGAAAAGCGGCAAGGGAATACGTAAGCGAAGGGCGCTACTTAATCCGTTTTTGCGGGTGGATAACGAATGTCTAAGTAAGACAAAGCACGTAGGCTGACAGTGCGGCTAGAAATGTTTTGTCGTAATTCTGTGCACTCCACTTTGCTTGCCCTGCCTTGCCGTCATTTCTCCTCAGAATGACGGCAAGGCAGGGCAACGCCGTATCACGTATCACAACGAACTATCCGAATTATAAAAAATCACTATGTCACTCGCTGTACTGTATAGCCGCGGTCTCAGCGGTATGGAAGCGCCGCAGGTCACTGTTGAGGTTCACCTGGGCAATGGTTTGCCCTCGTTCACTATCGTCGGATTACCTGAAGCTGAAGTAAAAGAAAGCAAAGACCGAGTACGCGCTGCCTTACAAACAGCCCGATTCGAATTTCCTGCTCGCAGAATCACAGTCAATCTCGCGCCGGCTGAATTACCTAAAGACAGCGGACGATTCGATTTACCTATTGCCCTAGGTATTCTCGCTGCATCGGGCCAAATACCGGGTGATGATTTACACAAATATGAAATGGCGGGCGAATTAGCGCTGACCGGAGAGCTGAGGCCTATTCGCGGCGCATTGGCCATGACATATAACGCGGCGTCAGCGGGGCGTGCGTTCATTTTGCCGTCAGCTAGCGCGGAAGAAGCATCGCTGGTGGATGATGCGGAAATTTATCCGGCGAAGGCTTTGCTGGATGTATGCCGTCATTTAGCGGGCATAGAACGTTTGCAGCCAGTCAATCGAGTGCAAAGCGTGAGCAATATTTGTTACGCCGATTTCAGTGACGTCAAAGGGCAGGCGCAAGCCAAACGGGCGTTAGAGATCGCCGCCGCAGGTGGCCATAGCGTGTTAATGATGGGGCCGCCAGGTACCGGCAAGTCGATGTTGGCGCAACGCTTCGCTGGCATATTGCCGGAGATGACCGCGCAACAAGCATTGGAATCGGCAGCATTACAATCTATCGGTACCGGCGGTTTTAAAATCGAGAATTGGAGACGCCGTCCATTTCGTTCGCCCCATCACACGGCATCCGGGGTTGCACTGGTTGGCGGTGGCAGTTCACCGAAACCGCCGAATATGCAGTGCACAGCATATTCGGATATGCGGAGTTCAGGAATATGCGGAGTCGCCAGCATGGGAGCCTTATGCACCCAAGCATGTCGGCTCCCATCGCTCCGCATATTCAGGTTCCGTATAGCGGGCCACTGATCACCGTTCCAA
>Ga0157374_10004391_pt1 | contig 11865 bp, 11 predicted proteins | sample M25metaG_FD_115308 | JGI IMG/M metagenome (GOLD analysis project Ga0157374, IMG submission 115308) | Miscanthus rhizosphere microbial communities from Kellogg Biological Station, Michigan, USA - M2-5 metaG | ecosystem: Host-associated > Plants > Roots > Rhizosphere > Soil | place: USA: Michigan...
ACCTTACAGAGCTTTCTTGCGCGTGGCGACAACCACCCCAGCGCCAGCCCTGAATTGCGGCACCTTTACATACTGGACGAGTCGAGTCTCGCCAGCACTCGGCAGATACGAGCCTTCCTCGACAAGCTGAATCCGAACGACCGCGTATTGTTGATCGGTGACACGAGCCAGCATCAGGGCGTGGATGCTGGAAAGCCCTTTGAGCAGATGCAAGATGCCGGGATGCGCACGTCCCAACTTGACCGCATCATGAGGCAGAAAGACCCTGAATTGCTGAAAGCGGTCGAGCAGCTTGCGAAGAACAATACCCAGCAAGGCATCGACATGCTCGCCAGCCAAGGCCGGATTACCGTGATAGCAGACAGGCAGGAACGCATCTCTGCCATTGCAAGGGACTACGCCGCGCAGCCGGAGAACACAATCGTCGTCTCTCCCGACAATCGCAGCCGTCAACAGATCAATGAGGCCGTCCGCACAGAGTTGCTTCGGGACGGCGTTTTGGCATCAGACGGGCAGATCTTCCCGACTCTTACCCATCGTTCCGATATGACCGGGGCTGACCGCACCTGGGCAGCGCGATACAACACTGGTGATGTGCTCCAATACACCTTGGGCAGCAAGGCGGAAGGCATCGAGCGGGATAGCTACGCTACCGTCCGATCCGTGGATGGACGGGACAACGCTCTCACTGTTGAACTTGCTAACGGTGAGAGCGTGACCTATGACCCGCGACGGCTGCGGGGCGTCAACGTCTTCCGTGAGGTCGAGCGCGAGTTCGCTACTGGCGATAGAATCCAGCTCACCTCACCTTATAAAGAACTTGGGCTTGCAAATCGTGATCTCGGCACCATCAGCGGCATCAAGAACGGGCAGATGTCCGTGAGAATGGATGGAAACGTCGAGCGCACTGTCAGCTTCAATACCGCCGATTTCCGACAGTTTGATCATGGCTACGCCGTAACTTCTCACAGCTCGCAGGGACTCACGGCGGGCCGTGTCCTCGCTCACTTCGACACCGACAGTTCGCACAGCCTGATTAACACCCGACTAGCTTACGTCGCGATCTCGCGGGCATCTGACGATGCGCGTGTGTATACGAACAATGCCGAAACTCTTGGGGCACGGTTGGCAACTGATATCTCCAAGACCGCCGCAGTGAACTTCCGCCCACCGAGTTCCACGACCGAGGTACAGCAGGCTGTCGCCGCGTTCCGTGCAAACGATCCTGCTACGGCCACGACAAAGCTACAAGAGCAAGGGCGTGTCCATGAGTATGCAAGCACGGAGCACCGCCTTGCAGCGGTTGCCCTTGCTTATACCGCGCAGAGGGACCGCGCAGTCATCGTCGCACCAAATGCGGACGAACGGCGTGAGCTGACCCAGCTCATTCGTGATGACTTGCGCCAACAAGGGCGGCTGACCACAGAAAGCCGCTCCGCTTCAATCCTGGTCGAGCAGCACTTCGGCAATCCGCGTCTTGCCGCTAACTATGCACCGGGTGATGAGATTCGCTACAAGGCTGGAAGCCCCGTCGAACACGGCATCGCGGATAACAGCACGGCCTCTGTCCTGTCCGTTGATCCCCGCGCCAATACACTCACCGTCTTGGCTCGCGACGCCAACGAAGTCTTTTACGATCCGGCACTCCTGAAAAAGCAGACCGCGCAGAGTACGGTATACCGTGAGGAGCAGCGCGACCTTGCAATAGGTGAGCGAATCAGGTTCACCGACTCAGACCGCGATGCCCATATCCGTTCCGGCGACTTCGCCACCGTGGAACGGATTGGAGAAGACAACACTCTCTCCGTCCACCTCGATAACGGAAAGTCTCTTGAGTTGGACTCCGATCATGCCCGGCATATCGAGTATGGCTATGCCGTCGAGAGTTCCAGGAGGGTTTCCGTTGATCGCATCCTTGTCACCGGCGATGCCTCCCAGCTTGCCCAACAGCAGGAGGCGCTCACGCGCCTGTCACCGCATATTCGAGATCTCACCATCTACACGTCAGATGGTCGAGAGCTTGCGGTCGAGAAGAGCATTCCAAGTGTGGCGAATGCGTTCGGGCAGGATGGGCTTTCACTCGACAGAGACAAAATTCCTACGCCATCCGTGCCTAAGATCGAGTTGGAGGGATTCGGTATCGGACTGTAATGGAGTGTTCTGGGAGGCTGAGGTACCGCTTGAGCACCGTCAACCGCTGGTCATTGAGACGACGACCGCAGGCACAGCCACATTGTGTTCAAGAGATAATCATAGTCAGACTCGTCTCGCCAGCATCGCCGACTTCATTTGGAGGATACATGGTAGTTGGTATCGGAATAGATCTCCAAGAAATAGCTGATTTCCACCGTACGCTTGTACGCGCCGGTGATGCATATATTCAACGGATCTTCACTGCCACAGAGATCGCCTACTGCCAAGCGAAGCCGGACCCGTCCTCCTCTTTCGCAGTCCGATTCGCTGCAAAAGAGGCTGCTATCAAGGCACTGGGTATTGCGGGAACAGAAGGGTTAGGCTGGCATGATTTCGAGATATCAACAGATGCGTCGGAACGTCCGTATGTGACGCTGGGTGGAGTTGCCGCTCGATGCGCATCCGAGAAAACGGTGACTTCATTAGTCATTTCGCTGACACATTCAAGGTCTACCGCTGCGGCCGTCGTAGTCGCGGAAACGCATGGATATCCCATTGAGCGGAACCAACCGATGCATAATCCGTCAGGATAAATGCTCACTCATCGATCTTGGTAAGCCATAGGTGCAAGGCCCTCTTGCTCCGAATGTCAACGGCGATCGCTTAGGCCACAACCAACAAGGTATTCTGAAGTTCGATGCACAAACGGCTGCTCCAAGAACGTCAACTATCGCTGGATCTCTTGTCATCCCGAGCGCCTTTGAAGGCCACGGAAAGGCCGCTGGGGACTGCCGTAAAATCATGCTTAATCCCCACCCCAGTATTCGACACCTATTGGCGCTTCGCGGCAGAGCGGCAGAAGATCTTTTTTTCAAAAGCAAATGGCAAACCCGGGCCTTGGACCACAGATCCCATTTTGTCCCGTTATCGGTTCACCAATGCCTATCGGGCCTCTGATCGAGTAAGCCAATACCTGATTGCCAAAATCCAGTACCAGGGTCCTCAAGATCCAAATGCTCTCTTCTTCAGAACGCTCCTTTTTAAAATCTTCAACAAGATCGAGACGTGGGAGCTCTTGGAAAGAGCATTCGGAAACATCTACCCTCACGAGGGTATGGAGCGCGAATACAGCGAGATTCTTGAAGATGCCATGGTGCGGGGTGCCAGAATCTACTCAGCTGCGTACATCATGCCTTCCGGGAGTGGCGCGTTCACGTTTGCCCGAAAATATCAGGCCCACCTTGCCCTGCTTGCTCACATGATGAAAGAACGAGTTCCCGATCGGCTAAGAGACTGCAAGACGATGCAGCAAGCGTTCTCACTGATTCGGAGCTATCCGACATTCGGCGACTTTCTTGCCTATCAATATGTGACCGACTTAAACTACAGCATATTGACGACGTTCGACGAGAACGAATTTGTCATGCCGGGCCCCGGTGCTCTATCGGGAATCCAGAAATGTTTCCATAGCGTCGGTTCCTATACCCAATCTGACGTCATCCGTTGGATGACAGATCATCAAGAAGAGGAGTTCAGAGCAAGGGGTATCCAATTCCAAACTCTGTGGGGTAGACCACTACAACTCATTGACTGCCAGAATCTCTTCTGCGAAGTTGACAAGTATTCCCGCGTGTTTCATCCCGATATTCCTGGATCTTTTGGTCGAACACGGATTAAGCAAGAGTACAAGCAGAACTCAGAGCCGCTGGCATACTGGTTTCCTCCGAAATGGGGTCTCAATTCGACTGAACATCTTGGCAATGATCGAAGCCCTAGTGACCCTACGCTATCGGTGTAAAGTGAATCCTCCGTTCAACCATGTCAGCGGTGATAACGCCGCCCCGATGCTTCCGCAAATTTCGAAACACTTCATATCCATCGAGGATTGCTTTCTCCCACATCCAAAGAGGGCACTGCTGGACTTCGTACCCTGACACCTGTTGGCCGATCGCCTTCAATAGTGGATAGTCGAGGCTTGCTATTCCTTCGAAATAGTTGAGGCGAGTCGCATGATTGAAAATCCATGTGGATATGCCTTCTTCAATGAGAACAGCGCGAGCTCCGTCTTGGTTTTCGTCCATATGAGGCCGGCTCTTGCGCTTCACTTTGAAGAGAGCGCGGACAACTGGAGACCAGCCTAAGATCGCCGCATATGCCAGATGGAATACATCGTGAAAACGATAGTCGTCTTCATCAGCTTTGTTATCAGTGAGACGATCACCGATATTGATGTCGTTGCACTTTAGGCGGACGTAGGATTTAGATCCGGACTTCCTTTCTAAGACATTCATCACGATTAGTCGTGGCAGTTGTTCTTCCTGGTCATCACTCTCGTCGAAGAGAGGTGTGAAGATGCGTTGAGAGGGCCAACGGCTTTGGGTCTTTAGTATGTTTCGACGTGCAGCCTCGTCGAGGTCTACATCGGCTTGGTTTGCCGCGAGCACCAGGGCGCGGAAGATCTCGACAAGATGGGCTGCCAATGCGTCCCGATTATGCTCAATTCTTCCTTGCGCTACATCTTCCAGCAATCGTCCGACCTTGCCTGCCAGCTCGAACAACGTCTGTTCGAAACCTGCTCCTTGAGAGTCATGAGTCTTCTCGCTATGAGGCGTCACGTCACAGAAAGTTGCGGCCTCATAAGGCTCCGTCTCATCCCAGTCCACTATTCCTCGCGCAACCTTCTGCCCTAAAACACTCAGATCGAGTCCCGCGCGCGCGGCGATATTGGAGAAATACCAAAGAACGTCGCCAAATTCTTCAAGGATGCTGTCCTGGTAACCGATGTAGGCATCATGATCGCGTCTCTTTTTCTTGAGCGCGCTGAGGAGGCTTCCGACTTCGCCGTATAAACCGAGAAGCGGGAGGCGTAAACCATCCATACCTTGAAACGTACCCTGATCCGTCAGAAGTGTGCCGCGCTGGTACTCGTTCATGAACGGGACGATATCCAAAACAACTTGTGTCATAACTTCACCTCGCAAGAATGGGTTCTGTTTCAGAGGAGACGAGTACATTGCACTCTTGAATTAGTTGCTTCGCTTGGGTTGCGGTCCAGCCGTTACCGGCTTCCACCTTGGCAAACGATGAGTGGCAGACCAACTCTCCCATATCAAGACCAGTCTCATTCGCTACGAAGAACTGGAGTTGGGCTAGTCCAATCAGATTGCCTAATGCGCGTTGAATATAGTAGTGGCTGCGATAGAGCGCAGTAAGCATGAGTGCATTCCCACCGACAACTTTGAACGAGACGTGCGACAAGCAGGGTTGCGGAGTCGTCCGAGTCGCGTCAAGTGCAGTGTCATAGATTGGCAACTCCAAGGGAGTGTCGGTAAATCCGAGCTCGTACGCTCTCCCGAGGGGACCGCGCCGACCAAGTTGTTTTTTTAGCTTCTCCACCATTAGCTCCAGTGGGTTGATCTCTGCGCCGTTCTTGCCTGTCCGTCTCAACATACGCCCAGCATAGGTGTCTCCCCATCCCGAACGGACCTTCGGATAGACAAGAGAGGGAAATATTTCATACACCCCCTCGGCCTGTTTGCTTCTATAGTGCGCGGCGGGGAAAATGGTTCCGGCAACGGTGGACACGGGATCAGCACCATGACCTAGGAGAAATGTGTCAACAGCATGGATGATCGCCTTGTCTGTTGAAGTGACTTTGAGCGGATCGCTGATATCCAAGATGACGTTATATGCTGATTTCCCTTCGAGTGGCAGCAACGTTGTCACAGTCTTGAGCCACGCCTCCGTACAGGTTTCAGCGGGAATCGTGTGGATCATTGGGTTAAGCCTCCGGGGACAGCTATCTCAAATAAGCGATTAGAAAGGTATTCCTCTGAGAGCCAGATATGACCATCCAATCCCCAGTCGGCTCCCCAGCTATTCCGGATCAGAATGAACCTTTCGGTTCCCGCTGTTCCGATACCCACGCCTAAAACCGCGTGAAAACCGGCGTCCGGGTCGTTCGCAGCCGTCGCAATGAAGGACGTATTCGGTAAGTGGAAGAACTGCTCGGTGATTGCGATTCCCAGCACTGCAACCTTCTTCTGTTCTAATGTCGCGAACGGATCTAATCCGCTTGGAGTGCTTGTATCGAACGAATGCTGGAATAGCTGGCCAGAAATATTCGGCGGTCCCCAAACGTAGGGTGGCGGAGGGATCTCGGCTAGATACGGCCATTCAGCCTCATGAGGTTGTCCGTCGTGTCGTACTGTATCGAGCATCACTCCCATAGGCACGCCAGAGTCGGGATTCCTTGGAGAATAACGTTGAATCGCGTGGTAAAAGGCATATTCCGCTGAGAACGGCTTTTTGGACGCGTGGACAAAAGAGTGAGCGTCGCTTGCGGCGAATGCCATGCAGGTGGGACGGTCTCCTTGATCTCGGATCTCAACCAGTTCGGATCGCAGATCGACATTCGTTGTAATGACCATTAGGCAGCCGCCCACGAACGTCGCTCAGCCCTTGGCCTGCCGCTCTCCTTCCCTCTCAAATCAAATGTGAACGAAAGCCGGTCAAGTGGGCGCACGGCTTTTTGCCATGGACGACCTTGAGTAAGCGACACCCGACCAAACCTGCTTGCTCCAGGCCTAGCCCCTACAACTCTCTGCATAGGTCCGCCGATTTCTCCTTCCTTCCCAATCGGAAGCCGCTGGTCTTGAAACAACACAAAGCCTGCGGAGTTCAAGTCATCGATGTTCCACAGGTAGCCCGAACCGGTCTTCTCCTTAAGCTTGAGGACAAAAGCATCACGACCATCACCTTCAATCGAGGCACCCTCATCCGCTTCTGTAAGAAGCCAGACATCGGGATACCAGTTTTCAAGCTCGTAGCCCGCCAGGAGGTGCTTCTTGATTGCTTTTAGCTCCACCGCCATTAGGCGAGTCAAGCCGGATTGATCGATCAGATCGTGCCGATGAAGGGCCATACATGTCCCCTGGTAACTGGCGCCCACCCGGAGGGCAAGTTGATACACCACAAACGGATCAAGCATGTCCTTTCTAGTCCATTTATGCCTGGCCGCCTTCGCGACAAAAAGCCATTTCGGAAGGAGGAAGTGGGTCGCGAACGCATCCGCTGCGATTTCGACGGGCTGATACGTCGCAGTCGGCGATGCGACGCGTGTCAAAAGAGTCTCGTCGTCGAAGCTTGCTTCGTGGTGCATCGTTGCGTGGCCAAGCTCGTGGGCTGCTGTCCATCGTTGAATGCTCAAGTTGCGCTGTGTCGTAACTAAAATCCCAGGGTCTGGAAGATAAAGGCCAAGGAGACCATCGAGAGGCCTGAAGACCAGCGGAATCTGCTGCCGAAGGATCGTGCCGAAGACATCGACGCTCCCCCCATGGTCTTCTATGTATGACCGCATCTCAAACTGCTGATGCAGACTGGCGGCTGCCTTCGCGCCTTCAAGGATTGCAATGCGCCTGCTCTTCATGGATCACTCCTTTCCAGCTAGCGATCTAGCCTTCAGGTATTCCGCAAAGCGTGTGAGTTCCTGTTGATCCTTCCCAGAAAGCGTCTTCGCAGTGCGTGCAAGATGCTCAATCCGTGCGGGAACTTCGACTTGAGTATCGCCGGTGAAGTATCCGACGGGCCTTTCATACAAACGTGCCAGCCTTTGGAGTTCGAGAGCTTCAACTTTTCGTTGCCCAGACTCCATCAGAGAGACGGCGGTACGAGGTACCCCCAATTCTCGCGCTACTTCATCCTGTGACAACTCGAGATACTCACGCGCTTCTCTCAACTTCCGCCCAAACTCGCTTCTCTCGTTCGTTTCAGATGGCGACATACATTTCTCCTTTGCTCACGGGTTAGCCAGCAGAGTGAAGAGCTTCGAGCTTTGTGAGCAGATCGCGCACAAAGTCATCCACACTGTGATAACCACCACGTCTTATGACTGTTTCGGGAATTACGCGTCCCATCGTCGGTTCAAGCAATACTGTCAGCTCGACTGCCTGGTGGGAGGGGATGAGCGGCAATACATCGAACACCGTGTCGTTACCCGGCCTCAGTTCGCCGAACGGATCACCCATTTCACGCAGAGCTTGTTCCTCTGAGGCCCACCAACTGCGGATTTGTTGCTCAATCTTCACCCGTTGGAATGGGAGAGGAAGTTTCACCTGTGCCGGAAGACCCATGAGACCGCCTTTCTGGTGTTCGATTCTCAATCATAGTGCTCTATTTATGTTCGAAAGTCAAACATCTCTCTGCGCAGGGATTTACAAAAACGAACCCCCACTAGCTAAAAGCTGCAGGCGCGCAGTGGCGCAAGTTGCTGACTAGGAAAGGATTAGTGGAAGTATCTTTACGCCTGATCTCCCGCGGTGTTCACTGCCAAAGATTTGTGGGCAAAGTGGCCTACTCAGCCGAGATCCCGATTTCTTGTGGCGTACATCATTGGCTTTTTGATGTGGGACCGGTAACTGGAGGGGCTGCGGGTGCCGGTGCTATTACATTCGGTGCGGCGACGCTCTGCGCTGGTGCGGGCGCTTTCGGCCCGAAAAAATCTTTGACCCACACCGTTGCCACCGCGATTACAACTGCTAATGCGATGGCAGCGACCACGCGATAATGGGTCTGGTCCTTCTCAATGGCATGAATGCGTTCACCAAGATCCTTATCAACGTCTTTGATCTTCTTGGCAAGTCCTGCGAACGAAAGCAGTTCACCGGCAACCGACGTTATTAGCTCTGTGTCAATACCCTTGTGTACTTCGCTACTCTTCTTGTACTTGGTAGCTCGGTCCAGATTGGCGTACCAAATCAGAAAGATAGGCTGGCCACGCTTGAGGTGAATTGTGACGGGTCCAGCGTTGAAAACGGCAAAAGTTAGCTGGCCGCGATAGCCTGGGTCCACATGAAAACCTGAAACATTTACTAGGCCCCGAAATTTGCTCTTTGCTCTGATTGAAATCAGGGCGAGCGAGTCGGAGGGAACCGAAACAACCTCTTCGGTCAAAAGGAACGCAAATTGCCCCGGAGGTATCGTGAAGGCTTCGTCTTCGGTTAGGCGACGAACCGTAACAGATGTGGGATCAGCCGTCTCATCTGTGGGAGAGACATAAACTTCGGGACCGATGGCTAGCGTGTAGGCAGCACAGTCGACACGATCAGGACTGAATGGCTCGATCAGTTCGGGTAAGCGTTCGATGAGGGATTCTCCACTCCAGAACATTCCGTCGCGTCTTTCCATGAACGTGTCCTCTTCAATAGGGTGCTGCTACTTGAGCATTCAGTATTTGATCCAGCTCTTCCCAATGGAGACCCCTCTAGGGCAACACTTGGGTACGATCCAAAATGGGAAACTGGCGATTGAGTTCGGTAATGAGACGCACCATCTGCGGAGTCCAAAAGCCGTCGTGCTTTTCAATCACATCATCGGGCAGATTGAAAAGCCAATAGGCGGAACGATTCCAAGGCAAAGCTGTAAAATCCAAGACGGTCGATTCATCCGTCCCGCACTCTGGCCGCGTGTCTCCTGCATACTCTTTTTCCTTCTTGCCCCGACAGATATATTCCATCCTTCGGTAGAGGAAAGGCAGTTGTTCGGTTGTCGTGAGCAAGGAGGGAAACGCAAGGAAACGGCTACGGACGGAAGGATCGTCTATAACTAATTGGGCGAGGTCGTCGCACGCCACAGTGTCGCCTTCGAGGGAGTGAGCGTTATTCGCTACGCCGTCGAAATAACAAAGGTTGTCGAAGTACAGCAGATTGGCAGGTGTTGACCTGTCAATCAGACCTTTTGAAGGTGGGTTTCCGCTCTTTGGTTTGTCGCCGTCGAACACTCCGTTGTCGTCTCCACCGTATGCGGGGATGACCTGCCGTGCTCCCGAACCAAGAGCCCCAGTCAATGAATCCGTCTTCGAATGGACAGCAATCAAAAGGGGCCGGGACATCGCGGCGCTCAACGTACTCGATGGCAATGGGCCAGGACCATTGCTCTGAAATTTCTGAATCATCTCCTTGGCTACGTGGCCGTTCACAGCGGCATTGATCGTTAGCAGCATGTCCGCGAACGGAAGATAGGGTTTCCCCCCGGAAGCGCCGTCGTAGAGGCGAGCCGTCGCCCGTTCCAGGATCAGGCCTCCAAACGAATGTCCGACGACAATAACCCTTGAACCGTCTCCATGCTCCGGTTTTGCTTCGTTCCGCAGTCGCCGCAGCACGTCTAGGATATCTGGCCGTTCGGCCAATTCTCCCGCAGCGGCTTGGCGAAAATCCAACCCTGGCTTATTGGTTCTCCCCCGCCATCCCAAGTAAACGCCGAGATAGCGCACTCCCGTCACGGCGGGATCGTCTACATGGCATTCAATTTCGCTGACCTTATGAAACGGAGAGCCATGTGGTTCGGCAGCGAGCTGCGCTTCGTAGGCACTGCGTCCAACGTTCAGACATTCGATGAGTTCGAGGAAATGGGGATAGTTGTCGACCGCCATACTCGCGTTGTTGCGATTCCCATGAATGAACACCAAGACCACGAGCTTCTTCGGATCGCCCTGATGGCGGGCTGCTTCGATGGACATCTCGGCAAAACGCATTTGACAGGGAAATTTGCGTTTCGGATCGCACGGGTCAAAGAGTTTTCCACCCTTGTCGAATTCGACGGTGGCTACGTTGTCGCGAAGCTTCGCAGGCGCAGACGGCGGGTAGTATAGGGTTGGTGCCGAGGCCTTAACCGGTTGGAAGATATGGTTGCCAATGCAACCTGTGAGTACGACACAGCCGAAACTCGCCGTCGTCAGAAGTAGTTGGCGAAGGCGCAGGAAAGTACCGTGGACACTCGGCGTGGCACTGGACATAGAGATCCTATTGTTCGGAAGTCGGAGACCGGACAACTATACAGGATCATTACTCCTCCCGCGAACGCATTCCACGGAAAGACTTAAATCTCTACCACTCGAACGCGATCCGTTCTTGACGGGAACGTTCGCGTAATTACTAAATTCAGCGTTTGCGGCAGCAGCCCTCCCCACGCGCAACTGCGAGCCAAACACAAAGCCAAATCTCAATCAGACTTCCGTGCCTTGTTTGCCTGCGACAACACAGAAGCTGCAACCGTCTTGGTGTCCTTCGCAAGACGACCGTCCTGTAGGGCGGCTGAGGCAATCTTTTCCATCTTGGCCCCGGTCTGCTTCGACATTTCGCGCTGGGACAGGGCAGAACCCGCGAGTTTTTTTGCGATCGCCGAAGAGTTCTTGTTGTCGAGAATCTGAGCTGCGATGTGCGCTACCTTTTGGGAAGTAGTCTTCTTGTTGTCTGCCATAGTCGTGTCCGTCTCCTTTGAGGCTGCACCGAATCATAGAACCGATATGTCCGATGGCATAGAGAAATCAGGAATAACTGCGGACCCTATGCCCGCTATGAGCCGCTCCGTAAGATCAACATCGCCCCTCAACCACTCGAAAGGAGCCTGTCATCATGGATAGCCTCCGCAACGTATGCTCTGGGCCACCTGAGTCAGTTATCTCTCCATCTGAGAAACTCAAATCCAAATCATGCTAGTCCGTCACCCATCTCAAAATAGAACCTTGCACGTACATCAAGAACTATCTCAAAGAGCTCCCTCTGCCTGAATAGCGTTTGCCGCTTCGGTCGAAGTCGAATGGGTCGCCTGTGACAATGTTTCGGGCGCTCTTGAAGTCAGCGCTGAGCCAACGAAGGAAGGTCGAGCATTGTGAAGTTGTGAAAACTCGATGACCGATCCCGTTCTTATATCCGAGCGCCGTTAGTACATCGGGTG
>Ga0157374_10004393_pt1 | contig 11861 bp, 13 predicted proteins | sample M25metaG_FD_115308 | JGI IMG/M metagenome (GOLD analysis project Ga0157374, IMG submission 115308) | Miscanthus rhizosphere microbial communities from Kellogg Biological Station, Michigan, USA - M2-5 metaG | ecosystem: Host-associated > Plants > Roots > Rhizosphere > Soil | place: USA: Michigan...
CAGAATGAGATCCACCGTGGGGATCGCACTCTGGCCGTAAACCGCCGCCGGCCCGAACCCAACAAAGTTCAGCAGGACCAACAGCGGAATTCGGGTGCGCGTCAGCATGGCTCGTGGCTTCATCTAGAGAACCGGCGAGCGCCCCTGAATCACGCGAATCAGCACGCAAACAATGGCCAGCACCAGCAAAAGGTGGATGAAACCGGACAAGGTATAGGCGGTGGCTATGCCCAGCGCCCATAAGACAAACAGAATGACGGCAACGCTCCAGAGCATGGTTTAAATCTCCTACAGTCCACCTGAGACTGATGCACGCTGTGGGCCGTTACCGAAAAGCTGGATTGCCGCTAGCGCTAGACGGCAGGCCCGTTACCGGCGACGGCCGCCTGCAGTCAGGTGACCGCCCACGGTCATGGCTAAGGCTGGCGCCGGAATACCTTTTTCTTGACGTCCGGCCAGAATTCAGCGCCGACATTGGCCAGGAAATCGAAGCCGATTTGTGTCGTGCCCTCAGTCAGATCCAGTTTCACCGTGTTGACGCGGTCGGGATACCACTGGTTTGAAAGATAGGTGGCGCCATAGGCGCTTCCCAGCCGCCACCAGGACAGTGTCTCGCCGCCCGAATCTGTCCGCGTCAGGATGGTCCCGCGCAAGGCGTGCTTCATGCGGCGCCAGAAGCCGGTGTCGGTCGATCGGTAATATCGGGGGTCCTCATGCAGGGTTGTGTCGAGAGCGAAGCTAATGGTATTACGCATTCCGGCATAGGCCAGTCCCGAGCCCAGGCGCTTGCCATAGCCCGACGCTCCTTGTCCCCACTCCCTGGGGAAGTCGATTTCTTGCAGGAAGCCACTGTAGGCGGCCGTACCCACCAAAGCCCCCGGACTGTAAGCGGCCGAGGCGTGAAAACTCAGTTTGCCTTCCCAGGAGAGGGGATCCGCCTGCTGCGCGGGGCTTACGCCCAAGGAAAGCAGCCCCAGCGCGCCAGCCAGCAGCAAGCGCCGGCCTCCTTTCCAGTGCAAGCGGGACGGTGTTACGATCGGCAAGCGGCGCAGCAACATGCTGATGCCTGTGTGCACGGCATCGGCCATCCTCGCTCCCCAAGCTCCGGGCAGCGGCGCTTGGCAGCCGACGTGCGAGGATAAATGTCGAGAAGGAGTGATGACCATGAGATTTGTGACTGTTACGGGTACCGCCGCCGTGTTCCTGTGTGTGGCAACGATGATACCAGTGTATGCGCAACACGAGGAAAACAAACAGGGAGAGAGGAACGGCGGGCCGGCGCAGCAGCGGGAGCAGCACGCACCACCGGGGCAGCAGCATGCCGAACGGCCGCAGCAGCCGGAGCGGGCGCAACAGCCCCCCCAACAGCAACCGCACGTCCAGCAACCGCCACGGCCCGAGCGCGTGCAGCAGCCGCAAGTCCAGCAGCAACGGCCCGAACGGGTGCAACAGCAGCCGCAAGTCCAGCAGCAACGGCCGGAGCGGGTCCAGCAACAGCCTCAGGTCCAGCAACGGCGGCCCGAGCGGGTACAGGAACCGCCACAACAGCAACAGCGCGTGCAGCAACAGGCGCCGCAGCGGGTTCAACAGCCTCAGCAACAACAACAGCGCGCCCAGGGAACCCAGCCATACCGCGTACCTCAGCAGCGCACGCAGCAGCAGGCACGGGGATGGCAGCAAGAGCGCGGCTGGCTACAGCAAGGCGCCTGGCAAGGGAAGAACAATTTCCAGCAGTTCCGCTCGCAACGCTGGGCTTCCGATCATCGCACTTGGTCGCAGCGTGGAGGCTATGGCGGGTACTACATTCCGCAACAGACCTTTGGTCTCTATTTTGGGCTGGGACATTACTTCCGCATAGGCGTGCAGCCCTCGATGTATCTGGGCTATCCGCGCTTCCAGTACGGCGGGTATTCGTTCCTGCTGCTGGATCCCTGGCCGAGCGACTGGGACCCCAACTGGTATGACGCCGACGATCTTTATATCGACTGGGACGGCGATGGCTACTATTTATACAATCGCAGCTATCCTTACGAGCGGCTGGCGGTCACTATCGTCGTGTAATTGTTACAGGTCGCTGCGGGAGATGCCCAGCTTCTTCATCATGGCGTTCAGCGTGGTGCGCGGCACTCCCAAGCGATTGGCCGCGGCGCTGATCACGCCGCCGGTCTCGCGGAAGATGCGCAGGATGTGATCGCGCTCGACGTTCTCGAGCGTGGAGTTGCCGCCGGCCTCGGGAGCGTCCGCCCGTAGCTCAGACAGGGGCGCGCGCAGTCCGGGGCCACGCGACAGAATCACGGAGCGCTCGATGAAGTTCTCCAGCTCGCGCACGTTGCCGGGCCAGGACCAGGCTACTAAAGCCTTCATAGTCTCCGACGGAATGCTTTCAATCTTGCGATCCATCTTCTCCGCGTACTTCTTGGTGAAATGGCGCGCCAGCGTGGGAATATCCTCGGGATGATCGCGCAGCGGAGGCGCAATGATGGGGAACACTTTCAGGCGATAGTACAGATCGCTGCGAAAAAGTTTATCGCCCATCATTTGAGTTAAATTCCGGTTCGTCGCTGCTACCAGGCGCACATCGATGGGGATGGTGCGCGTCCCGCCCAATCTCTCGAAGGATTTTTCCTGCAAGGCGCGCAGCAGCTTGGGCTGCAAATCCAGGGGAATGTCGCCGACTTCATCTAAAAACAAAGTCCCGCGATGCGCCATTTCAAAGCGGCCGATCTTTTGCCCCAGGGCGCCGGTGAAAGCCCCGCGCTCATAGCCGAACAGCTCGCTTTCGAGCAATCCGGTGGGAATCGCCGCGCAGTTCAAACTGATGAACGGAAGATTTCGGCGCGGGCTCAAGCGGTGAATCGCGCGCGCGACCAACTCCTTGCCGGTACCGGTTTCGCCCAGAATCAATACCGTCGCGTCAGTCGGCGCCACCACTTCCACTTGCCCCAGCACGCGCTTCAGGGCCGCGCTGGTTCCAACGATTTCCTCAAACTGGTGTTCCGTGAGCGGGACGTCCTCGTCGACATTCTCCTGCCGGTCGCGTTCCCGCAGATCGGTGACAAATGTAATCCAGCGGAAGGGAGAAAGCTTCAGTACCGCGGTAGCCACCAGCACCGGCACGCGGGTTCCATCTTTGCGGATCAATTCCTTTTCGAAAGGCGTGCAGGCGCCGAAGCGCAAGCCCTCCTCGTGGGCCAATTCGTCCAGGGCTTCATATTCCCGCGGCGTGAGGTCGGGCCAGACCAAGCGCCCCGCGACCAGATCTTCACGCGTGTAGCCGACCAAATCGAGGAACGCGTCGTTCGCCTCTGGAATCCGGTCGAATTCTCCGGATACGATCCCTGCAATGGTGGACTCGGCCGGCAGCGGCCGCAGACGCGCACGGCTGCGCCGCAACTTTTCGTCTCTCTCGTGACGGTCTGTAAAATCGCGCACCACGCGCGCGAATCCCTGCAGCGCCCCGTCTTCGTCCTTGAGCGACATGGTGATGACGTTGGCCCAAAACCGCGAGCCGTCCTTCTTCACCTGCCAGCCTTCGTTGCCGAGATGGCCTTCGGCAGCCGCGCGCCGCAATTCCTCATCCAGCCTGGCACGCAGACTATCGTCGCTGGCGTAGAGGCAGGACACGTGGCGTCCCGTGGTCTCCCCGTTCTTATATCCGTAAATGCGTGACGCTCCGGCATACCACGCGGCAATCTGCCCGTCGGCATCGAGAAGGAACAGCGCGTAATCCTGCACCCACGGCGGAATGATATTGGGAGTCGCGTCCCCGTCCGACTCGCGCTTGCTCTTGTCGCGCAACACGAGAAGATGGCGGACCGGCAGCACGTTTCCCTTCGCGGTGTATTCGACTTCGCGCGGCGCGCCGTCCGGGCCCACCAGCGGGAGCGTGCCCACTTGCTCGCCTTCCTCGAGAAACGCCCGCCAGCGCTCGGAAAGCACCGGCTTGAAGCCGGGATCTGCAAAATCATCCAGATTCTTGCCGATAATCTTGGCCCTCGGCAGACCCAGCAGCTTGCCCGCGCCGACACTGGCTTCGGTGTAGTTACGATCGTCGTCGGCGAGCAGAATCGGCGCGGACGGGTGGAACACAATCGCGCGGAACAGCGACTCGAGTTCCTTCGGGCCGTTTTCAGTGAGCCAAAGGTTGGTGAGCGGTTGAGAGGCCGTGGAGTTCAGAACGCGTTTCTCCTTGCCCCGTCGATCCAGGAAGCCGGCGGCCTGAAGAAGGCGTGCTCTCCAAACAGTGGGACGCCGAGAATGGCGGTCAGAACTCCACTCTAGCACTGAATCGAATTTAGTGAACTTTTATTGTGACCATAAATCGCCACATCTCACTTTTGGGAGAGCGGAAATCTCCTGACGGAATAGTACGGACTATCGGATTTTCACTCGATTGGCGCAGACTTCGGCGCTTTCAATTTGACCATGAATGGTCATTCGACACTCTACGGTCAACAGCGTTGAAGGGTCACGACTCCACCTTTGAGACACGCCGCACAATACAAATCCAGTGAATTGAAGCGCTTCACCAAAGCGCGAAGGTGCGCCGTTCCTTTGGGCGGAAGACTGCATTTACATCCGTGTCTGCTCTCACATGAGGGCGGGCTAGTACTAACACAACAAAGGAGATACGGAAATGAAACTCGGACGTCTCGTCCAAGCCGCGTCGATCACCGGCGTGGCCCTTTTCAGCCTGGCCGTGAGCGCCAGCGCAGCTACCATCACTTTCAACACTACCGCCACGGGGTCGGCCGGCACGGGCTTCAACAGCAGCGGCAATCTGAGCTTGAACCAGTCCTCCGGCGTGGCGGCGACGCTCGCGTTCGTGGCGGATCCCAACGCCAGCGTGGGCATCCCCTCGGGCATTAACTTCGGGAACTTCACGCTCGCGTGCGCCAGTTGCACGACGCTCGGGGGCGGAGTGGGTGCGACCTTTGGCGCTTTCACGTTTAACATGGTCATCACCGACCTCACCGACGGCGCCACCGGCACGTTTGTCGGTACCTCTACGGGCGGCTCGGTTTTTCTCGATCAAAGCACCATCGTGATCGCCTGGGCTCCGGCGCAAATCGGGACCGGCACCAACCATGCGTCGAGCGGCAGTTTCGGTTCGACGTTTTTCACGGTCACGCCGTTCACCATCATTGTGAATCCTACGTCCGGCGCGCAGATCGGGAGCACTACAGTGCAGGGCGCTTTGGGTGGTCAGAGTGGAATCCCCGAGCCGGCGACCCTGAGTCTGGTGGGAGGCGCTCTGCTGGGCCTCGCTTTGTTGCGCCGCCACTAGATCGTAGTGGCTCGCTGCGGAGGCCGTGGAGTTTACCCTCGATCGACTCTCCACGGTCGGAACCAAGGAGGAACGGCCGCGACACGGCGGGCCGCCTCCCGCAATGGATGATGAATTGCCTGTTGACGGCAGCAGGAGCAAACAAATGCCTTTGATTAATATTGTGCTGGCGCTGGTTGTGGCCGGCATGGCGTTGTACTTGATTAACCGCTTCATTCCCATGGCTTCGAGCATCAAGGCGATCTTGAATGTAGTGGTGGTGGTGGCGGTGTCGGTTTGGGTGTTGCAAGTTACTGGTCTGTGGGGCCCCATCAGCAGCTACCGGCTGACGCGGTGACGTTATGAATACCTCGAAAATAATGGCGATTGCCCTGATTGCCCTCGGGATCATCGCGTTTGCCTACCAGGGAATCAGCTACCAAACCCGGGAGAGCGTAGTCGACCTCGGCCCCCTCCACGTAACCGCTGAAAAAACTCATACGTTGCCGCTGCCTCCGATCGTGGGCGCGATCGCGCTGCTGGGAGGCATCGCCTTGCTGGTCTTCGGCGGTAAAAAAGTAGTGTGATGCGATGTTTCGCAGCCCCAGCAAACCCTACTCATTGACCTTATCCGGTCATACATGACCGGGCGCGGTCAGCTCCGCCCGACACGTCGACAATCCAAGCTCTTCCCCTGAGCAACAAACGCCACTTTCGGGCCAATCGAGCGTATTTTGCTGTTCGCGCCGCTAACGGACCCAGGCGTGCCTAATTGAGAATGCGAGACCAGCGCCTCTGGTATCGGAGAGTTTAGGACACCAACAAGGAGATCTATGAAATTTTTGAAAGCAGCACCGACCGTACTGTGCATGGCACTTCTCGGCGTAGCCGTTTCGTCCAGCGCCCGGGCCGACGAGTGGGACAAGAAGACCACCATCACTTTTAGCGCACCTGTCGAAATTCCGGGCGTCCATTTACAGGGTTTTGGAATCCTGCCGGCCGGCACCTACGTATTCAAGGTCCTGGATTCGAAGTCGGACCGCCACATCGTGCAGATTTTCAGCAAGGACGAATTGACGATTTACGCGACCATCCTGGCCATCCCCAACCTGCGCCTGAAAGCCACCGATAAAACTGTGATGACTTTTCGCGAACGTCCGGCGGGCCAGCCCGAAGCGCTGCGCGCCTGGTTCTATCCGGGCAAAGAATGGGGCGAGGAATTCGTTTATCCGAAGGCTAGAGCGATCATCCTGGCGAAAGAAACCAATACCACAGTCCTTTCGACTTCGGCCGACATCGCTCCCGAAGTTAGCGTAGCGGTGAAGACGCCGAACGAGCCGGTTGTGGTGCTGCTCGAGAAGGCGCCCGTGATGGCCGTGCAACCGACCGGCGAGGAAGTGGAAATCGCGCAGGTGGTGACGCCGGTTCCGCCAGTGGTGCTGGCGCAGAATGCTCCGGTCGCGGAAACGCTTCCGGCCACCGCGAGTTCGCTGCCGATGGTGGCGCTCTTCGGGATGCTGGCTTTGGCTGGCGCACTGACGTTGGGCCTGATCCAGAAGCGCTCGCTGTAGGTCTTGTGAAATATAACTGGCGCGCCGCCTGGGCGCGCCGCCCCCGGTAGGGCAGTCCGCGGCGTGAAGGAGTCCGGATGCAACAAAAAGTCGTCCCATTATTGGTACCCCCCTTGCGGAAAACTCAGCCTGGAGGAGCGGAGATACACCACACGAAGAAGCGTGGCATGGCGGTTCTCACGACGCCCCTTCTCAATAAGGGTTCGGCTTTCACCGAGCAGGAGCGCGGAGCCCTGGGGCTCGACGGCTTGCTCCCGCCGGTGATCAGCACTCTTGAATCGCAGGTGGCCTCGGCATACGTTCAGTATCAGAGGCTGCCGGATGCGTTGGGCAAGAACATCTATCTGACGGCGCTCCATGACCGTAACGAAGTGCTGTTCTTCCGTCTTCTTTCCGAACACTCCCGCGAAATGATTCCCATTGTCAATGACCGTACGGTCGGGCTGGCGATGGAACAGTACCATCATGAATGCCGGCGTCCACGGGGCGTCTATCTTTCGATCAACCAGCCCGAAGGGATCGAAGCTGCGTTCAACAACCTGGGCGTCGGTCCCGGCGATGTCGATCTGATCCTCGCCACCGATGCCGAGCAAATCTTCGGAATCGGCGATTGGGGGGTGGGCGGGATTGAAATCGCCATCGGCAAGCTGGCCATCTATACGGCGGCGGGCGGAATCGACCCGGCGCGCGTGATTCCCGTCATGATCGATGTGGGCACGAATCGCGAGAGCCTCCGCCAGGACCCCATGTATCCCGGCAACCGGCACGCGCGAGTGCGCGGCGAACGCTACGACGCTTTTATTGACACCTACATCCGCACCGCCGCCCGGTTGTTTCCGCAAGCGGTGCTGCAGTTGGAAGACTTTGCGCCCGGCAATGCACGCCGGATTCTCGAAAAATATCGCGGTCAATTCCGTACCTTCAGCGACGATTTACAGGGTACCGGTGCGATTACTCTGGCGGCCGTGATTTCCGCGATGAGGGTATGCGGAACTCCCCTGCGAAATCAGCGGATCGTGATTTTCGGCACAGGTACCGCGGGAATCGGCATCGCCGACTTCATCCGTGACGCCATGGTCCGCGAAGGTTTGTCCGAAGAGGCTGCCAGCCGGCGGTTTTGGTGCGTGGACTCCAAGGGCCTACTGACTGACGACATGGGCGATCAACTGCGGGACTATCATGAGACTTACGTCCGCACGGCAGCTGAGGTCAAAGGCTGGAGACGCGACGGGAATTCGCCTACAATAGGGCTGGCGGAGGTCGTCCATCAAGTGCGGCCGACCATGCTGATCGGAACCTCCGGTTGCGCGGGCGCATTCACCGGGCCGATTATTCGCGAAATGGCCTGGCATACCGACCGGCCGATTATCTTCCCGCTTTCCAGTCCATCTTCGCTGGCCGAGGCCACACCAGCCGACCTGATCGCCTGGACCGACGGTCGCGCCCTGATCGCCACCGGGGGGTCGTTCACGCCCGTCACTTACAAAGGCATCACTCATGTGATCGGCCAGTTGAACAATGCCATGCTCTATCCGGGAGTGGGCTTGGGCGCGATCGTGTCGCGGGCCCGCTGCATTAGTGTCGGCATGCTGGTGGCGGCGGCCAACGCGCTCTCGAGTCTGGTGGCGGTGCGCTTAGCAGGCGCGACTCTGCTGCCGCATATCGAGGATCTGCGCAGCGTGACGGTAACGGTTGCGGTGGCCGTCGCCGAAGCCGCTGTCCAGGAGGGCTTGGCTGGCGTTAAATTAGTAGACATCGTCCAGCAAGTGGAAGACGCCATGTGGCGGCCAGTGTATCGCCGGATCGAGGCCTCGTAACGGAGCGCCAAAAACGTCATGAAGCCTGCAGCCTTGGTTGTTCTGCTTGGATGTGCCGCCCAGGCGCAAGTCCCGCCACCTGGCAAGAGCCTGGAGCCAGAAGCGTTCCGCATTTCCGTGGATGTCGACCTGGTGGTTTTGCAGGCCACCGTACGCGATCACGAGGGCCATACTGTAATGGAACTCGGGAGCAAGGATTTTGAAGTCTTCGAAGATGGCCGTCCGCAGCCGATCCGCTTATTCCGGCACGAGGACACACCCGTTACTGTCGGCCTGATCATCGACCACAGCGGCAGCATGCGCACGAAGCTTAAGGATGTGACCGCCGGGGCGCAAGCCTTCGTCCATTCGAGCAATCCTAACGATCAGATGTTTGTCGTCAATTTCAACGAGATCGCATCCCTGGGGCTACCCATTGGGATGGGTTTCAGCGACAGCGCCGACAGACTAGGCGCGGCGATCTGGGGAGCGCCTGCGGTGGGCACCACTGCGCTCTACGACGCCATTGTCGAAGGGCTCAAGCGCCTGCAGAAAGGCAGCAGCGACAAGAAAGTCCTGATCGTTATCAGCGACGGCGGCGATAACGCGAGCAAAGCCACTCTCGACCGCGTCCTGAAGATGACGGAACAGTCGAGTGCGATGATCTACACCATCGGTATTTTCGATGCGGACGATCCGGATAAGAATCCGCGGGTGCTCCAGCGCCTGGCGCACGAGACCGGCGGCGAAGCGTTTTTCCCAGCCGAAGTGGGTGAAACCCTGCAAATTTGCCAACGCATCGCGCGCGACATCCGGGATCAATACACCATTGGGTACTCGTCGATGAGTGCCAAGAAGGATGGGGCCTACCACAAGGTTCGTCTGACGGCGCGAGCGAAGACCGACGGAAAACTATCGGTGCGCACCCGGGCAGGGTATAGCGCTGGAACAAAATGAGAGTCGCTGTTCCGCAACAACCGCTGCGCCGGCTATTGCGTTGGTCGCAGGCAACCCTTTTGGCTGCCGCCGTCTGCCTGTTGGGTTATTGTGCGTTCGTGCTCGCCGATACCTGGAATTTCCAGCGGCAGGCGAGCCGTGCGTTTGACCGCCAGCTGCAGCCGGCTCCTCCGCCCGGTCCCGGTGCGGATGCGATGAATGGATTGCTGGGTCGAATGGAAATTCCGCGTCTCCGCATAACCATGGTAGTTGCCGAAGGTACCGATGAAACCACCTTGCGCCGCGCCGGCGGGCACATTCGCGGCACGGCGCTGCCGGGCCAACCGGGTAATGTAGGCATCGCCGGCCACCGCGACACGCTGTTCCGGCCCTTGCGCAATATCCGGCAGGATGACGTCATCATGCTCACCACGCTGCAAGGCGAGTATCGTTACCGCGTCGTGACTACGGAAATCGTGAGTCCCACTGACGTCTCCGTTTTGAGCTCCGATGATCATGAAGTCCTGACGCTGGTCACCTGCTATCCGTTCTACTTCGTCGGACCTGCTCCTGACCGTTTCATCGTGCGCGCGAAACGTATCGCCGGAACCACATAAATCGTTGTGATATCTTATAGGCCAACGGAGAGGAGCGAATATGAAAGCGAATAAAGCGCTCAAGCGGCTGGGAAAAATTGAGTCAATAATGTCGGATGTGGCGGAGCGATTTTCAGCCAGTGCGCCCCACCTGCGCGAGGCGCTCAAGGATTTGAAAGCTGCCATGCTGAGTGTGAAAGAGGCTGCGAAAGTGCAAGCCTCGCCAGCGGCCAAGAAGGCGGCGCCTAAGAAAGCCGCCCACGCTGGGAAAAAGGCTGTGGCCAAGAAGGCGGCCAAGAAACGCGCACCCCTGCGAAAAGCCGCTAAAAAAGCTGCGCCGAAGCACGTGGCCGCGGCCGTTTCCAGTCCGGAATCAATGCCGGTAGCCGCCGCTCACGCCGAGCCATGAATCATTGCAGCGGCGCGTAGTAGCCCCGGCGATAGTAGGTTCTGAGGTTCGCCGCGCCATTTGCCGTCACATTCACTTTGACTTGCCGGTACTTGCCATCCCGCCCTTCGTTGCTTGACGTGTAGCCGAGCAAATACTGGTTACGCAAATCCGTGCTGACGCGTCCGGCGACCGTGGCCAACTGGTCGATGTCGTCGACGCGATAGTGCCTGCCGCCGGTCGCCTCCGCCAGTTCTTCCAGAAGGTCCGGGCCGTGCTGCTCCTCGGCCGTGAGCTTGCGAGTCGAGTCAGCCTCAAAGATTCCGATCGCGTAGGTCTGCATGTCGGACTCCAGCACGTCGTCCCGCACCTGCCTGGCCGTGAACCGGCTGCGGTTATCGCCGCCGTCCGATATGATCAGGATCGCCTTGCGTGCGTTGCGCGCCTGTTTCATCTGGATCGACGCCATATGCACCGCGTCCAGCAGCGAGGTGCGTCCGAAGGGGTGGGCGTGTTTCACATGGCGGTACAGCTCGTCCGGATCGTTGGTGAAGGGAACGGTGAGCGTCGGGCGGTCATTGAATTCGATCAAAAAGAATTCGTCTTGCGGGTTGGCGGTCTGAAAGAAAGTGGCCGCCGCTTCCGATGACCGCTGCACTTTATTGCGCATGCTGCCGCTCGTATAGAGCAGTACACCGACGGCAATAGGCGCGCCGTCCTTCGCCAAATAAGTGATCTTCTGCTCGATGTTGTCTTCGCTCACGCGAAAGTTGTCTTTCAAAAGATCGGTGACGGACGCACCGTTGCTGGTAGTGACGTGGGCTGGGATCAGAACCAGTGTGGTATCCACACGGATGTTGAGCGGCAAAGTGTCGCTTGACACAGAGGGGACAGGAGGCCGCGACACCAATAGCGGCCCTTGAAACGCAGGTGTAATGGACGCCGCGAGCAGCACTGCTGCAACCCAGCCCATGGCTCGAAGTGCCGTTGCCATAGGGTGGTAATATACCACATGCGAACGACAGCTAACGGCATCGTCGACAAGCCTAGCAATCATTCCGTCGATGAAACGATAGAGCGTCTCCAAGGCATTCTTCACGAGAAGGGGGTCATTCTGTTCGCGCGGATCGATCACAGCGGCGAGGCGGAAAAAATCGGCATGAAGATGCGCCCGACAAAGTTATTGATCTTCGGGAGTCCGCAAGCTGGCACTCCGCTGATGCTCGCGGCACCCAGCAGCGCCATTGACTTGCCTCTCAAACTTCTCGTATGGGAAGACGCGAATCAAAAAGTCTGGATTTCTTACAA
>Ga0157374_10004394_pt1 | contig 11860 bp, 9 predicted proteins | sample M25metaG_FD_115308 | JGI IMG/M metagenome (GOLD analysis project Ga0157374, IMG submission 115308) | Miscanthus rhizosphere microbial communities from Kellogg Biological Station, Michigan, USA - M2-5 metaG | ecosystem: Host-associated > Plants > Roots > Rhizosphere > Soil | place: USA: Michigan...
CATGAACTACGGGCTGACGGCAGGTTACCTGCTGGGTGAACACGCCGGCATAGAGTTTCAATGGAATCACACCCAAGCCGACACGGTTGCGCAGTTCGTAGGCGGCGGTCCCGACGTGAACGTATTCAAGTTGAATCAGAACCAGTACATGGGCAATTTCCTTTTTCACTTCGCAGAACGCGAGGCGAAGCTCAGGCCCTTTCTATTCTTCGGATTGGGAGCTAGCGACTTGTCCCCTGATCGGAGTGGCGTCGACGGCGTCACTCGTTTTGCCGTTGCTCTAGGTGCCGGCGCGAAATACAACGTCAGCAAGCATCTGGGCCTTCGCGGCCAGGCTAGGTGGTCGCCCACCTACATCACTACCACGGATGGCGGATATTGGTGCGACCCGTTCTGGGGGGGGTGCTGGGTCGTGGGTAATGACCATTACCTCCACGAGTTCGATATTTCTGGCGGAATTACTTTCCGGTTCTGACAGGAATTCAAATCCGACAATATGGCTATCTCACCCGCGATGGGATCGTCAGAGTAAATCTCTGATTTCAGTTTGGAATGCAATCGACTGAAGTCAGACTTTGATCATAATGTGGATTTTGGAATATCCATGGCGAAATCTTATACTTAATAGGCTTGCCGCCGTATCGGTATTTCTTCTCGGGTGTCTTGTAGTTGCCGAAAATCGGCGTCACATTTACTAGGGAGAAGGGCACGACATTTGACCGCATGCCGTCCGCCTCCGGACGAGGCTAAATGCCTTTCTGCTTTTCATGACGGATTTCAGGACCGCGCAACTTTCCCCCGAAAATTGCGCGGCCCCTGACAGCAGGTTCGCCGTCTCATTGGTGACAAGACGGTTTTAATCGGTTAGGTGCCGGACAAATACTGTTCAAAGTTGCAGCGAATGATAGGCGAAAGTAGTAAAACGCCTTTGATTTTTGATGAAGGTTTGTAAGGTTCGTATATCCAGGTTGCAAAACTTTTGTCAGAAAAGTGGGGCAGAACCTACAAAGTTCTTCCACAGGAGGTTCGATTTTCTGGCCCCCGGCCTCCAAAGATTCTAGTCACTTCCCTACACAAATTGGGAACAACAACTGCCAGCTTTGACAGATCAAAGCCAACACCACAGCGTGCCATGATCACAACCAAATCCACAACAATAGACAAGGAGAAACCCCCATGAAATTAAGAATAATCATTTCAAGTTTTGCTGCGATTTTGCTGGCTGTCGGGTTGGCGAGTGCCTGGGATTCACCCGACGAGAAACGGGAAAAGACTCGCAAGATGGCAGATGAAACTCTGCAAGAACTGTACAAGCTTCAACCTACAGCACAGGAGGCTATCCAGAAGGCGGCAGGATATGCCGTTTTCAACAATATGGGCGCCAATCTGCTGCTGGTGAGCACCGCCCGCGGCGCCGGAGTCGCCGTCAACTCCAACACCAAGCAGGAAACCTTCATGAAAATGATTTCGGCTGGCGGCGGTCTGGGTCTGGGAGTGAAGGACTATCGGGTGATTTTCGTGTTCCAGAACGATAGCGCGTTGGCAAAATTTCTCGATTCTGGCTGGTCGGGTTCAGCACAAAGTGATGCTGCCGCGAAGGCTGGGGAGAAGGGCGCAGCCTACTCGGGAGCGGTCGAGGTAGGCCCGGGCGTTTGGGTCTACCAGATTACTAAGAATGGTCTCGCCCTCCAGTTGACGCTGCAAGGCACGAAATACTACAAGGATGACGATCTAAACAAATCGTAGGCGCGACGGCGGGTAAAATGCGCACCGACAAACAAACAGCATAACTACATTCACGCGCCACCCGTGATCTACCGGCAGATGTCGATCGGCAAAGAGCAAGCTATCGCTAGCTGTTAGTTCTTGGTTCCGTCCCTACTTACGGCCTAGGTGTACGATGGGCCGCCTCGAAGGTCAACTGGAGGATGACATGATTTTATCCAAGCGGGCAATTGCAGAGTTTCTTGGGACCTTTTGGCTAGTGTTCGGTGGATGCGGCAGCGCGGTCCTGGCTGCGGCGTTTCCACAACTAGGGATTGGATTTTTCGGCGTCGCTCTCGGGTTTGGACTTACCGTACTGACAATGGCGTATGCGATCGGACACATTTCTGGTTGCCATTTGAATCCGGCGGTTTCTATCGGACTCGCGGCCGGAAAGCGGTTTCCAGCCACGGAATTGTTACCGTATATAGTCGCTCAGGTGCTCGGCGGATTTGCAGCGGCTGGAGTCTTGTACCTGATCGCGACTGGGAAGCCGGGATTCGATCTCAGCAGTGGTTTCGCATCAAATGGTTACGGGGCACACTCACCGGGTGGCTATAGTTTGTTCTCATGCTTTGTCGCAGAAGTTGTGCTCACCTTCTTTTTCCTGATGATTATTATGGGAGCAACGGATCGGCGGGCGCCAGTAGGATTTGCGCCCATCGCAATCGGCCTCGGATTGACACTGATTCACTTGATCGGAATTCCGGTAACGAACCTCTCAGTGAATCCAGCCCGCAGCACTGGACCTGCAATCTTTGTTGGAGACTGGGCGATTGCGGAACTCTGGTTGTTCTGGGTGGCGCCGATCATTGGCGGCATCCTGGGAGGAGCGTTGTACGCTCAGATATTCGAGTCAAGGGATAGAATCGCCGAGGGTTCCTCTGCTAGCAAAGGCAGAGTAGCAGTTGTATCGAGGTAGAACGCCTAAATTCTGTGGGCTGAATCTCGGCATGTTTCGTGAGCCCCGGATTGGTTCGTGTATTCGCCATCTGATCTTAACCACGGACACATTGACTCGAGGTCTATGGAAAATACACGAAAACTCGTCACGGAAACTTCAATTCTTGCGAGCTGATTCCTCGGCGTCAGCACTTGTTAGTCTTGACCAAAGCGTTAAGCAAAACTGCCAAGAATACAACTTCCAGTCATGATTGGATATTGTCCCCTTAACGACATCTTCAAGATTTGCGCTACTGTCAATTCTGACGGGGACGACTCCATTTCTCGCTGTATTGTGTAATTGCTTCGGACCCATGACAATAATTCCAAGTCTCAGTTGAGGGACTCCAGCAGTCGAGCCGGAGAATCCGACGGCGCAAAGCCGAATGATAGTTACGACGATGCGAAAAGGTGTAGTATTGAGCCACTTTTTCGTATTTATTCCCAGCCAAAATTATCCATGGTCTGTTTCCATGCGCGTCCGCAACGACCTGAACTGTGAAGCATGGGATGCTGAATACAATCAGCGCCAACACTCAGTCGAGGTTTGGAACGTGTAAAAGGAGGCTGCTTGAAAAGGTCATCAAGATTAGTTCTGGTGGTGGACGATTCGGAACTTTTTCGAAAACTTATTTGTTCGATGCTTCAGGAGATACCGGAATTGCAGATTGCCGGTGAGGCTACAGACGGACTACAGGCGATTCGGAAAGCGGAAGAACTGCAACCGGACTTGATAGTGCTCGACATCGGGCTTCCGTCTCTGACCGGAATCGAAGCCGCGCGGCGAATCCGCAAGATCTCACCAAATTCCAAAATACTATTTGTGAGCCAGGAGTCTTCAGTGGACGTTGTGCGGGAAGCGCTTGGCACGGGCGGGCGAGGCTACATTCTCAAGACCGATGCCGGCCGCGATCTAGTGGCGGGTGTAAATGCCGTGCTTCGCTGCGAGCAGTATGTCGGACGGAGATTTTCTAATAATGATTTTGTCAAACTGCACGAGGTATTCGAGACACCGATTGAAAGCATCGAGACAATCGCGTAATCCGCAATCCGGAAAGTGACAACAAATGAATGGCGTCTATTCCCGATAAAACATAAGCAAAATACCGAGCACCAGCATCAACGATGGCCACATCTTAGCGAAGCCTGCGTGCAGAGACGTTTTCAATGTGGCCAGCCCTTTGGTAAGACCGATACCTACTCCTACCACTGAGAAGCTCAGATGCTCCGACTGGATTCGCGACATTACTTCCATATGATTGCTCCCGTGCATTCCCGCCTCATGCTGGTGGAACAACAGCAATATCGATCCTCCGATAGCCAGCACAGGGAATGCCCACTGGAGCCATTGCCAATCCAAAATGCCGCGGGCACGGCGCCATTCGATTACTCCCAATGCCAGTAACAGCGCTGCAAATATCTTGTGCTGCAACACCTCGCTATTGTTTTCTAGCGCCTCAAGCCATTCCCTATGCCCAAAGGGCCACAACTCGGTGTCACTCCAGACGAGCAAGAAGACTCCCGCCAACAGAAAGCATGCGGGCCAAAAATACTTCAGGGCCGGCCACCGCTTCACTACAACATCTTGAGCAAGCATGAAAATTCCAGCGAGTGCCACGAATAGACCGGCCAAGTGGTGGTTAAACTCACTTTCTTTTTTATCGGCAAGCAACTTTGCCAGCGTCGCTGGATCAAGTTCTTGGTTGACTGTTTGATGGTGTTGGTGGTGATGTTCGTGATTTCCGACCCCTGTCGGAATAGGCGGCGACAGCCAAACACGAGGAAGCAAGCCAAGAGCCAGCCATAAAATCACTGCCGACAAAACCCAAAGCCAAATTTGCGCTTTGGAGTTTAGAACATGAGTCCCATTGTGAAAATTCATGCTAAAAGATTAGATTTCCGCAACTGCGGGGGAACTGTCAGAATTTACAGTACAACGATGGCCCCTGCGCCAACTCATAACGACGTACGTGCACAAACGCGGGTTGATAAGAAACGCCGGGTATCGCAGCTCGTTCATGCTCTACCTTCTGCTGGGAGCTTGGCTTTAAGCTTGGTCCCTTGGTGGTTGGAATGCAGTTGAAAGTGCCCGCCGAGTTGTCTGACCCGCTCCCGCATCCCAGCTAACCCCACGCCAACCACGGCACGCCGGTTGTTACAGAGGGGCAGTTTGTCCGATGAGATTCCGCAGCCGTGATCGCTGATCTCTAGGATCACGAATGCACCTTCGCGCTCTAACCGAATCTCCGCGGTAGGGCTTCCAGAATGACGGTGAATATTTGAAAGGCCCTCTTGCACCATACGATAAACAGCAGTTTCGACATCTGGAGACAACCTGTCACAGCCAGTGCTTATATCCAGGTGCGTGTGGATGCCGGTGCGCTCCACATAACCGTCAATATATTTGCGCAATGCTAACGGTAGGCCGACCTCATCGAGCACAGGTGGATGCAATAAATGAGAGATAGAGCGGGTTTCGCTAAGGCACTGGTCGGTAAGCAGCAAAGCTTCCAAAAGTAAATGCTCAGCTTTCTTTTCTGGAAACGGCGGCTGCGCGATATGTAATAGTTCCAAATCAATTTTGAGGGCCACAAGGTACTGGCCGACGCTGTCATGTAACTCTCGGGCAAGACGGCGGCGTTCCTGGTCTTGTGTATGGATCAACTGGTCGGACAGCCTGCGCAGGGCATCCTGGCTCGCACGTGCAGCTAAGGCTTTTCTTCGGGGGTGGGTTTCGTGCAATTTTGCCGGAACCCGGGGCTTGGTTATGCCCAATTCCATAGGTGCAACTCCTTTATTTTTTATGCGGCTATGAAGGGTAGTTTTTGTACTGCCTGAGAATGGTGCCATACGGTTCACTACTGTGGATACTGCCAAGAATTACAGGGATTTCCCTAGAAGAAACCTAGTATCACCCTGGGTCCAAGGAGGCTTTTCTTTTTGGCTGGGCGCAAAACGTACTCCTCCTTGGGTGATCAGATTCCCAGAGAAAAACATCGTCCGCGGCCTAAGACCGCCACAAAGTCTGTGAGAAATGACAGTTCTCTATAGTCAGGTGATTTCCTAGCCTAAATGCGGGTCGGTGATTTCGCTTCGCGCCACCACCAAGGATTTGCAAGTGACAGATTCACGCATACTGAATCACTTAAGAAGCAGAGAGAAGCAAATCACCAGACCGCTGCACCGGCTTTCGAGGAAAAGAATGTTGGTCCGAGTAGCCGCTGCGCTTGAGGTGACATTGCTATTGATTGCCACGACGCACCTACGGGCCCAGGAAACTACGCCTGCGCCTCCGGCCGACACGACGGAAAAAGAAAAAGAGGAACGGCCCACTGGGCTGCCCAAAAAGGTGAACTGGAAGTTCAATTTTGATGCTGCCTGGGGCACATTCGGCTTCGCGAACTCGCTCTACACCAACGTCAGGCCCGACCCGTCAGGGAACCTAAGTGACAACTGGTTCGAGGGTTACCTTAAGCCGGCGCTCTCGGGCAGCATCGCTCTGGGGGAGAGCGAACTTTACGGCAAGATCAGTGGCGTCGGGGAACGAACCTACGGAGCGCCTCCATCCCTGGTAGGGGAGAGCGCCTCTTCGTTCAAGCAGGAAGATCTGTACATCGGCTGGCGTTCGGGGAAGTCCTTTAGCAACTCAGACCATCTGTTTGACTTCACAGCAGGCCGTGCTCCGTACACGATTGGACACGGCTTCTTGATCTGGGATGGGGCGGGCGAGGGCGGGAGTCGTGGTGGATTCTGGAGTAATGCTCGCAAAGCCTGGCAATATGCCGCCATCGGCCGCTTCAAACCGAAAAATCACACCTTTGAAGGGTTTTATCTGGACCGGGATGAACTCCCGGAGAACGATTCGGGAACCCGTCTGACAGGTGTGAACTATGAATATGCCCCAGGGGAGAATTCAACCTTTGGAGCAACCTATGCCAAGGTATACGCCCGCCGTAACATCTTGCCTCTTCGAGACGGCATGAACGTCTACAACCTGCGCGCCTACACCGCGCCTTTCTCTGGTTTGTCCGATCTCTCCTTCGAAGCAGAGTACGCCTACGAGAACAACCGCAGTCTCATGAACTCAACCGCGTGGACCGTGCAAGGTGCATACAAACTGAGTAAAGTGGCTTGGACGCCCAAACTTTCCTATCGTTATGCATTCTTTGAGGGAGACAACCCCAATACAGTCAGAAACGAGGCCTTCGACCCATTGTTTTTGGGTTTCTACGACTGGGGCACATGGTGGCAAGGTGAGATCGCTGGCGAGTACTTCCTGGCGAACTCCAACAACGTCTCGCATCAGGCACGCATTCACATGTCGCCCTCCGATTCGTTGGGCTGGGGCGTTATGGGTTACTGGTTCCGCGTACCCCAGCCGGCTACCTTTGGGGATGGCGCAACATCTTCAAATGTAGCATTCGAATTCGACTCTTACCTCGATTGGAAAATCAACAAGAACTTTACGTTGAGTGTCGTTGGTGCATTCGCCGATCCCCATCAGGCAGCGCAACAGGCATTTCACCGGACCGACAACTTTGCTTACGGGATGGTCTACATTGCCTACTCTTTCTAGAAAGATCGCAAGCATTCGAAAGGAAACGCCTGGGCCGGCTCTCAGCTTGGAGAAAACAGATAGAACGGTCCGCCCATCTCACAAAATAAGCAAACCGTTTGAGGACGGAAAAGTCGGAGTAAAACCAGCGGCGATTCCAATTCCATTTCACAAGTTCCTCAAGGTAGTAGCGATCGTAGATGCTGGCAATCCGCAGATCCGGCAACTCCTCGATCGCATCGGAGCGGAAAACTTCAAGATCGAAGTAAGCGATAACTTTGACCGAGACATTTCCGAAGACGCCGCCGTCGGAGCATACATCGCCATGATTGACGGCGACCGACTCGAGCGTGCGCGTTCGCTGGCGCGCGCGGTTCGCTCAGTCGGCTTTCGCACCCCGTTATGGGGTCTCGCGGACTCCCACCGAATCTCCGACATCAGCAGCTTCGATTTTCTCGGCGAGGTTACGGGGTATATCTATCTTGGACAGCAGACACCGGCCTTCTACGCCAAGCAGGTGATCGGCAGCCTTATTGAGTACGGAATGGCGCTGTTGCCGCCATTCTTTGGCGGGTTGATGGCGTACGACGCTGAGGCCAACATCGCCTTCGACTGCCCCGGCCATCAGGGTGGACAGTTCTACCGAAAGTCGCCTGCCGGTCAGCTGTTCTTCAAACACTTCGGCGAGAGCATCTTTCGCAATGACCTGTGTAACGCCGACGTGAAACTTGGCGACCTGCTTATCCACGAAGGGCCTGCTGCTGAGGCCCAGCGACATGCCGCGCATGTGTTCGGCGCCGATAAAACGTACTTCGTTTTAAATGGAACCAGTACATCCAACAAGATTGTCAGCAACGCGGTTCTGCGCCGGGGCGATCTGGTTCTGTTCGACCGCAACAACCATAAATCCATGCACCATGGCGCTCTGATCCAGGCTGGTGCGATCCCAATTTTCCTTCCGACGGCGCGCAATCCTTTCGGCATGATTGGAGCTGTTGATTGGGACGCGTGGGACGAGGACTACCTGCGGCAGCAGATTCGCAAGAATCCGCTAGTGAAGGACACACACCGCTACAAAGCTGAGCGTCCTTTCCGGCTAGCCTGCATTCAGCTGGCCACTTACGACGGGACGATTTACAACGTCCAGAAAGTTCTTGAACGGATCGGGCATCTATGCGACTACGTGCTTTGGGATGAGGCGTGGATTGGGTACAACGCCTTCCATCCGCTATTCAAGAACTTCAGTCCAATGCGCCTGGAAAATCTCGAGCCCAAAATGCCGGGACTTTTCTCTACGCAGTCAGTGCACAAACAAGGCGCCGGCTTTTCGCAAGCCTCCCAGATCCACAAACGTGATGAACATGTCCGCGGGCAGGCGCGCTTCATCGAGCACAAGCGTTTTAACGAAGCTTTCCTAATGCACGCTTCGACTTCTCCTTTCTATCCGCTGTTTGCCTCTCTGGACGTGAATGCCAAGGTTCATGCGGGGAAGGCGGGCGAGATGCTGTGGGATCGTTGCATCGAGCTCGGAATTGAAACACGCAAGAAGTTGCGTGAGTTAGGCCGTCATTATGCAGCAGTCGGCCGCAGCAGTGAGGAGAAGTGGTTTTTCGATCCTTTCGTGCCCGACGTGGTAACGATTCGCAACTCCAAGTTTACGAAAGACGTCACCAACGTGCCTTGGGAGGATCTTCCCACCGATGTGCTCAAGCGTGAGCAGCAGTGCTGGAATTTTCATCCCCACAGTAAGTGGCACGGATATTCGGGATTCGTGGAAGGCTACGCAATGGTCGATCCCAACAAACTCACATTACTGACGCCCGGGATCGACCGGGTTAGCGGCGAGTATCTGGACTTTGGCGTGCCGGCCACGGTCGTGGCCAACTACCTGCGCGACCAACGGATTGTCAACGAAAAATGCGATCTGAATAGCATTCTGTTTCTGATGACCCCTGCGGAGGATGAGAGCAAGCTCAACACGCTGATCGCCAAGCTCGCCAAGTTTAAAGATTTATGGGACCGCGATGCTTCCTTCGCTGAAGTCCTGCCGACTGTTTATGCGGCACATCATGATCGCTATGCAGGCTACACGCTCAGACAAATCTGCAAAGAGATGCACGATCTCTACCGCAAGGCGCGCATCAAGGAACTGCAACGACTCTGTTTCCGAGAGTCGAGCTTTCCGGAAATCGCGATGAGCCCGCAGGAAGCCCAGCAGGCTCTGGTCGCGAACCAAGTGGACTATGTTGCGCTGGATCAGATCAAGGGGCGCGTCTCCGCCACGCTGGCCCTGATCTATCCCCCCGGCATCGGTGTCGTGGTTCCCGGCGAGCGATGGGACAAGAAAGCTCAACCGATGCTCGACTACTTCCTCGCATTTCAGGAATCGTTCAACCGTTTCCCAGGATTCAACTACGAAGTGCAGGGTGTCTTTCAGGAACGAGTGGACGGCAAGATTAAGTTTTTCACCTACGTGGTCCGTGAGTAATCAATAAGTACGGCGCGTTGTGCGTGTGCCGGATTGCTGATCCAAGTCGTTCGCAAACGGCGACCGGTAGAGGTAACAAGCGAGGTAGAACATGGACAAAAAAAAGAAGATGACGCTAACGCAGCTGACCGTAATCGTGGCTGTGAACATGATGGGTTCCGGAATCATCATGCTGCCAGCGAACATGGCAAAGGTTGGCGCAATCTCGCTGCTCTCGTGGGGAGTAACTGCGGTGGGCTCGATGGCGATCGCCTACGGGTTTGCCCAAGCCGGCCTCTTTAATCAGAGACCTGGAGGCATGTCTGCCTATGCCGAAGATGCTCATGGAAAAGCTGGCTTCTTCATGACGTTCTATCTCTATTTCTTCTCATTGGCAATTGGGAACGTAGCGATTGCAATTTCGGCAGTGGGATACCTCGCAACATTTTTTCCCTGGCTCTCCTCGACGCCGATCGCTACCTGCATCGGAGTGATCGCGCTGATTTGGTTGACAACCGTGGCTAACTTCGGAGGCCCGAGCGTGACTGGACGGATTGGTTCTGTCACCGTCTGGGGAGTCATTCTCCCGGTTGGCCTTCTTTCTATCATTGGCTGGTTTTGGTTCAGTGGACGAACCTTTGCCGAAGCCTGGAACCCAAATGGACTGAGCATCGGACAGGGTCTCGGTTCGAGTATCGCACTCACACTGTGGGCTTTCCTCGGCATGGAATCGGCAGCGCAGAACTCGGGCGCCGTGGAAAATCCAAAGAAAACTGTTCCCCTAGCTTGCATGCTGGGCACTCTTGGCGCGGCCTTCATCTACATCCTATCGACAGCGGTGATACAGGGGATTGTCCCAAACGCGGAGCTGACGCAATCGACCGGCCCGTTCGGTTTGGCTTACGCCAGAATGTTTAATCCGACGATTGGATCGATCGTCATGGCTTTGGCCATCATGGCATGTTTGGGCTCGCTCCTGGGATGGCAGTTCACGATTTCCCAAACTGCGAAGTCGGCGGCGGGCGACCGGATGTTTCCTTCCATTTTCTCTAAAGTAAACCCAATGGGTGCACCCGTGACGGGAATGATCATCATGGCAGTTGTTCAGTCCGTGATGGCGCTGTCGACGATATCTCCCAATTTGAATGAACAGTTCAGTGTTCTCGTGAACCTGGCAGTTGTCACTAACGTGGTGCCCTATGTCCTCGCGCTATCTGGCCTGATGGTGATGATGCAAAAAGCGCACGTCAGCGAGAAGGTGTATCGACGAAACACGGTGGTAGCGGTGCTGGCAATGCTTTACAGCGTTTATGCGATCTTCGCTTCCGGAAAGGACGCGGTTCTCGGGGGCATGATTGTGATGGGGATTGGCTACGCAATCTATGGTTTCATCGCACACCGCTTCGCGTCAGAGATGCCAATCGCTGTCGTGACGCCTCGAGCTGCGTAGCCGCACACTGGTCGAGAAAGGAGACAACTATGCGGGTTACACGATTGTTGAACCCTGTTGGATATCGATTCGGGATTGCGACTCTTGCGTTCGCCATGTTCATGCCGTCGCTCTTGCACGCGAAAAATGAGAAGCCATCGACCGAAACGTTGGTTCGAGTGCGGCAAACCGGCACCCTAAAGCTGGGTTATTACGTCAACGCGCGGCCATTCTCCTATCAAGATGAATCGGGGAAGCCAGCCGGTTACGCAATTGTGCTATGTCAGGAGATTGCGAAGGATGTGAAGACCGAGTTAGCTCTTCCTTCACTGGCGGTCGAGTTTGTGCCGGTCGGCGTGGACCGCTTCGACTCGCTGCAACAAGGTCGAATCGATTTATTGTGTGGACCATCGGTAGAAACATTGGCTCGGCGCAAAGAAATCTCCTTCTCAATCCCAATCTTTCCAGGTGGTGTCGGTGCGCTTCTGCGTTCCGATGCCCCAGCCCAGATCCGCGATGTTCTGGACGGCCGCGAAGCACCGTATCGCCCCCTGTGGCGCGCCTCGATCGGGCTTGGACTACAGGGACGGACCTTCTCAGCCGTCACAGATACGACAATCCTGAGTTGGCTGAACAGCAAGCGTAACGAATTCAAGATCGACGCACGTATCGTCCCGGTCGAGAGCCACGACGCTGGTGTCCA
>Ga0157374_10004396_pt1 | contig 11857 bp, 10 predicted proteins | sample M25metaG_FD_115308 | JGI IMG/M metagenome (GOLD analysis project Ga0157374, IMG submission 115308) | Miscanthus rhizosphere microbial communities from Kellogg Biological Station, Michigan, USA - M2-5 metaG | ecosystem: Host-associated > Plants > Roots > Rhizosphere > Soil | place: USA: Michigan...
CTGGTTCTTGAGCGCTTCGCGATTTCGCGAAGAGCGATTCACCGTGCCGCTCCGGCGCTTTCGGTGAAGTCCAGTTTTTCCTGCACCAGCCGCGAGATACTGAGCGACCTGCGGATCACAAAAGAGGTGAACAGGATAAGGACGCTTCCAAGCACTAGGGCGGTCGGAAGATACAACCACCCCGCAACCTCTTGAGCAGGTGGGGGAGGAATGTAAAACAGCGTACCTGAGGAGATGAGTTTCCCATCGCTGATCCAGACTCCCGTATGCGCCGGAAAAACGCACTTGGCAAATGCGGAGAGTACAAATCCTCCCCCGATCAGGTAGCCAAAGATCGCCGCGAAGAAAACGACAATCCCGGAGACGCCCTTGGTGGCGAGCCGCACGCTTGCGCGCAGCAGCAACAGCGGAGAGAAGCTTCGACTCGCCTTCCGCATGAGAAGGCCGTCGCGATATTGCGCAGCTAGCTCAGGGGCTGGACCGAGCCTGGCGAGAACAGCTTCGAGGCTCGCTCCACTCTGTTCAACGGAGTCACGGATATGCGCTGAAATCTCACGCAGAATCTCTTCCCGGTCGTTCAGAGTAATCGGTCCGAGATCATGCTGAAGAGAAGACATGTAGTTTTCGAGTTCCCTATTCGTGATCATGATGCGCCTCCTGCGGGCTTTCAGTGGAAGAAACGAAGGCAGAGTGGTTGAGAACGGGATTGAGGAGGTGGCTCAGTCCTCCGGCAAAGCTAGCCCAGGCCTGCGCCATTTGCATGAGCCTGCGCCGCCCGGTGTCGGTGAGAGAGTAATACTTCCGCGGATGTCCAGCTTCCGCTTCGACCCATTCGGAGGTGAGCAGCCCGTCGGCCTTGAGCCGGTTCAGAATGGGATAGATCGTCCCCTCGGAAAGGACAAGCTGGGACTGGCCCTCCAGAAACCTAATAATTTCAAGCCCATAGAGTCGGCCGCTCCAGAGACTCGCCAAGGCAGCCATCTCCAGCGCGCCCTTCCTGAGCTGAGCCTCCCAGCGATCCGGTGTTTCGGGGTCGGTGGGTCTTGCCCTGAATCTCATCATTGCAATATACCTTGCATTGCAAGGTATCATGTATGGATTAATTGTCAACTCGAAATGTTGCCAACCTGGTGATTCGAGTCTCGGCTCGACAGGTGCTCTACCGGCGCTCCCGCTATAATTCGGGGCGCGAAGAACTTGGCCCCTGTGATGGTTTCGGACCAGATCGTCCATCATCCCACCTAAACTCGGTAGCGATTCTGCCGACCGCCCAGAGGAGAAGTCTCATGTTCACGTGTTGGAGAGGTGTTGTCAGGCATGTCCTGATCACATCCATGCTGATCGCAGGTGCGGGCAGTGCTTTAGCACTCGGTAGTGCCCCCGTCCATAAAGATCGTCCGCCATTGACGATCGACAGTTCCGTGACGATCGTGGAAAGCCTTGACGAGCCTGCTCCTGTACGGCGAGCCACCGAGGATCTGCTCAACGATTTCACGAAAGTGTTCGGGCAGGCACCGAATCTCACAGACCACCTGGAGGATTCAGGACGGATCGCAATTCTGATCTCCGGTCCCAAACCGCCCGACTTCGGCACGCGATGCAAGGCGCCCACAAGCACGGAATCCTTTGCGTTCTCTGTTGTTCACCTCGGCGGCCGCCAGGTGCGCGACATGATCTGCCTCACAGGCGCCGACATGCGGGGAACGATCTACGCCATCTACCATTTCTCGCAGGCCGTGCTCGGAACCGACCCGATGTACCTCTGGACCGACAAGCGCCCGGAAAGACGCTCCTCGATCACGCTCCCGGCAGATTTCGCCAGGGTGTATCCAAGTCCAGTGATCGGGTATCGCGGCTTCTTTCCCAATGATGAAGATCTGCTGACCGGATGGATTCCGGCAGTGAAAGGCGAACGGACCGGTATCTCGCTGCGCGTGTGGGACAACATCTTTGAAACGATTCTCCGTCTCAAGGGCAACATGGTCGTTCCCGGAACATGGATCTTTCCCGATGACGCACAGGTTGAAGCTGCATCGAAACGCGGACTGATTATCAACCAGCATCATGCTATTCCGCTAGGCGTGAACGTGGCTCGCTGGCCGAAAGACGTTCCCTATAACTTCTCCACGCATCCCGAGATACTGGAGCGTGCGTGGACAAATGCAGTTGCGACTTACAAGCCGGATGAAGAAATCCTCTGGAGTGTCGGACTGCGAGGTCTCTCCGACTCAAGCTACGCCGCGCTCGATCCAAGCGTGCGCGACAACGACGAGCTTCTGGGTAAACGCATCAGCGACGCAATCACAGAGCAGATAAAGATCGTACGCGCGAAGTACCCCAAGGCGCAGTTCGTCACCGACCTATGGCAGGAAGGCGCGCGGCTGACGCAGAAGGGCCTTTTGAAGATCCCTCCTGAGGTAACGCTGGTATGGGCAGACACGGGCTACGGCGACATGCAGGACAGTGGCAGGGTCGCGGCTGGACAGGGCGCATACTTTCACGTGGCGATGATGAACTTCAACGCCAACCAGCTTTCAGAGATGGTGCCCGCCTCCGTGATCGATGAAGAGATAGGCCGCTACATCAAAGCAAAAGCCACCGCGTACTTCCTGGTAAACACCAGCGATATCCGTCCGGTGGCGATGACCACCCGCGCGGTGATGGATGCAGCGTGGGGCGGCGTATCCGGTGGGCAGGATAACGATATTGCGTTCTACAAGCAATGGTCCTCGGAGGAGTTTGGGGCAAAGGCGGCAGATGCGATCGCTACGGTCTACAAGGAGTATTTTGCAGCCCCTTCTATGCGAAGCAATCTGGCGGCGCCCGGGCTTACCTCGGCAGGCAATGCTCCGCCGCCGCGTCCGGAATACAGCAGAGTGCCGCGCGCGAATGGCGATCAGCACTACCACACCGAGATTCGGCGGCTCCTTCTCGATCGCCTGAGCGAAGGACAAGTCGCAAGTGTGCCCAGCCAGTCGCCGAAGTGGACCGTGCCCCGACTGGTGCCGCAGTTCTCCGCAGACGAGAAGAAGACGCTGTTGACCCGGGACATTCAGGAGTGCGAGGAAGCGCAGCGGCGGTGGGACGCGGTGTGGCAGGATGCGGTGGCGGCCAAAGTGCTCGTTTCCGCCGAGCGGCGCGACTACTACCAGGCCGCAGTGCTCACGATGATCACCATCAATCGGGAGAGCAACCGCGCGTTGATGCTGATTGCGCAGGCGCTGCAGGATGACCAAGCCGGAGACATTCAGAAGGCGGAATTCGAAGCACACGGAGCCGACGTCTCGCTCGAGGCTATTCAGGCTTCAATGAGCGCCGCGGAGTACGGCAAATGGAAAGACTGGTATCGCGGCGACTGGCTCACCGGCGTTTACCGGACGCGCGAACTCGTGCAGGCTTACGAGAATCATCTGAAGGATCCGATGTCCAGGCTGCCTGCACCCGTGTCATGGACCGGGTGGGAGGCATACTTCCATATCATGGAGTACGAAGGCGATCGATCCGTAGACGTGCACTGATCGAACGCTCCGGAGGCGGGCTACTTCCGTTTGTTTGTCGTCAACCCTGATTCCGTTGTGGTCCCGACCGTCCAGTGCTTTGGAATGCCGGTCGGTTTGTACTCGTACGTGTCGCCGGTCTCATTCCGGAGCGCCTGTAAACGCTCCTTGAGATGTCTAGCGATTTCTTCGTAGCCGGATTTGCCGTAGAGGTTGCTGGCTTCCTCAGGATCCGCTTGCAGATCGTAAAGCTCCCACTCCTCCGGATCAAGAAAGTAGTGGATCAGCTTGTAGCGCTCGGTACGCACCCCGCGGGAAGGGCGAACGTTCTCAAAACCTGGATACTCGTAAAACTCGTACAGCCAGTCCTTGCGCCAGTGCGGGTCTTGCTTGCCCTCGGCAAGCGGAAGAATGCTTTTGCCCTGCATTTCATTCGGTACCGGAAGACCCGCGATCTCCAGCAAGGTCGGCGCCATGTCGAGATTCAGCACCATCTCGTCGCTCGCTGCACCGGGCTTCACCTTGCCGGGAAAACGCAGCATCATCGGCACGCGGATCGAAGGCTCATACATGAGGCGCTTGTCGTAGAAGTGATGTTCGCCCAGGAAAAATCCGTGATCTGAGCTCAGAAGAATCGCGGTGTTCTCCGTCGCCTTCTGCCGTTCCAGTTCCTGCCAGATTGCGCCGACATTGCGGTCGTTGTCCTGCACACCGGCGTAGTGATCCTTCACCAACTCTTCGAGCGAGCGCGGATCGTCGTTGAAGACCTCGGAGTAGCCGACCTTGTTGTCCGCTTCCGCAATCGCGTGAGGCTTACCGGGATAGCCTTTCTGGTCTTCATCGAAAGTCGAAGGCTTCGGGATAGGCACTCCATTGAAATCATCGACCATGTCCTTGGGCCGATAGAACGGCGCATGCGGAGCGTAGAACCACAGGAACAAGCAAAACGGTTTCGTCCGCTCCTGCTTTAACCATTCCACTGCTTTCTGCGTCAGCAGTGTGTCGACGTACTGGCCTTCATAGAGTTTCGCCTTTCCGTATGTTCCGCGCTTGCCCTCTGTGATCACGGGACGGTAATAGTCCGCCTGGCCGACAAAGCCGAAATAGTAGTCCCAGTTGTGCTCCATCAGCGCGCCCTCGATATGCGACTTGCCCAGAAAAGCAGTTTCGTACCCAGCCTTCTGCAGCAGGTCCGATACAAGCGGAAAGCGCGCGGGAATCTTGCCCGCAACATTCGACACCGCACCGGTCGTATGCGAATACATGCCGGTGAGCATGGTTGCGCGCGAAGGCAGGCACAAAGCATTCACGACGAATGCATTCCGGAAGGTGCAGCCTTCACTGCTAATCCGATCCATATTCGGTGTTTGCAGAATCTTGTTGCCCATCGAGGAAAACTCATCCCAGCGCAGCCCCTCGCCGACAAAGCAGACGATGTTCGGCCTCTGGGCGCCCTGTTCGCCAAGTCCGCGCGCGAAAGCTTCGACAGCATCCATCCCGCAGGCTGATGCTGCGGCTGCGCCTGCCATGTACTTGAGAACGGTTCGGCGAGTCTCCATGGTCGTCTCTCCGGGCAAGGCAGTAATAAACCGATGAGCCGGGCTTGGTCAACGTGGAATCGTGCCCGTCTTCAGCGGTGAACAAGAGCGAGTATCATCGGAAGCGATCAGAGGTCTCGATGGCGCATTCCCCTTTTCACATCATGAGCAAGCCCATCGGGCCAATCTGCAATCTCGACTGCACGTACTGCTTCTATCTCGAGAAGGAGAAGCTGTATCCCGGTACAAAAAAGTGGCAGATGTCCGGCGAGGTTCTGGAGCGCTATATACGGGATTACATCGCTGCGCAGCCGCTCGAAGAGGTCCACTTTGCATGGCAGGGCGGTGAACCCACATTGCTCGGCATCGACTTCTTCCGCACCGTGATCGAGTTGCAACGGCGGCATGCCGGCGGAAAGACAATTCACAATGCTCTGCAGACGAACGGCCTGCTGATCGATGAGGAGTGGGGCACGTTCCTGTCCGAGCATGGCTTCCTTGTTGGCGTCTCAATCGACGGACCTCGAGAGCTGCACGACTGCTACCGGGTAGACAAAGGGCAGGCGCCTACATTCGACCGCGTCATGCAGGGCATCGCCAATCTCAAGCGCCACAAGGTCGACTTCAATACTCTCACCGTGGTTCATCGCAGAAACTCCGAACACCCGCTCGAGGTCTATAGGTTCCTCAAGGAGATCGGAAGCGGATTCATCCAGTTCATCCCGATTGTCGAACGAAGTGCGTCGGACGCCGACTGCAACGATCTCGTGCTCATCAAGCCATTGGACAAAAGCCGCGCAACAGTGACGGAGTGGTCAGTCGAGCCCGAGGCCTACGGCAGATTCCTGTCGCGCATCTTCGACGAATGGGTCAAGAAAGATGTGGGCCGCATGTTTGTCCAGCTGTTCGACGTCGCGCTCGAGAGTTGGATGGGCATGGAAGCCAGCCTTTGCGTTTTCAGGAAAACCTGCGGCTCAGCCCTCGCGATGGAACACACCGGCGACCTCTACTCCTGTGATCACTATGTCTACCCCGAAAACAAGCTGGGCAACATCATGGAGACGGCGATGGAAAAGCTGGTGGGCTCGTCCGAGCAGAAAGCCTTCGGCGAAGCTAAGCTCGAAACCCTTCCCAAGATGTGCCGGAGCTGTGAAGTCCGGTTCGCATGCAATGGCGAGTGTCCAAAGCACCGCTTCCACACAACGCCTGACGGTGAGCCTGGCTTGAACTACCTGTGTGCAGGGTACAAGCACTTCTTCAAACACATCGATCCCTACATGCAGTTCATGGCCGGCGAGTTGCGAGCTGGACGTCCGCCCGCCAACATCATGCGGATTCTGGGGCGAGGTTGAGCGAACGCGATCCGGCCGCTAGTTTCCCCACACCTACCTTTAAGTGTTATTGACGGTCACGTTACTAAAGTCCGATGGTGGAGGGGTAGGTTTGCTGCTTGACTCCAGGGGTGCTCAACGCTGGAAAAGCAGCAAGCGGCCACGGGTCATGTGTTGTCTTGGCCGGCTTCCCATGACCCCGTGGTGTGACCCTCGCTCCACAGGTAGCTGAACCGCTTCTTTTTCCTTTTCGGAATCCTACGAATCCGATCAAGCGGGGTCGGCAGCCGCGCGCCTCGATCAGATTCCCTCGCCCATCGATACATACTCCGACAGCTGATTGAGTTCCTCGCGATAGGCGCTGCGTTCTGCCTCCTCGGTCGCAAATGGCTGCAACTGGCGAACGTGCGCCCCGAGCTTCTCTTCAAGTTCTTCAACGCGGGATGCAAGAGCGATCAGAGCGTCTGAGAGCGGGTCTTTGATTTCATGGGGATCGGTCAGGAGAACACGCTGGCCGTTGCGATAAACAATGTGCGCAGGCACCCCGACGACAGTTGAATTCGGCGGAACATCGGTGAGTACGACCGAGCCTGCACCGACCCGCGAATTCGCTCCGACGGTGATGTTGCCCATGACGTTGGCGTTATTGCCCACAAAAACCCCGTCGCAAAGCGTAGGATGCCGCTTGCCCTGGCCTTTACCTGTGCCGCCTAGTGTGACGCCCTGATACAGCGTCACGTCGCTCCCGACGATTGCTGTCTCACCGATGACCACGCCCGTTGCATGATCGATAAACAACCGGCGTCCCAGCAGCGCGCCCGGGTGGATATCTACCCCGGTCAGCAGCCGTGCGAACTGCGAAACCATTCGCGCCAGCAGCCGCAGCTTCATACGCCAGAGCCGGTGCGACACGCGGTGGTACCAGACCGCCCACAATCCCGGATAGCAGAGCAGCACTTCGAGGCCCGAGCGCGCTGCAGGGTCGCGCTCCAGCACCGAGCGAACATCTTCGCGAATCCGGGTGAACATCGGCAGGGCCTTTCTGCTGACGTTACAGCGTGACCGGGTGCGTGGGCAATGCCAGCGCCTCCTGGCGGAGCGAGTCGAATAATACGCTCGACAAATAGCGCTCACCGAAGCTGGGCAACACAACCACGATCAGCTTGCCAGCGTTTTCGGGCCGCGCAGCCACCTTGAGCGCCGCCGCAACCGCCGCTCCAGAGCTGATCCCGACGAAGAGGCCCTCCTCCAGCGGTAGCCGGCGCGCCATCGCAATCGACTCATCATTCGAAACCTGGATAACCTCGTCGATCAGGTGTCGGTCAACGATGCTGGGGATGAATCCGGCTCCGATGCCCTGAATTTTGTGCGGTCCCGGCTTCCCGCCGGAGAGCACCGCGCTGTCTGTGGGCTCAACAGCGATTGCTTTGAACCCAGGCTTCCGCTCCTTGATGTAGCGCGCCACACCCGTAATGGTTCCTCCGGTGCCGACGCCGGAAATCAGAATGTCGGCCTTGCCGTCGGTATCTTCCCAGATTTCCGGACCGGTGGTTCTGAGGTGGACGGCAGGATTGGCCGGATTATCGAACTGCTGAAGAATATACCCGCCGGGAGTCCTCGAAAGAATCTCATTGGCCTTGGCAATAGCGCCCTTCATGCCGTTCGCGCCGGGAGTAAGCACAAGCTCGGCACCGAAGGCGCGTAGCAAGACACGGCGCTCAATGCTCATGGTCTCGGGCATAGTCAGGATGATCTTGTATCCCTTCACCGCGGCTACAAACGCCAATGCAATCCCGGTGTTGCCGCTCGTCGGCTCGATCAGCGTGGTTTTACCCGGTACGATTTTGCCGGCCTTTTCGGCGTCTTCAATCATGGCGAAGCCGATGCGGTCTTTCACGCTGGCAAGGGGGTTCTGGCTTTCAAGCTTGGCCACAACAGTGGCCGACAAGCCGGCTGTTACCCTGTTCAGTTTCACCAGCGGGGTGTGTCCGATGAGTTCGGTGACGTCTGCGGCAATACGCGCCATGCAATAGCTCCTTCATTCTGGGCAGATGACCCAGCAGGCAAATGAGATTCAGGGTGAGTGGATGGTGCCGCTTGCAGCAGGTTCAGAAAGGAGGGCGGGCAGAAAGCGCACACGTGCATCGCAGCAAATACCGGGGCGGCGCTAGCGACATCGATGCATGTACTTAGGTTATTCCGGCGGGATGGTTTGGGGCAAGCTGGACTGCGCTCAGCCTGCGTTCGGGTTCAGCCGCCAGATAGTCGCATTGAGGACTGAAGCGAAAGTGACCCAGGCCCAGTATGGCGCCATCAACCACGCGGCCGTGATCGAGAGGCGGCTGAACACCAGCGTAGTTGCTCCAATGGCACACCAGAGCACAGCAACTTCCAGCGCAGCCGATCTGATGGCGTGCTTCCGAAAGAATATCCAGCTCCAAGCGAGGTTGAGCGCAAGCTGAATTAGAAACAACGCCAGTGCAACGCTGCGTGTAGACGAAACCGGCGCCTCGCTCACAAGCCATACAGCGATCGCCATCAGAACATAGAGCGATGTCCACACCGGGCCAAAAATCCAGTTCGGCGGATTAAACGACGGCTTACGGACGGTCTTGTACCACCCTCGTATCTCCGGGGCGGTCCAGCGGCCTCCAATGCCGCCCACCGCCAGGCAAACTGCAATCCAGAGGATGAGAATCAGCCAATGCATGGATATTGAGATTCCTCGCCAGGTGGAAGGTTTGTACTCCGAACAAGAAGACGCCCGATACAACTTATGTTGCTCGACGCAAAAGGGCTATCGCAACTATCCTGTAGGGTTAAGAACGCAATTTTTCGAGATTCCCATAACCAGAGGGACGGATTTTCCATCATGAGCAAGTCAACTATCGCCATCCATTTACCTGACGGGTCGATCAAAGAAGTTCCCGCGGGCACGACGCCGCTCGAGATCGCCACCTCCATCTCGCCGCGCCTCGCATCAGCCTCTGTAGTCGCGCGCTTGAGCCCGCTGAACGCGCCCGTCCAGGACAAGACGGCTGGCCAGGCCGAGTCGGAGGCCTCGATGTACGCAGCCGAAGATGCTTCGGCCCCGCGGCTGGTGGATCTGTCCACACCTCTCAGCGAGGATGCAAAGCTCGAGCTGCTCAAGGAGAGCGATCCCGAGACGCTGAAGGTTGTGCGCCACTCGGCGGCGCACGTACTCGCAACAGCGGTTCTGGAGCTGTTCCCCGAGACCAAGCTGGGCCATGGTCCCGCGACCGATTCCGGATTCTTCTACGACTTCTATCGCGAGAAGCCGTTCACTCCGGATGACCTGGCTGCGATCGAGAAGAAGATGGCTGAGGTAGTCGCCCGCGACGAGCCCTTTGTGCATGAATTCGCTCCACGGGAAAAGAGCCTGGAGGGCTTCGAGAGAGACGGCGACTTCATGAAGACACACTTCGTCACGAAGTTCACGGAGCCCGGCTCCAATGTGAGCTTCTACCGCAACGGCAAGTTCGTCGACTTCTGCCGCGGACCGCATGTGCCATCGACCGGCCGCGTGAAGGCCGTGAAGGTGACCAGTCTCGCAGGCGCCTATTGGCTCGGCGATGAAAAGAATCCGCAGCTCCAGCGCATCTACGGCACGGCCTTCTTCTCCCAGAAGGATATGGACGCCCACTTTGCTCGCCTGGAAGAGGCGGCAAAGCGCGATCATCGTGTGCTCGGAAAGCAGCTCGACCTGTTCTCAATCCAGGAGTTGGCAGGGGCGGGCCTGATCTTCTGGCATCCCAAGGGCGGCATCATTCGCAAGGTGATGGAAGACTGGATGCGTGAAGAATGCCTGCGCCGCGGATACCTCCTGGTCTACACACCGCACGTCATGCGCCGCGAACTATGGAAGGTCAGCGGTCACGAGGGCTACTACTCCGGCAACATGTACACGCCGATGGAACTGGACGACGCCGAATACCGGCTGAAGCCGATGAACTGCCCGGGCCATATCCTCATCTACAAGAACTCGCCCAAGAGCTATCGCGACCTGCCCCAGCGCTACGCCGAACTTGGCAACGTGTATCGCTACGAGCGCTCCGGAACCATGCACGGGCTGCTTCGCGTGCGCGGCTTTACGCAGGACGATGCGCACATCTTCTGCATGCCGAGCCAGATCGAAAGCGAAGTCGAGGCATGTATTGATTTTGCAGAGGCCGTGCTGAAGACATTCGGCTTCAACGAATTCAAAGTTGAGCTTTCCACCTGGGACCCGAAAGACCGCAAAAGCTATACGGGTTCAGATGAGAACTGGAATCTGGCCATTGGTTCGCTGGAAAGGGTGCTAAAGGCCAAGGGTATTGCCTACAAAACGATTCCGGGTGAGGCGGCATTCTACGGCCCGAAGATCGACATCAAGCTCGTCGATGTTCTCGGGCGCTTGTGGCAGCTCTCGACCGTCCAGTTCGACTTCACTCTTCCGGCACGGTTCGAACTGGAATACGTAGGCGAGGATGGCAGCCGCCACCAGCCGGTGATGGTCCACCGCGCCTTGTTCGGCTCGGTAGAGCGCTTCTTCGGCGTGCTCATCGAACACTATGCAGGCGCTTTTCCATTCTGGCTGGCTCCCGTACAGATCGGACTGGTACCGATCAGCGAGCGACACACGGCATACGCGGCCAAGGTCGAGGCGGAACTAAAGGCCGCGGGCTTCCGCGTGGAGACGGATGCACGGAATGAAAAGATGAATGCGAAGATTCGCGATCTCGCCAACCAGAAGATTCCCTACATCCTCGTCTTCGGTGACAAGGAAGAAACGGCCGGCGCAGTTTCGGTTCGTACGCGAGGCAAAGGCGATCAGGGATCGATTCCCCTGGCCCAATTCATCGCTAAAGCTAAGGGCCTGATAGAGAGCAAGTCGACAGAGCTGTAGGACGGCGTCGAGCTAATAGCCCTTGATCGTCTCGATCATGGGCAAGCCGAACGGCTTGTTAGTACCTGCGCAAGAATATACCTCTAGGGTGCTGATCTTGCCGTTCGTTTGAAACAACATTACTCCGACCAGTTCGCCTTCGACTTCGGCGAGCCAGTCAGAGATGAGCTGTTCTCCCTTTCTGTTGACTGGTTCGTCATCGAGTGCGAAGTCAATCGTCGGGCAGCCACAAGTACACCTGCTCGCAACCGTAAGCCTTTCAACCTGCGGCAAGAGATCGATCGAGTCTCTAAAAGAATGTTCTAAAAGCCAGACGACCAGTTCGCGTTCATGAGCAGTGAGTGGACGCTTGATCGGTTCCAAAAAACGGGTCGGCTTTTCGGACATCGCTAGCCCAGGCTGCTCCAATCGAGGATGACTTTGCCCGCGTTGCCGGAAGTCATCGCCGCGAAACCCTTTTCGTACTCGTCGTACCGGAAGCGGTGGGTGATGACAGGCGAAATGTCGAGCCCTGAGTCAAGCATCACCGACATCTTGTACCAGGTCTCATACATCTCACGGCCATAGATGCCCTTGATCGTAAGC
>Ga0157374_10004397_pt1 | contig 11856 bp, 10 predicted proteins | sample M25metaG_FD_115308 | JGI IMG/M metagenome (GOLD analysis project Ga0157374, IMG submission 115308) | Miscanthus rhizosphere microbial communities from Kellogg Biological Station, Michigan, USA - M2-5 metaG | ecosystem: Host-associated > Plants > Roots > Rhizosphere > Soil | place: USA: Michigan...
CGCGCCGCTCGTAAAATGAGCTTCGATCGCGGCGAAACCGGCGCCGGTTTCGCCGCGATCGAAGCTCATTTTACGAGCGGCGCGCCGGTAGTTGTGTTCGCGACAACGGGTCCCGGGTTGACGAATGCGCTCACGGGCATGCTGGCCGCTCGCGGCGAAGGCGCGAAGGTCATCCTGCTTTCCGCCTGTACCACGGCATCGAATCGGGGCCGCTGGGCAATTCAGGAAACCGACAGCGATTTCCTTCCGGTTGGTTTAACGGCGCCCGGCGCGTTGTTTCACATGGCGACTGCAATGGAATCCGCCGAGGCGCTGCCACAGATCGCGCGCCGCATCGCGAACGGTCTGGCGCGGCCGGGTGGTTTCGTGTGCCATTTGTCAATTCCTACAGGGCTGCAGGCAGTTCCCTTTCCGAACTCCCTGCCCGGCATTTTGCCCGCGCAAGCGCCGGACGCTCTGCCGGAACCCCTGATCGACGAGTGCGTTGCGCTGTTGAGCGAAGGCCCGGTGGCTCTTTGGCTGGGATACGGCGCGCGCGCAGCCAGCGAGCAAGTCCGAACTTTAGCAGAGCGGCTCGGGGCGCCGGTGATGTGTTCCCCCCGCGCCAAAGGAATTTTCCCGGAGAACCATGAATTGTTCGTTGGCGTGACCGGGATGGGCGGGCACGATACCGTCCAATCCTACATGAAAGAGAATCCACCGCCGCGGATTCTCGTCCTGGGAACACGCCTCGGCGAGCCTACATCGTTCTGGAGTTCGGCGATGGTTCCGGCCAAAGGATTTATTCACGTCGATATCGATCCCGATGTTCCGGGCGTGGCCTACCCTCAGGCATTCACGCTACCCGTGCAAGCGGACGTTTCGACGTTTGTCTCTGCGGTGCTGAAGAAACTTCCGGACATTGCGAACACAAGAGGCAAGGTTCGTAAACCGCTGCAGCCCTCTTCCCAAGCATCGCCGGATATCAAGATCAGGCCGGAAGTACTAATGGGAGCGATTCAGCGTATTGCTATCGAAAAGCATGACTGCCTGATCATGGCGGAATCCGGCAATTCCTTCACGTGGGCGACCCATTATCTCCGTTTCACGCGCGCCGGACGATATCGAGTCAGTACCGGAGTCGGGTCGATGGGACATTTCGCCGCAGGCGTAGTGGGCGCGGCGGTTGCCGGGAAGCGCACTGCGGTATCCATTGTGGGCGATGGCGCGCTGCTCATGAACAACGAGATCAGCACTGCAGTGAAATTGGCCGTGCCGGCGGTGTGGTTAGTATTGAACGATTCCCGTTACAACATGTGCGAGCAAGGCATGGCAGTGCTTGGACTCCAGGCGGACGCCCAAATTCCCGCTGTAGATTTCGGCCTGCTCGCGCGGGCACTGGGCGCGGATGGGGAAGTGGTGACGTCCGAGTTGGATCTGGACAGAGCGTTGGACGCAGCAATTACGGCGCGGCGCCCCTTCGTGCTGGATGTCCGGATCGATGCTGCCTGCCTTGCTCCATCCATGGGGCGCAATCGCAGTTTGCGCGCACAAGGAATCGGCGCCCCGAGCGGCGGTCAAGACATCTCATTTCCCAGTAGACATTAGTCTCCTTCGTTCAAATCTGTTATGGAATCCAATACCTTTGCCACGTCAGCCTTCATCGCGGCGCCCTATCATACCGTTTTCGAATATCTCTGCCGATTGCAAAATCTGGATGAATGGACGCTCGGCAGCCGTATGAAAGAGCAAGTCGACTCAGACACCTGGATCGGCACGGCCTCTGGCTATCAGCGGGGGCTCTATTACCATCTCCGGCGGCTCGAAAACGCGCGCTTCTGCGGCATCGAATGGCAATGCGGCTATGAGTACAAGAACTATTTCAAGTCATATCCGGTGCTGCTGTTTCCGCCGGACTATATAGAACCAGGCAGCGGGGAATCGGGTGTTTATTTCCACTGGATCAGCGTCATCGACCCAGTCCAGCGAACGAACATGATCATGCAGGGCATTCAGACTGTGCATAATTCGGAAGCGCGCTCTCTGAAAGCGACCCTGGAGCGGCGCGCCGGTCTGACGGAAGCGGCGCATGGTCACTACCGGATTGAAGCCGATACCATCTACATCAACGCTCCGGTCGAGATGGCTGCCGAATTCCTGGGCGACTTACGCACGATGGATGCGTGGTCCCACCTATTGAAACCGGCCGGGGAAATTCAGCCGGAAAACGGCACGTTTCAGGACGAATACGGCCAAACGGTCGAGGTGACGCTGAGAACGAGCAGGCTGGAAGAATATTATCTGGTGGAACAGGACTATTTTCATCCTCAGCACAAATCACTGCAACGATCACCCACCTTTCTGATTCCGCTCTCATATGCTTTCGGCGATTCGAAAATCCCAGGCGTATTGCTGCACCGAATCACGTTTTGGAAGAACGACACTGCGCCGCGGCACGGCAAACTGACGATTGACGATTTCGGCGCTGAAAACATGAATATCAAGCGCATGCTCGAGGCGAAGGCCGGCAATCTGGCGACATTCGCACTCGGAAAAAGCTATCTTCCGCCAGAACTCGCAGCGGAAATAAAACAGCGAGGCATATGATGCCACCAGATATTTTTTCGCCGGAGTTCGCGCAGGATCCGTATCCGCTGTACCGGATCATGCGCGAGGAATTCCCGCTGTATTTCCATCCGGGATCAAATGCCTACATCCTGAGCCGCTACGCCGACGTTCGTCTGGCTTTGACCAACCCGGAGTTTACGACAAGGAGCTACGCGGCGCAGATCGAGCCGCTGCTCGGCGTCACCGTGGTGCAGTTGGATGGCAGCGAGCATGCGAGGCAGCGACGTCTGCTAGCCGGGCCTTTTCGCGCCGACCGCTTTCTTTCCGTTTACGGCGCCGCCATCGGCGAGGTCGCAGACGGGTTGCTCGAAGGCTTGGCAGGGCGCGAAGAGGTGGAGCTGGTTGGAGGCTTTATCACGCCGTTCGCGGTGGCCGCGCTCGCCACAGTGGTGGGGCTTCCCAAATCGGATTTGAGTCTGTTTCGCTCCTGGTATACGGCATTGCTGCGCTTTGGCGTGAACCTGATTGGCGATCCGGAAGTGACGCGCGCCGGTTTTGCTGCTCGGGACGAATTAGCCCCTTATTTGCATTCGTTGGTTGAGCAGCGCAGACGGTCCGCCGAGGCCGGTTTTTTGTCCATACTGGCGAGTGCGGAAGTGGATGGCCAGCGGCTCACCGATGACGAGATCGTACATTTTGCCATGCTGATGATCTTCGCCGGCGGGGAAACGGTGGAAAGGACGCTGGGCACCTTCGTGCGAAACCTGGTGGCACATCCGGCGCAATTGGCCGAGCTGCAGCAGGACTGGACGCTGTTCGATCGGGCCTTGGCTGAATCGCTCCGCTTCACCGCGCCCACACATATGATCCCGCGGCGGACGCGCAGCGAAGTCACGGTGAGCGGTGGAAACATACCCGCCGAGGCCGAGGTGATCTGTTTTCTGGCATCGGCCAACCGCGATGAGCGGCGGTTTGCGAATTCCGACGTGTTTGATATTCACCGCACGGATCTCGATCCGGAGAGCGCCTTTCACAGCACGGCGGTTCACGCCGCGTTCGGCATGGGCCGGCATTTCTGCCTGGGCGCCATGATGGCAAAGATCGAAGTGGAAATTGCTGTCCGGCGGCTGCTGGGCCGGGCTGTTACTGTGCGCTTCGCGAATGGAGCGGCGCCGGCGGATGAAGGCCTGTTTCTGCGCGGGCCCGCAACGTTGCCGCTGCGTTTCGCGCCCCCAACGTTCGCACAGAGCGCGCCGCCGGCAGGGAGGATCTGATGCTCGTTCGCTGCAAAATGGCGATGAATGCGTCCGCAGAAACCGTTTTCGCCTGTGTTGATCGACCGGAACAGATCGTTCAGTGGGTGGAAGGCGCCGTGGATCACGTGTATATCAGCGAGCGCAATCCGGCCAATCCGGTTGGCCAGCGGTTTCTACAAAAGCTCCGCATGGGCAAATCGCTAAAAGAGTTTCAGGGCGAAATCATCGCGTGGGAGGCTCCGACGCATTTTGGCCTGTATATACCAGCGCCAGCCTACTCGAGCGAGGCGCATTTTCGCATCTCGCCGGATGGACCAACCAAATCCACCGTCAACTATTCCATTGAGATCACGCTCCACAAGGCGATCGTGCGCTTGCTGAGCCCGCTTTTACGAATACCTTTGACGCTGTTCGTCAAAAAGCAAATCGGCAGGCTCAAACGGCACGCGGAAAAAGTGCAGGCGGATCAAAAGGCTAATTGAACATGGAAATCTCGAAACCTTCACCGGCAACTTCGCTTCGAATTCTTCACCTGGGGGATAACTGGGTCTACAGCGTGACGGGAACGTTGACACCAGAAGGCGGTACGCCTCTTCCATTGACGGGACAGATTGCGGTGTCCATCGTTCCGGACCGGCTTTTAGGCCGTTCCGATGCAATGGCAATTCTGTTCTCGCAGCAGTTTCAGGTCACGCAGGCGGACGGCTCGAAGCAAGGGATGCCCGCCCCCGAGTGGATGTTCTCCTTTGTGCAGGATGGAGCCAGTCGCGATGTGGCCATTACTGCCGACAATATGACGCCCGGTGGAACTCCACGAAAAGCCAAAGCGCCTCAAGTTTTTTATCCAGGGAACTGGTCGGACCAGACAGCCTACAGTAACCGGCTGGATTTCGATAACGGCGATTCTGTCGAAAACACGCTCGTGGTATTTGGCCAAGAGCAGGTCGAGACCGAGTCGGGCTCGTTTCTCTGCTGGAAATCGACGATCGGGAGCCGGAGTGCAGCGACAGGGCTGATCGAAGGCATGGACTGGTGGGCGCCGGAACTGGGCGCCCCTGCCAAGTTCTCGACAAAAGCAAAGATGCCGGACGGATCTCAGATGCGCTTCGTAGCTACGCTGAAAGACCACAATCCGCAGTAGCGCCTATGCAGGGCGGCGGACCGTCTGACGAAAATCGGAAACGCAGTCGCCAGCGCCGATCGCTTCCGGCGATGGCGCTCTTGCTGTGCGTAGCCAGCGCGCTGTTCTGGCGCATCAGCCAGTCACCGCGTCATCGCTTGTATCACCCGCCCGACGACCCGATTGCGATTCCAGCAGACGCAACATCCATAGCGCGCGGCAAGCATCTGGTGGAAGCGGTGGCGGTTTGCACGATTTGTCACGGCGCAAACCTCGGCGGCAAACTTGCTTTCCAGGATTCATTCCTGGGCCGGGGCTATACTTCCAATCTCACAAGTGGGCGCGGCGGCGTGGGCCGGACGTATTCGAACGCCGACTGGATTCGCAGCATCCGTTATGGCGTGCGTCCGGATGGGCACGGGATTCTCTTCATGCCGTCGGACTACTTCAACAAAATCACGGATTCCGATACCGGTGCGATCATTGCGTATCTCAAGAGTCTGCCGCCCGTCGATAATACAAGGACCAGGATCGAAATCAATTTTCCGGCCCGCCTGCTGATTGATATAGGAGTGTTTGGCGACCTGGTGCGAGCCGCGAAGATCGATTTCAGAGCGCAGCGGCCCAAGCCACCGAACAATGAAGGTAAGTATCTGATCGATGTGGGCGGCTGCACATTCTGCCATGGCCTTGACCTGGCCGGCGGCCAAGGACCGGAGCCTGGCGCGCCCGCCGGCACTGATCTCACACGCGGCGGGCCGCTTTCTCGTTGGTCCTTATCGGACTTCACGAGCACGATGCGAAATGGACTGGATCCAGCAGGGCATGCGATCAATCCGAAATACATGCCCTGGTTGGGCTACAGAAACATGAGCGACGGCGAACTTCAGGCGATATGGCGGTACCTGCGTTCCCTGCCCGCCCGGAGTAAAGGCGCCTAGGCGCGCTTACGCCGGATCAGACCGCACGCCGCCAACGCCAACAGCGCGAGCCCGTAGGTCGCAGGTTCGGGAACGGCAACCAATTGCGCCGTATTCAGCGGGCCGAGGATGTTTCCACTATTCGGGTCGTGCACCTCCGGGTAATCTTCCTCAAAATTTCCCAGCGTCAAGTTGAACGTTTGGCCTCCACTATGCAGCACCAGCGGAGTGACAGCGTTGAGTTGGCAATTACCGCCAGTGCCCTGCAAGCATACTCCCGATCCATATCCGACTCCCTGATAACCGGTGTACGTTGTAGGAACAATATTGCTCGCCGTGAAATCAGGTGAGGCACCGGTAAAGTCGCCGATGATTCCCGCGCCATCGGCGGGCGGATCTTGTAAAATGCCGACGCCATAGCGGCCGGGAGAAAAGCTGTTCTGGTCGAAGATGGCGACCGTGACGCCTGCCGTCGGGTTCTGGCCGATGGTTTCCATGGTGTAGGTGGTTCCACCGATGGTGATGGTTGCCTGGGACGGATTAAACGCCCGGAAGCCGGCAAAGGGTGGCGGCGCAGGCGGCGACGGCGGCGCGAGATTGGGACTGCTGGTGTCAAACCATGCATTGATTGTGAACGGAGTCGGCGTCGTGAAGGCGCCGCCGCTGCCGCCTGCGGGTGCAAGAGAATTCTGTGAATTGAATACGCCCGTATAGATGAGTTGCAGCGGCGTGGCATTGCTAGCCACTGGGCTGAGGAGCACCAGGGCGGTAGATATTCCGAATAATAAAGTTTTGGTGAGTCTCATGTGTCCGATCCTCGCGACGGAGCGATTTTATCACGGTGACACATAAGTATTTTGCCGCCAGACCGCCTGTATCGAGAGAAAAGAATGTGAGCCTAACAGACCATCCCGAAACTTCGGTAGACCGTGAGCGCCTGCTCTAATGTCCTTTGCTTCGTAAATTTTTCCTGGAATTGGTGATAAGCATTTCGGCGCAATCGTTCGGCTAGATTGTGATCTCGAATCAAACGTGCGAGGGCGTCAGCAAGAGCTTCGGCGGAACCAACTGGAACCAGTAAGCCCGTTACCTCATGTATAACAATGTCCCGACACCCAATTGTGTCGGTAGTAATAATTGGTCTGCCGCAGGCCGAACTTTCAATGAGAGCAGTCGGCAAACCCTCTCTGTATGTGGGCAAACACACGATATCGCAAGCTTGAAAGACAGGCGCCATCTTCGGTACAAATCCCAAAAACTTGATACAGCTGTTCTCTTGTTGAAATCGCTTAAGATCTTCCGATTTGACGGGCCACGGATTACCCGGATCGATGCCGGATGTAAATTGCATCTCATGATCGATTCCCCGCTCGCGTAATATGCGGGAAGCTGCGACCGCCTCAAAGATGCCTTTCTCTACAATGATTCGAGCCGGGACCAGAATCACCTTTCGTTTCTTATGGGGTAGCTCGGCGAAAAATGGAAAGAGATTCTCATCGGCTCCGCACCCATTCATCAGAAAAGTCCTCCCTGGATCGGCGTTCAACGCATCAATGACATAGGCGAGATCGTCGCGATTCTGGACAATGACTCGGCTGTTGGGACTTGAAAAAAGAAAGCGATAGAGCTTCTTGATAAGCGGCCGCAGAAGGCGATGGCGCAGTTGAACCGAGCTAAATACAGTTCCCATACCGGCCAGGAGAAAGATAGTCCTTCTGTTCAAGAACCGCAGCGGCCAGCCCCACAGCACATAGGATTGCAAAGTGACAAGAGTAAAGATTGCTTGCGGGAACCGGAGCGCCGCTTGCCAGCTCTGGTGTACGGTACGGAAGAGGCCAAGGAAAGACGGTTTGCTCCGGTTATAAGGCAGACGCTTGATGGATAAGTCGTGAGGAACCAATTGTTTTAGGTCCTCCGATACCACATCCGGTGTATAGAGATAGAGGGGGAAGCCAAGGGCTGATAAATGCTGGATAAGATGGTAATAATGGCCGACCATAAGCCGTGCAGTGTTGCCTACTAAGAATATCGCTGTCTGGGACATTAGTGCGATTCACCGCATATCTAGCTGTGACACAGGTCGGGCGGCGACAAACGCGGTGTGAGGCCCGACACCGAGCACAAAACGGCCGATCCGATATCGCAGAATGAACTGCAGCCATGCATAGAGCAGATAAAGGCGGGACGCGTGAGCTTCCGGAGTTCGCTGTCGAGGATCGGGAATTCCGCACCGCCTCACAAGCGGCCAGATCAGACCGCGAAATCGAAGCAGAAGAAGGTCGGCAAGCAATCCGAATTTCTGGAGGCGCACTAGCTGCAGTCCAGCGCATTGCAGCAGTGAGCGCAGCGCCGACTCCGAATACAACCAGCGGTGCTCGGGAAATCCCAGACGCCCTTCCCACTGATACCAGGCTCGCGAGTTTCCCCCGGTAAGGCCAACTTCAAAACAAACGTGTCCACCGGGTCCTACTCGTGCAGCCATAGATCGCAAGGCTCGGATGGGATCCGGGAAGTGACTGAGCAGATCAACGTGGTACACAACTTCGAAGCGCTGCTCAGGCAACTGCGACTCTTCTATTGTGTTCCTTTCCACGGTGATGCCGTATTTTTCCAACGCATAATGGACAGACTCGACGTCGGGATCTATGCCAGCTACTTCGAAACCCTCACGCCTTGCTGCCGCAAGGAAATGCCCTCGACCGCAGCCTACCTCCAGGAGACGCCCACCGCGGTGAAAGTCCTTTATCCATTGAAGCCGGAGCTTTGCTGGGATCGTATAGTAGCCATCAGCGTGTTTTTCCAACATCCACTCCGATGTTTCATCCGGCGGCCTCGGATCGAGGTAGACCAATCCGCAAGGAGTGACTCTGGCGCGATAGCCGTTCTCTTGCCAGACGTCACAGTCAAAACCCTTTGTACAAAGATCAGAGCCTTCATCCGAAATAGTGGCAAGGTCCGATAAACCCCACACCGTTTTGTCGACATGGAGAGGGCACCGGGAATGAATCCTGAATACCGAATTGGAAACCAGTGATCGTTTCATAAGGAATTCTCCACAGGGAGTAGCTGGATACGATGACGCGCTATGACATCCCGCACAATACCGTTCAGCCAATTGGCTGCCAGCACAGTATCAGCCTTCGACAAGGCCGCGATCGATTGTCGATGGTCTAGTTTCCGACGCAGATTTACGTAGCTGCGAGCGAATTTGCCGGGTGCGGCGGATGCGTTGGCTGCCGAATCCCACTGCTGAACTAACTGAAGTGTTCTAGCAGCACACTCGACCACAATTGGATCTGGGCTTTTATCATTAATCGCGCGGTTGAGAAAATTTGTGAGCTCTTCGCGCCGCCGATCCAGATTCCTCTGTACCAGTCTGAGCACGCTGCGGTACAGAATGCTTTCCGTGGGGCTAGCCGCCAAAAGCCGGACTCCGCCATACCAAATCGCATACGCCGTGAGGTTCGCAATAAATTCCACTGCCAAAGAAAGCTTCCCGAAAAATGCTCTTTGGCGACCTCGAAGATGTGATGCGCCGCTGGCGTTTACGAAGTGTCGACGCACAATTGTCCCTGCCGGGACAAGAGCGCCAAATTGCAGGAAAGCGGGCGCGACAATCCCCGAATTTCCTCCTATGAACACTGGTTCCGAACGGAGAAGAACTCCGGTGACATCGCCGATAAGGCTCGCAAACTTATCCCTAGTCGGAGCGAAGTTGAAGTGAACGGTCCCCGAACCTATTTCAGTATGATCCTGACGAGATCTTCCACCGGTTACAAAAGCATCGCAGAAATTGATGCTGGAGCCGGCCACAACGGCCGCCGTGAAGATCGTGTTCTTAAGTCCCACGTTATGGCCCAATTCCGCTTCTTCTTCGAGTACGGTGTTGGCACGAATCTCAGCGAAGCCTCTGATCTTAACCCGGTCGAGGAAGACGCATTCGGAATAGCTGCCGGCACCGAGTTCCACGCCTTGGCCGGTCCGGACGTTTTCCATTATGGCTACGCCGGATGTACCGATCAGCGATCCCGCTCCGATTCGCGTCTCCGATCCGCGGATGATCGCGTTCATTAGGGTAGCGCCACTTTCGAAAGCATCAAGCGGGGCATCCGCCGCCACAAACACGCGAGCATCGCTCCAAACCTGCACACCCCGCGCCCGTAACTTAGACAAGCGGACCTTGTTATTGCTTTCGTCATATTCTAATGACCCATTCATCTGGTTTCATCGATTTCCCGGTAATAGTCGACCAGGTCCAGGAGACTCTGCGCGAATTTCACTTTGGGCTGAAATCCGAGGGTTCTTAGCCGACTCACATCGGCACAGGACCGGGGCACGCCGGAATTCGGATCGTCAAAGTTTTTGGCGATGTGCCCGCGGAACCCTGTTAGCTCGACCAGCTCAGTTAAAACCGAACGAATAGGAGTCTCCACGCCGGTGGCCACATTGTATATACTTTGCGGCTCGCCGTGAGCGGCCAGTAAGAGTAAGGCGCGAACCACGTCTCGAACATCAATGAAGTCCCGCGTCGTTTCCAGGTTGCGGAAGGTTACCGTTGCATGCGCGTTGTTGAAATTAATCGATAGCAGGGCCGCCATTCGTCCGCAAACGTGGCGCTCGTCCTGACCTGGGCCGACAATATTGAAGATGCGTGCAACAATGACGGGGATGCCATGCCGCCGGCCCAAAAGACGGGATATGTGCTCAGAAGCAAGCTTTGTGATCCCATATACGTCGATTGGCTCGCATCCGGCTGTTTCCTTTACCGGCAGTTGGTTTGGATTTAAAACTCCATAGACACCGGCGCTCGATCCCAATATGACGGTCGGCTTGGGCGCGTTTGCTCCTGCAATTGCCTCGAATAAACAAATCGTTCCACGGATATTGGTTTCGATGAGGTGTTCGGGCGGGTCGCTGTGTAAAGCGGAGGCGAGATGGAAGACGCAAGCGGGTCGAAAATCTTCCACGATTCTGCGCATTCCGGACAAGTCCAAAATTGAGAGCTGTTCATAGGCGAATCGCTCACTCAGTTGCGCAGATAATTGAGCAGGCAGTGGCGCGCGGCTTGGCCATTGTGACAACCGGTGTGTAAATGTTCCATCGTTCCTCGCCGAACGCCCTACGCCCGTGACCAATGCATTCCGGTTGGAACAGAGCAAAAATCCTGTTAAGAACCGACCGACGAACCCTTGTGCACCAGTGATCAGGTAGCGTGATCTCACGGGAACGCCAAGGATGTCAATCGAAGCCCTTCTTCCAAAGACGTGCTGGGCTTCCAACCAAGAATTGATCGCGCCCGGCGATTATCCGCGATCAAGCTGTAGATCTCGCTCTGCCCCGGTCTCTTCGCATTCGGGCGTTCGGTCACCGGAACGGTTTTACCCATCGTCTCGATACATAGTCTGGCGATCTCCTCGACCCTTCGACCTTGCATCGTGCCGATGTTGAAAATCTGGAGCCCAGTCTGCTCAAGCAAACAGGCTTGGCAGACGGCGCGCGCTACGTCGTCAACAAAGATATAGTCGCGAACGGGTTGAAGATCGTTTAATACCACGGCTGTTCCCGAACGCGCCAAGCGAAGAATCCTGCCAAGCAGCGATTGAGCGGAAGCGCCGGGACCGTAAATTGAAAAAGGACGCAGGACAATAATGCTCTGGTTGAAGCCCGCCACATAGGCTTCCATTAGCTTCTCCGCTCCGATCTTGGCCGCGGCGTAGGGAGATCGCGCGTGGAGCGGATGATCTTCGGCAACAGGGTTGGAACGTGGCTGCCCATAGACCTCTGCCGACGAGATGTAAATGATTTTAGACACTTGGGCCTCGCGGCAAGCCTGCAGCACACAAGCGGCGCCCAGCGTGTTCACCCGAACGTATTCGACAATGTTTTCAAAGGAAGCCGCCACAGAGACTAAACCGGCCAGATGAACGACCGCATCCGTCGTAGCGAAGATCGTTTTCAGATTGGGAAGATCGCAGATGTCAATCTCGGCAACTGCCGCTGCTCCTTCTGGACC
>Ga0157374_10004399_pt1 | contig 11854 bp, 9 predicted proteins | sample M25metaG_FD_115308 | JGI IMG/M metagenome (GOLD analysis project Ga0157374, IMG submission 115308) | Miscanthus rhizosphere microbial communities from Kellogg Biological Station, Michigan, USA - M2-5 metaG | ecosystem: Host-associated > Plants > Roots > Rhizosphere > Soil | place: USA: Michigan...
CCCGACGGGGTGTAGCGTAGCCCGGTATCGCGCCACATTTGGGATGTGGAGGCCGCAGGTTCGAATCCTGCCACCCCGACGAAGAAGTTTAATCCTTGCCTGTTGAAAACAGGTGAGGATTTTTATTTTGCAGCGTTGTAAGCAATTTAGCTTACAAAAGCGGAGAAATAAAAAGACTCAAAGCGCAGCGCAAGGATTTAACTTCTTTGTGACACCCCATCACAGGATCGCTGAAAGCAATCCTGCCACCCCGACGATTGAAACGAGAAGCTCTGATGAAAGCCAGGGCTTTTTTGTTTTTGAATTGTCCCGGCCGATAAGCGAAAGCCACCTTATTCATTTCGCCCTATGCCTAAAAACATTAGGTTTTTGCAGAAGTAATATATATCATATTTATTTGTAATATGCTTATAATAAAGCACTACTTTAAACTAATAACTATTCATTTTCGAGATCAATTAAAATAATATGAAGAAAAATCTCTTTCTGGCATTTACAGGATTGGCTATGCTCCTGTCAACCATCAACGTTATGGCGCAAAGTAAAACAACAGACGCCCCGGCAATAAAAAAAGGTATGATCAAAGTATCCATACTTTATCCTGCCGGCGAAGGCAAAAAGTTTGACATGGATTATTACACAACCAAACACATCCCAATGGTCAAGGGTTTATTTGGAAGCAGCTTAAAGCTTACGACCATAGAAAAAGGCTTAGCCGGCAGCGCACCCGGCTCACCTGCGCCGTTCGTTGTAATGTGTAATTTTTACTTTGATAGTGTTTCGGCCTTTCAAAGTGTAATGGCGCCGAACGCAACCAGGATACGGAGCGACATACCGAACTATACCGACATTCAGCCAGTAGTCCAGATCAGCGAGGTGGCTGAGTAACGTCCTTTACCCTTAATGGAGACCAAAGCCCTGATTTTTATCGGGGCTTTTTTGTTTTTTGATAGTCGACTTTTTTCTCAACGAATAATTACGTTTCAAACTAAATTTTTTATATATTGTAATGGTTTTCAGCGTACTATTATCTGCCGCGGCCCGTTCTGACATCATGCTGAATTATCATAATATGTCTGGGATATTTTCCGTGATCTATAGATAAAAATACATTTTTAGACCCAATAAGATCGGCCGAGAAAGGCCGGTTTAGCTATCACCTGAACGTCAAGTTGCTCACAATGAGATCAAAGTTTTTAAAGGCTCTGTTAGTTACAGTCGTATGCCTGTATGCCCAATCATCACTGGCAACCAACTATTATTTTTCCAATAACTCCGGCGACGATACCCGCACAACTGCACAGGCCAGCAGTTCAGCCACTCCATGGAAGAGTATTACGAAGCTCAATTCCTTTTTCGCCAGCCTTAAACCGGGCGATTCGGTCCTGTTCAAACGCGGGGAAACGTTTTATGGCGCCATCGTCGTGAAAATGTCGGGCAGCAGTGCCCTGCCTGTTGTGCTTGGTGCATACGGCACGGGAGCGAAACCGATCATTAGCGGGTTCACGGTGCTGAGTACCTGGAGTTCGCTGGGCGGCGGCATTTACCAAAGCAATTGCGCCGCCTGTTCGGTTACCGATAACCTGGTGATCATGAACGGTGCTGCAAAACCAATAGGCAGGTACCCTAATTCGGGCTACCTGGCTTACCAATCGCATTCAGGAACCGGCTCCATTACCAGCAGCCGGATCACCGGCGCTATTAACTGGACCGGCGCTGAAGTAGTCGTAAGGGCCAATCACTGGATACTGAACCGCAACCCGATCACCTCTGTTTCGGGAAGCACCATCAATTTTACGGCTGCTTCGTCTGATAGCCCAACTGATGGCTTCGGCTTCTTTATCCAAAACAGTCCGAAGACATTGGATTCGCTTGGTGAATGGTACTTTGAACCGACAGGAAAAAATATGCAGATGTTTTTTGGCAGCAACAGCCCTTCTTCCTATACTGTGAAAACCAGTACCGTGAATACCCTGGTGAGCATATCGGGATATAGTTACATTACTTTTGACGGGCTGGCATTCCAGGGTTCGAATGTAAATGCTTTCCAGCTTAGCAGCGCGCAGCATGTTTTGGTCAAAAATTGCAGTATTGATATGTCGGGTACCGACGCCATCGATGGCTCGGGCAGCCCGTATTTTACTTTGCAAAGCACTACGATCAGCCATTCTCTGAACGACGCCGTTAATCTTGATGGCGGCTGCACAAACGCTAACGTGACAAGTAACCTGGTCAAAAACACAGGCTTCATCCCCGGCATGGGTAAAAGTAATACAGGTTCGTACCAGGCCATATCTTCCTTCGGCGTCAGCAGCACCGTTCAATTAAATGAAATAGACAGCACGGCTTATGACGGTATCTATTTCGCCGGTTCGGGTACCTCGGTGGTTAATAATGTGGTAAATTATTTTTGTTCGATAAAAGATGATGGCGGCGGTATTTACTGCGGCGACAAGGGCGCATCTGTAAGAAACATTACCGGGAACATTATACTCAATGGTATCGGCGCGGCTGCGGGCACTAATGCTGTGGCCCCCTTCCCTGTAGAAGGTATCTATCTTGATGATAGCTCGACAAATTATGCTATATCAGGCAACACTGTCGCGGCCTGCTCCGATGCAGGCATCAAAGTGCATAATGCCAATACACTAACAATAGCCGGCAATATTCTCTATGATAATGGCAGCACCCAGCTGCTGATGTCGCATGATAATGTCGCACCCAATAGCCCGATCAGGAGTGTGGTGGTCACAGGCAATGTGCTTTTTTCCAGGACAACCAATGAGTTCGCCATGAGCCTGACCACCATCGCCAATGATATTTCGAGCTTTGGTACTTTCAACAGCAACTACTATTGCCGGCCCATGGATGATAATGTGACGATCTACACGCAGTTTGTAGATGCCACGAACACACAAATGATCCAGCCTTATGACCTTGCGGGGTGGCAGGCTGCCTCCGGGCAGGATGCCGCTTCGAAGAAAAGCCCGGTCACTTTTCTTGCTTATACCGTCAATAGTCTTGTGGGTGCCAGCCAGTACAGCAACGGTACGTTTAATACCGACCTCAGCGGTATGCACGCCTATTCACCTGCGAATGATTGCATAGCTACATGGAACAGCGGCGGTAAGCTGGACGGCGGCGCGGTGCAAGTACAGGTTGGCAGTCCAAGCGCTTCGGGCATAGTGCTTAACGTGGGTAGTGTAAGCCCGGCAAACCAGTACATTCTTCGCTTCAGCGCCATTGGCAGTGCTACAAGCTATATGGATGCCTTTTTGAGACAGACAGCCCAATCCTACCTGCCTTTGATCTCGCCGGGTTATTTTAAAGCCACCACAACCCGCGGGGAATATGAGATGCTGCTCTCTTTTCCGGCAAGCTCGGCAACTACAAGCATCATATTCGAATCGCATACCAAAAGCAGTACCTATTGGCTGGACAATGTGCAATTGTTCCAGGCCAATGTGACGCCTACCAATACCAGTCAATATATTTCGTTCCTGTATAATTCCACAGGCGCAAACAAGTCATTCTCCCTTAGCCAGCCGTACGTAGATGCGATGAATAACGTTTATACCTCAAGTGTTACGGTAAAACCATATTCATCCGTAATCCTGATCGCAAAAAGCGCGGGGAACCTGGCAAAGTCGCAAAAAACGAGTAACCCTGCGGTGTCGTCGAATACAACGCCGGTTAAGTATTAGGCTCGGAAGGATCATTGAATGAATTTAAGCAAGGACAGTTCCTTTAAGAACCCGGTTCAATTCGGTCCTTTCTTTGAACTCGCCGGTGGTTTTAAGTTTTTTCAATTTGTCCCATTGCGAGCCGGTGAGCAGCTTGGTTTTCAGGAACAGCATGTTTTCGGCATTGGAAACGCCTATACGGGGAACCCGCATCCTTTTATCATTTAGCGAGAGGTTTTTCGCTTCGGTAGTGAATGTCAGTTGTATGCCGCTGTCGGCCAGGCAGCCCTCTTCCCTTTCGGTAAAATCAAGCTTGTATATGCCATTCGGATAGGCAAAATATTTGATATCATGACCAAGCAATTCACGCAGACCGGCAACCGATGCTTCTATTTCATACCGGCTGGATGCATCATCTTGATTGCTCAGTATAGGGTGGTTCATGGTATGGGCGCCTACTGTAACGACGTCAGATCTATCCACCTCCTTTAACTGATCCACAGTCATATTTTGACACGGCTTCGGAACCGTGCCGGTAGTTTTCTGATAGCTTTTGATGATGGCATGTATTTGTGCAACCGGCATCGCCTTCAGGATAGAAGGCAAGCTATATTTTGCCAATATATTCACCGAAAGTTCAAGCGCTTCGGCAATTATTTTTCTTAAAACAGTTTCATCATAACCCTCAATTTCCTGGAACCAGAAATTGATCTGCTCGCGGCATATTTTGGGTGAAGCGAAAAGGGTGGCGGGCACATTGTGCTTTTTCAGCACCGGAAATATAATATCGTAAAAGGTTTTATCCCCGTCATCAACCGTGATGTGGCATGATTTAGAAAGATGAGTGCCCGTTTGGTAAAAATCATGAATATCGTCGGCACTCACCATGGAGTACTTTGATTTCAGGAAGCATATCATCCTTTCGAACCAATCAATATCATTAACTAAATGAAAATTGATGATCTTTATCATATTCGTATATTTTATTCAAAGATGATACGTAGGACGAAGAGTTATAGTTTTCAAAAATATAACTACGGGCATTAATGCTCAGCTCCTGCATGTATTCCCTCCTGCTCATCAGCAACTGTATAGAGTTTGCAAGATCGTCTGCGGAATGCTTTTTAACAATTATGCCGTTGTTATAGTCTTTGATCACATGTTTGATAGAGCCGACATCTGTAGCCAGGGGAACCAGGCCGAAAGACATAGCTTCGAGCAAAGCTATCGGCAGGCCTTCGAAAAATGATGGCAGCAGGAATACGTCGCTATTCCTCAGCACATCGGTTTTTGCGTCGCCGGCCACTATGCCTTTAAATTCAAAATCGTCGCCCAGCAGGTTTTCAAATTTTTCTACATATGTATCCTCATCAGGACCTTTACCGGCCATAATGAATTTGAACGGCATTCCTTTTTCTTTCAGCGACTTTAGTGCCAAATAGATATAATCCAACCCTTTGGTTGGAACGATACGCCCCATGAACAACAGCTTCAGCGGCTCAACCTGGTTGTAAGTTCTTTGAAAGCTATCTGCCTCAACTAACCGGATGCAATTAGGCAAAATATAGATATTCTCGTTCTTTGACATATCCCGCACTATTTCCTCTTCGAGCGAACTTAAAACAACTTTTGGATAGCGGTTGGAAAAATTGAGCCTGAGCAATTGCTTCACCCACCAGGGATTGTCTTTTTTGGTTAAGACAACGCCTCCGTGAATATGAACAATGATCTTCGACCTGAATATCCTGGCCAGCAAGATCAACGGAGAATCGCGTATCAGCGAACGCTTATCCAGCGAAAGGTTGAAATGTACAAGCGAATTCCTGTTAGTGAAAAGTATTTGTATCCAACGACAGTAGGTTTGGAAAATTCGTAACAGCCAGCGCACGTTCCGTTTCTCTTCATCCTTCTTTCCTATTTCAAAATGGTGGTAATTGTTTCCGGGGTTTGAATCGATAATAAACTTCGTGATCGAAGAAATACCGCTAACGTTAACTTCCGGGTCCAGCGACGGCGAGGTAATAATTACTTTCATTTAGTTCAGGATTAGGGTCAAATCCAATAGTTTAAAAAAAAATCCAGGGGTCACAACTAACTTTGTCGTTCTAAAATACTCTTTACATATGAAAGGAATTGTAAAATGTTTTAAACAAAAGAGGGTACTAATTGTATCGCGTACACCATTGTGATTAAAAGGCAATTTTTGCTTAAAAATTAGTGCAATTTTACCTCTTGGTTGGGTGTGATTAACTGTCAGATAAACATTTAGGATTTATCCTGGAACATCCAATTGTAACAATTTAATTACAATAATCACCCACGACAAAATTCCTATCGATTCTTCGAATCCGCAATAAAGCCTTCGTATTCCTCCCTGTTTTTCTTGAGGCGCTTCTTTATGAATTCTTCGTTATCCTTAAAACTCTTGATAGCGTCTTTGTATATCGAAACCAGGTACTCGGCGGTAATCGTGTTCTTATTCGGAATGTAGTTGAGCTTATCAATGTTGAATGATTTGAAGAGCGTAGCATTCTTTGACTCGCCATGCGCTGTTACATCATGTATCCGCTCCGGGAATACGATAACGGGCGTTAAATTCTTAATACAGAAGATCGAATCGTGGAAACGGTGTGTGATCACCAGCTCAAAATATTTGTACAGACCTACGTGCTCAAACGGAGATAGGTCGGTGAAAATAATATCCGCATAGCGTGCCGGCCTGAGCGAAGCGACGATGTAGTCCTCTTTGCGAAACATATCAGCCAGTTCGGTGGCCCACGTGGTATCCCGCAACAGGTGCAGGCAAACCATCGGCTTGTTGATCTTTAGCTTCTTTTTTTCAAAATATTTTTCGACGTAGCTATGATCGATATCATAGGCGAAAGTTGGATCGGGTATGGTGCTAAGACGGTTATCACCGGGCTTGGTAAAGCTGGCGATCAGGCGGTGTGTTACCGCATCCCTTACGCCCAAAAGCCGGTAATCATCAACCGTCTTCTGCATAGCTGCTTTCTGCTTTTCGGTGATGCCCTCGAACGTCACATTAAGCGCCGACGCGGCAAGCAGGAACTTTTTGCTCGGGATCGTATCGTCTAACCAGTAGGCGGTTAATTCGTCCTTGTGGGCCCTGGTCAATTCAAGCAGCGTATCTGAGCCGACGTAAATGGCATCATAGTTCTGATCGCGTATAAAAGCGAGGGACTTTTGCAGATCATCAGATATCAGGCTTTCTTTCCCAAAAACCAGTTCCTCGCGGAAGAATTTTTTATACTTCAGTATCCTTACCAGGTCGTACCATAAAGACTTCAGCGATACCTGCGACAGGTATGGCCGCATGGCGGGTTTCCAGCCCGAGTAGTTTACGAGCTCCACCCTGTCATCCGGATAAGCCCTTTGTACTGCCTTCAGTGTACAGTACGATTGCATATTGGTGCCAATATTGGCGTATTCCCTGGTATAGGTCAAAACCCCTATCTTCTTTCCCATTTCCGTATATTATAGCTTAATAAGGTCTATTTTTTCTGAAGCGTCCACTCCACAAATTTGAATTCTTCGTCTATTAGTTTATCAACCAGGCCCTCGTTGGTCAGGTCGTATTTCCAGCCCAGCGCTTCGCGGGCTTTGGTATTGTCGCCGTATATGATCTCGAGATCGCTGGCACGCAGCAGCGACTGATCGTAACTCACGTATTCTTCCACATCCAGCCTTACTTTTTTGAACACGTAGTTTACCAGGTCTTCCAGCGACCATACGTTCCCCGAACAAATGAGGAAGTCGCTCGGCTCTTTATATTGCATGATCAGCCACATAGCCTGTACATAATCGGGGGCATAACCCCAGTCGCGCTTGATCTGCACATTACCCAGCTTAAGGGGGCCTTTGGTTTGCCCGAGCTTGATGTTTACTGCGGTATTAATGATCTTTTTTACCACATAGTTCTCACCCCGCAACGGCGACTCGTGGTTGAACAGGATACCACAGGATGAAAATATGCCATGCGTTTCGCGGTAATTGACGGCCAGCCAGTGTGCGGCGGCTTTGGAGATACCATAGGGGCTCGCGGGCCTGAAGATCAGGCTTTCTTTCAAGGGCAGGTCGATTGGGCGCACGTTGCCAAACATCTCGCTGCTGGAGGCATGGTAGAATTTAATGCCGCGGTCATAAACCTTGATGCAATCGAGCCAGTATAGCACGCTTGAGATATTGTAATCAAGCGTAGAAAATGGGTCCTGGAAGGAGTAACCAACCGAGCTTTGCGCCGCGAGATTATAAACTTCCGTTGGCTTAACCTTTTTCAATATTTTAAGTATCCGGGCCCTGTCTGGGTTGTATAGCTCGATAAGCTCGATATCCTTTGCGATGCCGAGGTAGGAAAGATTGATACTTTTAAAGCTCAAAGCATCGCGGGTTATCCCGATCACCTCGTAGCCTTTCTCCAATAGTAATTTGGCCAGATATGATCCGTCCTGTCCGCTGATCCCTATAATTATTGCGCGATTCATGGTCAACTTTTATATAGTTTTAGGTGTGTATAGGTTTGGTTGCCGCTATCCTTTCAGCGTTTCTTCGATAAAGTCTTTATACCGGTCAACTATTTTACCTATAGCAAATTCTTCTTCAATATAAGCTTTAATATTTTGCTTCAAGCCATCGTAGTGCGCTTCGTGCTGATCCACCACTTTCTTCATCACCGATGTCAGGCTTTCCTGGTCGCCGTTCTTAAACACAAAACCTGTTTCGCCTTCAGTCACAAATTGCTTGAATGATTCGATATCAGAAACGATCACCGGCTTGCCATACTGATAAGCCACGGTAAGCACTGCGCTTTGCGCGCCATCTTTATAAGGAAGCACCATGTAATGGCTTGATGCGACAGTATCAGGTATATCATCATCCGGGATGATCTCTATCCGGCTCACTATCGGCATACCCTCTTCAATAAGCGCTTCGTAAGGTTTCCAGTTCTCGCAGTTGCCGGCTATGTAAAGCTCGATATTCTTAACCCCTGAGTGGTACAGCTCCTGGAACGACTTGATCAGCAGGTCCAGCCGCTTATAATCGCGAATATAGCCGAAGAATAGGAAGCGGATACGGTCGGTTGGCGGCGTTGCATTTGATGTGCCATAGTCCTTCAAAGCTATCGGCGCATAGTAATGCTTCTTTCCGGGGATCATCTCCCTGATCACATCAAGCTGGAACTTGGAAAATACATGATAGTGCCTGAACTTTTTATATGCATACTTATGGTATGCCCGCATCATTTTTTCGTTGCTGGCCCCTTTTGGCGTACTCACATTGTGCGTGCCGTAGATAACCTTCTTCATATCTACGAGCGAGAAAAATATCGGGAAAAAGTAAGGCAGCCCGTGAAATGAAATATAGACCAGGTCGTAATCGCCTTTGCGCACATCCATTGCGATCCTGAAGAATTGCGCAATGATACGCGGGTCACGCTGCTTGTATTCCAGGTTGATCTCGCGGTTCGGCAGTTTATCCGATATTACCCCTTCAACCCGGCGTTTTGAATTTTTGGTATTGATGATGATCCAGGTGATATCGTAATCATCGGCCAACATTGGTACTATATTCGAGTCTACAAGTAAGAAATAGTCAGGCGTTATCCAGCAGATCCGTTTCTTCGGGTTATTCTTTTGGGTCATTTTATTATTATCAACTTAATTAGGGCCAGGTATTATAGAAATGCAAGTTGAACTCACGCTTCATTCTACATTAATTTATCTCATCCAAACGGCAATATATTTCGATCGACCTCTCCTTCAGGCCTTTGATTTTATCTATAAAATTGTCCTCTGCTAAAAAAACGTTTGATTCAAAATGGTTGTCCACAGCGTAATTGAACCGGTATTGATTGCCGGAAAGTTGCGCCAGGTATTGGATGATGTCAATGGTTTCAGGCAAAAACTCCGGAAGGTTTGCCTCCACGCTTACCAGTTTCACCGGCTTGCCCAGGCCTTCGATCACCTGCTTTTCAAAACCTTCCACATCGATCTTGATATAATCGGGCCGGCCGTACCGGCTGATGAAAAAATCAAGCGTATTGGTTTCAACCTCGTATTGCTTTAAAAGCTTTTCATCCTTGATGATGCCCCGCTGCCGGGCGATGGTATTGATGTGCTTTTCGCTAAGGCTGTTGTAGGCGCTGTCGTTGCCTATGGAATAGTATTCGGAAACCCCCTTTTTATTGCCCAAGGCGCAATCATGAATAATAAATTGCTGACCGGCTTTGAGCCTGGCAGCAAGTATTTTCAGGTTCACACGGTCCGGCTCGAATAGCACCACTTGCTTGGCCAATTGCCCGAATATTTTTGCCTTGGTACCCACATTCGCGCCTACATCAAATATCAGCGCGTTCGATGTGCCGATGAGCGTTTTGTAGAATTCGATCTCCTGCAAAAACAGGTTGTAGCGGCCGGTATTCCGCATCTTCTGATAAAAGGAACTATCGGAGATGGAGTACCACCACGAACGGCTTTTGACGATATGTTTCAGTGCTTCCATCATACGCTTTGCTCGCCCGGAACCAGCTTGCTTTCAAATACTTTATCGTCCGATTTAATATTGTTATCCCCGCCCTGCTGCCTGCGCCTGAACACGACTATGCTGATGCATCCCAATAGTATCCAGCAACCTGCAAACAGCGCATAAGGGTTCAGGTATTGCGCTAAAAAGACATAAGCGCCGATAATTACCCCGGTTATGATATAAAATGAAAGTGCATGGCCAAGCGAACCGATCTTTCTTTTGATCAGCAGTGCATCCTGCGGATATGGAAAACCAGGAACGAAAGGAAGATGGAGCAGCTAACCGCTGTGACCGATCGCCAGTAATAAAGCCCTATAACGCATGCCGTAACGTTGATGCACATCATAATGATGTTGAACAGCATATCCTTTTTCTCCAGGTTCATGGCGATGATCATATTAGCCTGCAGGTATGCCGTAGGGAATATGAGTATGGTCAGGAATATGTACTTGGTTTGATAGGCCGCCAGCACATATTTGGAACCGAAAGCCAACGGTACCAGGAAATCGGCAAATGAATAGATGAAGGTAAACGAAAGCAAACCGAACAACAGGTAGAACAGGTTGATCTTGCGGTAAAACGCGCTGAATTTTTGCATGTCCCCTTCGTTGTAGATTTTGATAAGGACAGGGAAAACGGTGGTGGAAACGATGACCGGCAATATCTGCGCTATCGAAAATATCTTATAGCCTATCTCATAAGTGGCGACATCGCTGATGGTCAGCATCTTCGAGATCAGGATATTCGCCACCCGCCAGTTGATGATAGACACCCCGCCGATAACTACGAATGGCCAGTTTAAAAAAACCAGGTGCCATACATCCTGGTACGAAGTTTTATGCGCCCAAAGGCTTTTGATGCTGACGGTTGATGATGAGCCCACCTTTAAAAACAGATTCAACGTGATAAACCTGATAAGGATAAGCCCGATGGATAAAACGATGGTGGAGAACGGGTAAACAAATAGAGCCCCGGCCATCAGGAACTTGAGTACCGACTCGATGGTGAGTATGACAAACGTTTTCTTCTGCTCAAAATCGGCGATGTTGAGGCATTTGATGGCGTTGATAATGTTATCAAATACAATGTTGATCCCCACGAACAGGGAAAGCATGTATATCAGGTGATCGCTATAAATGGCCAGCGAAGTGCCGATATTGACCACGTAAAAGAAAAGGCCGAAATAGATCTGGATCTTGAGGAATTTGTTGACCAGCTGGTTGCGGTCCTTGGTCACGGCTATTTCCCGCACGAACCATTGGCTGAGGCCCATGGTGGAAAAGGCTGTGATCAGTTGGTATAATACGGTGGCAACAATGTATTTGGAGAATTCCTCCGTCGAGTATTTCCGTGCCAAAATAACAAAGAACAGGCTCATCAGGACGGTTTGCGCGCCTTGTGAGACAATGCCCCAACTGCTATTTTTAAACAGTTTGTTACTATACAGCGACGAGATCCTCGCGGTGAATTTGTTGCTCATTTATCGTATTAATGCGTTTGGCGGACGTGATCAAAAGGCACAGCAATGTTGCCAGTACCACCAGCGTCCTGTCATCACTCAATGTATATAATGTACTGAAAGCTGTTAGCCATGCGGCTACAGCGGCTACCAGGTAATAAATATTTCC
>Ga0157374_10004400_pt1 | contig 11852 bp, 16 predicted proteins | sample M25metaG_FD_115308 | JGI IMG/M metagenome (GOLD analysis project Ga0157374, IMG submission 115308) | Miscanthus rhizosphere microbial communities from Kellogg Biological Station, Michigan, USA - M2-5 metaG | ecosystem: Host-associated > Plants > Roots > Rhizosphere > Soil | place: USA: Michigan...
GCCGCGCGATATCAGCGGCGCTATCAGTGGAGCCTGACCGACGATCGGCAGACCAGAATACAAAAGCTCGACGGCCTGGAGCGCGCGCTGCGCTTCGTCACCACCGAGCAGGGCAAGGGGCGCGGCGGCGACGACTTTCTCAAGGACTATCGATCTCAGTTTGGCAAGCTGGAGGCCGAGCAGGCCCCGGTGCCGGTGGCGACGAACCAGAAGGACATCGACTACCTCATCGGCAGAGCAAAGGCCGCCGTCGCGCGCGATCCCAAAACACGCGACGAGGCTCTCAAGAGATTGCAGCAGCGTCTGCCGAAAGGCGTGGACGCTCGGCTTCTGCTGGAACAATAGATCATGGCAAGAAAGCTGGTTGATGACCCGTTCGCCGACCTGGGCGCAACGGCAGAAGACCCGTTTGGCGATCTCGGCGCACCATCACCGCTCGGCAAGGAGATCGGTCGACAGGCGCTCGACGTCGGCAAGCAAGCTCTGTCGGCTGTCCCTGGAGCACTGGAGAGCGCGCTGACGTTCCCGGCGAACGCAACCAGCTTTGTTGGCGGGTTGGTCGAGAAGATACCCGGCTTTGCGCCTAGCCCCGAGCAAGCCGCCGATCGCGCCAAGCTGCTTGAGTTGACCGAGGGCGCACGCAAGCCCATCACACGCTATCTGCCGGAACCGGAGACACGCGCCGGTCAACGCACGCTCCAGGGCGGCGAGACTGCGCTCACGACCGGGCTCAATCCATTCCGAGGCGGGCTATCAGTCGGACGCGCTGCTGGCGTCGGCGGGACCGCTGGTGTTACCGGCGAGGTGGCGCGGCAGGCAACGGAAGGCACCGCAGCCGAACCCTATGCACAGATCGCTGGCACTCTGCTTGCGGGTACGGCTGCAGCTCGTCAGGCCGAGCGCGCAGCTGCGAAGGCTGCGCTGCCGACAATCGCGGAAACGAAGACCGCAGGCGGTGCGCAGTATGATGCGTTCCGCAATAGTGGTTTTAAGGTTGATCCCGCTGCCGCCCCGCAGTTTTCCGGCGCGCTAAAAGCTGATCTGGCTCCGCGTGGGCTTACAAGCGAAACGGTGCCTGACACTTGGAAGGTACTCAATAAAATCGAGGAACTGGGACCAAAGCCTGCACCTTCAAATCCTATGGCTGCGCTGACGGGATCAAAGCCTGCACCGCAGGCGGCTGCGCTTGATCCCCAAAAGTTCCACGAAATCTATCAGGAACTGGGTGCGGTCGCGCGCGGTGCGCAGAACGCCAACGAGCGGATGGCGGCTGGCATTGCGCAGGAGCGACTGCTCGGCATGCTGGAGGCGATGCCGCCGGGATTTATCCGGGGCGGCGATCCAGCTGCAGGCGCAGCTCTCCTGCAGAGAGCGAACCAGAACTGGGCTGCAGCTGCACGCTCCGAGAACGTCAGCGGTCGCATCACCAAGGCCGAGCAGGTAGCGTCGGGGCAGTATTCCGGCCTCGGCCTGGAGAACGAGCTGCGGCGGCGCATGGGCGTGCTGGGTCTGCCACCAGAGGCCGCTGGCAACAGGCCGCCGTCGCGCGGCTTCACGCCCGCCGAGCGGCGGCAGTTTGAACAATTTGGCGAAGGCACGACAGCGCAGAACCTTCGCCGCTATGCCATCGGCGCGCTTGGCGGTCGCGGTGGCTTCGCCGCTGGCGGCGCACTCGGCGCTGGCGGTCTTGCTGGCTATTTCGCGGGTGGCGATCCGGTTCTCGGCACTGCGGCGGGTGCAACCATCCCCGCAATCGGCACGACGCTCGCGCTGCTCGGCAACCGCAGTGCGCTGTCTCGCGCGCGGGATCTTGAGCGCATGCTGCTCGGGCGATCTGAATTAGCCAATCGTGCTGGCCGCATCCCGCAGCCGGGAACCGGCTTTCCACTAACAACGCTCGCACCAACGCTCAATAACCTGGGCGAGGGGGAATAGATGGCTGGCACAATCAATCTGGCGCTCACCCAGCAGTTCGACGCGCAGGGCGATCCGCTCAGTGGCGGTCTGCTGCAACCCTCACCGCTGGCACGACGACGCCGCAACCGTCGTTTCAGGACTTCGGGCTAACCATCCTTCATCCTAATCCGATCGTCCTCGACGCCAGCGGTCGTGTGCCGATGTTCTATCTGGCTGACGGCTTCATCAAGATCAGGCTCACCGACAAGAACGGTGTGGTTGTCATCGCCGCCGATCAGATGCTGGTGATAGGTCCGTCAACCGGCACAAGTGGTGGAGCAGGCGTCGATGTGACGACCGTGTTGCAGACCGGCGACATCAAATCGCGATACGGCACTGGTGTGTTGGACGGCTTCGTGCGCTGCAACGGCCTGACGATTGGTCAGGTCGGTTCAAGCGCAACCGAGCTGGCGGGAGTGAAGGCGCAAGCTCTGTACGAATATCTCTGGCCGTTTCCGAACATCGCGCTCGACAGTGCCGTGAAAGGCGTGAACGCCGTCACTGATTTCGGTTTGCTCAAGCGGCTCATTCTTCCCGATCTGCGCGGGCGCATCATCGCTGGCATGGACGACATGGGCGCGACGGCGGCGGCCAGATTGACATCCACATATTTTGGTGCGTCGGCAATTGTGCTCGGCAATGTGGGCGGCACCGAAAGCAAAACGCTGACCGCTGCCCAATTGCCGGGGCATACCCATTCGGGTTCCAGTGTAACCGGCAATGAGAACCAAGCCCACAACCATCAGATTGTTGGCACCACCGGCGGCAATAATGAAACCCTCGATCATACGCATAATTATGGAGATCAATTCTTCTCACAAACCAGTAGTGCCGCAGCGGCGGGTGGTTCTGGTACTGGCAGCAATAGCTCCACTAGTTCTACCACTGGCCCGTCGAGTATCGGTGCTGGCGTCCACACTCACAACATGAACTTTATCAGTGGAAATGAGAACCAAAACCACAACCACAATTTCAGTTTCACCACAAATACTGGCGACGGTGTTACTGGAACGCCACACGCCATCGTCGCACCAACGATGGTGCTAACTATTTACATAAAGCTCTAACCGCATCTTCCTTCGCACGAAACGAGCCGCCCCGGAGGGCGGCTTTTTTATTGGGACAATCGCATGCCCTTCTATACCGGACACGTCGCAGCGGCGAGCAACCGCGCGGACCTGTTGTTTCAGGTCCAGCTGGTCGATCCAGTGACCAACGACAGCGTGGACTTCACCGGCGCAACAATCACGGTTGCACTTCGTCCGGTGAAGGGTGGCGGCAATAACTACTCGTCGCCGACACTGACCGGCACCAATCACGACGGTCACATCACAGTCATTGGTCCCGGCAATTTTGAGGTGAAGTTCTCGCGTGCCGAGATGACGCAATTTTCTCCCGGCGATCTCGATATTGGCATTACGGTGCTGCTCAACGACGGCGTCACCTATCAGCTGTTCGCCGGTCAGCTGCCGGTCGTTGACGGAGTAGTCGCAGCATGAGCCTCACCGCCTATCCTACGCTGCGGCTCAAGCTGACATTGCCGCAGGCATTGAAGCTGCAATTCCTGCCAGCTATTCCCGGCAGCAACGCCTCGGCCGCTGCGGCTCAGGCCGAGGCTGCTGCTGCTGCCGCCGAGGCTGCTGCCAACACTGCCGTCGCCGCTACCACCAACAAGGTGGACCGTACCGGTGACGTGATGACCGGCTTCCTGACGCTCAATGCCGATCCCACGGCGGTCCTGCACGCGGCCACCAAACAGTATGTGGACGCACATGCGGGTGGTGGCGGCGCAACAGTCGCGGATGGTGACTATGGCGACATCACCGTTTCCGGCACAGGGACGGTTTGGACGATTGACCCTGGGGTCGTCACGTTTGCCAAGATGCAAACGATTGCAACCGACAGTCTCCTTGGCAGGGATACGGCGGCGACGGGTGCAGTTGAGAACATCACGCTCAATGCCACGCTGTCGATGACAGGTGCGGGTGCGTTGCAACGTGCTGCGCTGACTGGCGACGTAACGGCCACGGCAGGCAGCAACGCAACTACCATTGCGAACGATGCCGTCACCTACGCCAAGATGCAGAACGCATCGGCGGCATCGGTGCTCATCGGGCGCGGGTCTGCATCGGGTGCGGGCGACCCGCAGGAGATAGTGCTCGGCACCAACCTGACGATGTCGGGCACAACGCTGAACGCGACCGGCGGCGGCGGCACCGGCAACGTCACCTATACGGCGTCGAGCACCGCGCCGGTATCACCGGCTGCTGGTGACCTCTGGTACGACCTCTCGACCGGCGTGCTGGCGATCTACGTCAACGACGGCAGCAGCTCGCAGTGGGTGATGGTTGCGCCGCCGGGTGGGGTTAGTACCACTGATCCCACGCCGCCGCAGGGTCGCCTGACGTTGCAGACGCTAACCCCGGTGATGACAACGACGCAATCGGCGAAAACCACGATCTATTATACGCCCTATGTGGGCAATCGCGTGCCAATCTACGACGGCACCAACATGGTGATGACGACGTTTGCCGAGTTGAGTGTTGCCACTACTGACACAACAAAAAACCCGGCCGCCATCGGCGCGTCAAAGGTCAACGATTGGTTCGTATGGAGCGATGCCGGTACCGTCCGTATTGGGCATGGTCCTGACTGGACCAGCGACACCGCGCGCTCGGCTGGTACTGCGCTAGTGATGGTCAACGGCATTTTGCTCAACAATACCTCGATCACCAACGGTCCCGCTGCATCGCGTGGCACCTATGTCGGCACGACGCGCAGCAACGCTTCATCACAACTGGATTGGATTTTTGGTGGGCTTTCTGTTGGGGGGACGGCTGGATTTTTTGGTGTATGGAATATCTATAATCGGCGCAGGGTCGTTTCACTTGTTGGCGATCTAACCGATACCTGGACGTATGGCACGGTAGCGTGGCGCGCTGCCGATGGCAGCAGTACGATGCGCCATTCTTTTGTTGTTGGGTTGAGCGAAGATGGAATTACGAGCACATATGCCACAGGTGCAAGTCCAGGAGCAGGGGCAACTGCAACTTGTGGCGTAGGTTACGATACGACTTCGGCATACACCGGCACAACATCTTTTAATGGTATGACTGGTGCTCTATTCATGGCTGCAATCTGTACTGTTGTTCCAGCGGTCGGTTTCCATTTTGTAAGCGCAATTGAGTACAACAGCACGACGACCGCATCTATCTGGTTTGGTGATGCCGGTGTGCCAGTTAGTTATCAGGCTGGTCTCATTTTAGAGATATGGATGTGAACATGGACGCAGGAACGCTGCACGACTCAATCGCCGAGGTGAGATAACGTGGCCATTGACTTCCCCACTAGCCCGACGGCTGGCCAGCAATACGCCTTCAACGGCGTGACCTATGTGTTCACGTCGCAGGGCGTGTGGGCTACGGCTGGTGCCAGTGCTATCACCGTCATCAATGGCTCGCCGCAGGGTCGCCTCACGCTACAGACGCTGACACCTGTGATGACGACAACACAGTCGGCGAAGACCACGATCTATTACACGCCCTATGTGGGCAATCGCGTGCCAATCTACGACGGCACCAACATGGTAATGACGACGTTCGCCGAATTGAGTGCTGCAACAACGGATACGACCAAGTCGCCGGCCGCTATTGGTGTCTCCAAGGTCAATGATTGGTTTGTGTGGAGCGATGCGGGCACGCTGCGGATAGGCCACGGCCCGGACTGGACGAGCGACACGGTACGCTCGGCTGGCACGGCATTGGTGATGGTTGCTGGAACGCTCCTGAATAACGCATCCATTACGAACGGCCCGGCGGCGTCGCGCGGAACCTATGTCGGCACAACACGTAGCAACGCCTCGTCGCAACTGAATTTCATTTTTGGGTCGAATGCTGCGAGCGGTGGCGCTGCATTGCTAGGTGTTTGGAATATGTACAATCGGCGACGAGTTGTCACAACTGTCCAAGACAGTGTTGCGAGCTTTGCTATAGGCGCAAATACAATAGCTGTATTCAATGGCAGTGTGAATAATAACGTTCTTGTCGTTACTGGATTGGCAGAAGACACGGTATTAGCTCGATTTAATGCTATTGCGAGCCCCGGAACTGGTGCGAATGCTTGTGCAGGGGTTGGGGTTGATAGCACCACGGTTGCGTCCGGCATCATGACCGGCACTGGTTCGCTAACCGGGCACGCGTATGGTGAATATTCCGCTCCGTTGTTTGGGGCTCATACATTGACAGCATTGGCTGTTCATCAAGGCGGCTCCAGCACCGGGTCGTATTATGGAACTGGGCTTGTTACGGGTTTTATTGCCCCGGGCCTTGTTGTTGATATCTGGAATTGAGGTCATGTGATGGACGCAGGAACGCTGCACGATGCAATCGCCGAGGTGAGCCCAATCACCTCATGCTCAGTTGGTAAAGCTGACGACCGCTCGACTTGGACATGGGTGCCGGGACTAGGTGCCACGCAGCCGCAGATTGACGCCGGCAATAATGTTATTGCCACCATTCCGATCAATCAGCTTGGCACCGTGGCGACCGGGGACTTCATCGCACGCTGGACCAATGCTGAGTACAAGGCACTTCAGCTTCGGCGCACGACTGACAACGGCAAGATGGCCAAGGATTGGGACAACGTCACCAGCGATGCAGCAATCAACATGAACAAGAAGAAGACACAGACGCTGAAAACATCGCTCGTCACTGATGGCATCCTGACGCAAGCGCGCGCCGACGAAATCTTTGCATGATCCTCCGAATAGCAGTCGGCGTGGCCACCATCATCGTCACGCTCCTGCTACTCGCCCTGCTCGACCGCGACGCAGAAAGCAATATCGCATTTGATTGCATGGACCCAACCGAGCGTGAGCGGGTGCGGGATATAGCGTTGCACGGCATCGACCAGGGCTTGGAAGAGGCGACGAAGCACCTCTACACGATCTGGCAGAAAGACCCCAACACCGAGCAGCCCAAGCGCGCCAGGGTCGGCATCGTGAACGCCATCAACGCACACGCTCGCGCGCGCAAGTTCGCACTCGACTGGACCCCTCCAAGCTGTGAGAGCAAACCATGAAGGTCTGTATTAGTTCAGGCCACGGGCTCTACATACGCGGTGCCTCTGGCTCGCCGATCCCGCCGTGCATGGACGAAGTCGACGAGGTGCGGCTGATCGTAGATCAGGTGGCGCAGGAGCTACGCGCGCTCGGCGTCGAGGTGAAAGTATTTCACGACAACACCTCGCGACCAATCGACCAATTTGACGACGATCGTGAACGCGCACAACAGCTGGGTGTCGCACGATTGGGATATCAGCGTTCACATGAACGCCTACAATGGCACTGCGCACGGTTGCGAAACGCTGTATGTTTCGAACACCGGCAAGGACATGGCGAAGAAGATATCGGGTGCAATATGTACTGCTTCTGGCTTGACCCTTCGTGGGGACGCGGGTGCGGTGTACCGAGGCGACCTGAAGTTCCTGAACTCGACGCACGAACCGGCATGCCTTCTGGAGGTGGCATTCTGCGACAATCCAGACGACTGCGATCGAGTATCGTCGGCTTTCGAAAGTATCTGCTCCGCAATTGCAGGGGCTATTGCCGGGAAGCAACCGGCCCCAGGCCCCGATCCCGGTCCTGATCCTGGCCCCGAGCCACCGAGCGGCGTGCTGTTCGCGGCGCGCGGCAAGGTCAGCTATTTTGGCGGGCCTTCGGACACCGGGGTGAGCAGCTCAGAAATGCTCGCATTCATCTCGGATGAAATGCAGGCACCGCAACTCTTCCTCCCGTACCAACCGGAGGACACGACCGGGCTCGCACGTCGACTTAATCCTTGGACGCCATACTGCGCGGCGCGCTGGGACTATGAGCAAACGCCGAAGTCGATGCTCCGCGACAGCGGACAGCTCGCCCGCGTCACCAATCCTCGCACTGGAGATTTTATTGATTGCTGGCCTGCCGACTGGGGGCCGCACGAGGACACTGATCGCGTAATGGACCTAAGTCCTCTGGTGATGACGGTGCTCGACCTCACCACAGACGATGAGGCCGAGCTAACTTACCCAGCTCCCGACTAGGCAGCTGGTCCCTTCGCGACGACCTTCGGCATCGGCTGTTCTTGCCGTGGCAGATACTGGGCGAGCTTATTCCGCTCGGTTTCGATAGCCTCAAATTCCCGCAGAAACATATCGTATAGTTCGTTCATTCGCTTTGCGCGTTGAGCGCCTTCCCGCCACATCTCCCTCCGCCACTCATCGTTGTCGGCTCGCGCATTCTGACTGAGCCGCATCAACAATTCCACACGATCAATATCAGCCATTGCTGTTTGCCTCCTCTGCTTCGGTCACCAGCTTGTCTATCTCTTTGCGTATTTTGTTAATCGCCGTTTGTTCCTTCGGCGTGCAATTGAACCAGAACGTCCGCATGGCCGCAGAGCCTTTGCGGGCTTCTGCGCGCGCCATGTCCTCGATAGATTGTGCCGCCCCGTCCTCGGGGGTGTCCTCGGGCGGGGCGGCGTCCACTGCTCCCGTTGCGATGCGGCCAGCTTCCGGGGCAGCGGTTTCGGTAATCTCGCCGGTCTGCGCATCGATGCGCGTTCCGTTCGCAGGCTTCAGCGCGACGGGTGGTACCTTCTCTGCGCCAGGGATGCTCTCGACCTCTGTCTCGTCGAGATAGCCCAAGCCACTGATCGACAGTGTCACGCGCCGCTTGGCCTTCGTCACGCATTTCAAAATCTGATTGGCGCGTACCTCGCCGCGCAGCGTATCAGGGAACGGTACCGCACCGAGGTCTTCGTCCACGCGCCCGGTGCTGTCTCTGGCGCGGACGTGGACCGTCAGCAAGCCGTCGCTGATGTCCTGCGACACGATCTCGATGTTGATGCCGTGGAGCTTGCGCAGCTGATCGGCGCATGATCGCGTGGCGTACAGGATCAGCTTGCCCTGCAGCTTGAGGTATTGGAACGGTTGCGTCACCGGGTTTACACCGATGCTGTCGCAGACGCGGTTGTAGTAGATCACCCGCTGCTCTGGCGTGAGGCCTCCCAGATCGCCTTCGATGATCAGCCGCTCCATCACGTCGGCTGTGTTGTCTTGTTTCTTCTGAGGCAGTGCCATTTCATTCGTCCTTCATTTGTCGCAGTGACAGGTTGCCAAGGCGATTGCGGGTGATCTGCACGCCATAGCCGAAGCATCGCTTGGCGTCGGGCGGCACCATGCTCTTGAGTATCTTCGCGGCGTCGTCGTAGGCGTCCGCGCTGTCGCGCAGCTGCAGCCAGATGTCGGCGTGATGTGCGAACTCGTTATTCCCGTTCATGTCGACAACGCGCGTTGCGTCGACCGGCAGCGGCACCATCGGCAGATCGACCGGCGGCGTTCTGTTCCTGACGTGCTGGATGAACGTCCAGCCGCGCTCGAGCATCAGCTTGGCGTAGTCAGCGTCGCGCCTGATGATGTCGACGACCGGCTCGGCTGCTCCCATGATCACCGACAGTGCGCATTGCTCCGCGCCGGTCATTTCCATCTGCCACTGGCATTGCGGGAAGTAGCGATCGCGGATGACCGGATCGAACGGCTCGTTGCCGTTCGTCCACTTCACCTCGATCGGGCATTTCAATTCGTTGACCCAGCCGTCGAGCGTGCACATGGCCCAGTCGTGCTGGTAGTGGTCGACGGTGTCGCCGCGTCTGCTGATGCCGACGACGCCGCCGTCTATCCCGCGCCGCTCAATCCAGTTCAGGTGCATCTGCTCGGTTTCACTGCCGCGATAGACCGGCCAGACATCGGAGAGATCGTCGGGGATTTTATCGCCCATCTTTTCCAGCCACAGATCGTTGATCTTCACCGCGTTGCCGCCCATGACGATGTTCATGTCGGAGCCGCCGAGCTTGCCGGTGCGGCGCGCGAGCTGTGCTGCATTCAGGGCCATGTTGTCTCCGAGGGTCAAAACCGATATATGTGACCGTACAGGAAACCTTAAACAACGGTCAACCCATGCCAATAGCTCGGCGTAGAAACAACTCGCGCCTGATCGCGTGCAATTCGATGGAGGATGTGATCAAGGCGCTGGACGGCGGGGCCAATGTTGCCAAGCTCACCGGTCGTTCGCTCAACCACCTCGGCAATTGGCGCAACGACACCGGACGCTTTCCGGCGAACACCTATCTGGTCATGCGCAAGGCGCTGGCCGAGAAGGGCTACGAGGCTCCCCCGGCCTTGTGGGGTATGCTGGAGCCGTGAGGCGGTTCATCCGCAAGCGGCGTGCACAGCCCGAGGCCCAGATCCAGCGGGCGGTATTCGAGCACATTGCGTATCGGCAGGTTCCCGGCTGGCGGTTCTGGTCGACGCCCAACGCTGCCAAGCGGTCCCTGCAGATGGGGGCCGAGCTGAAGGCGCAGGGCATGACGGCGGGCGTCGGCGATATCTCGATCGTCAGCCCCACCGGGCGCTACCATGAGCTGGAGCTGAAGGTCGCCAAGGGAAGGCTGTCTGCAGCCCAGCGGGAGCGCCAGGATGCGCTGAAACAGTCCGGGGTGATCTGTGCCGTGGCCTACGGGCTGGACGCAGCCCTGGCCATCCTGAAGGGCTGGGGGGCCATCCGGTAAAGCGGGGACAACCCGGCGGATGTGACTTGCGCGAACCGGCGAACGGGTGTCCGTAGGGGGCTCCTCCTGCGGCGAGTCCCCCGATGGATGACATCCTCGACGTGTTAGTCGCACACGGCGTGCCCGGTGCGACCATCGTTCGCGTGGCCCAACTCATTGCAGATGCCAAGCAAACTGAAAGATTGAGGGAGAGCGCACGGGGGCGTATGAGGTCTGTTCGCGAACGTTCGCGAACACATCCGAACACTCGCGAACAGAAATCCGCTCTTTCTTTAGAAGTAAGAGAAGAAGGTCTTTCAAAGAAAGGGAAGGAGGTACGGAGGAAACCAACTGCGCTCCCGTTGCCGGACGATTGGCAACCGAAGGGAGCGCAGCGTGATCCTGCGGAGGCCGACGAGTTCCGCGATATGTGCCGGTCGAAGGGCCGGACCTACGTCGACCATGAAGCGGCGTTCCGCAACTTCCAACGGTCCCCGTACAACCCGCGAAATAAGAACGGGGGTATCCCTGCAACGGTATCCGACGCCGAGCGCCGCAAGGCTCTCGATGAGCTAGAGTTCTACCGGCAACAAAACCTTGGAGGGCAGACCAATGGCAAAAACCCAGAAGCGCGAGTTTGGACAGATACCCGATTGGGCAAAGCGCGGTCCGGTGACGAAGGCCAACTACGACTTGCGGGCGGAAGCACACATGGCCCTGAGGTCGAAGACCGGGAGATCGCAAACGCCCTTTCTGCGGTTGCCAGGAACCTACGCACCGGATGACGACGAGCTGCCGACAGCGGATCACAATGGCTGGGTGGAATACTGGATTTGGCTTGGTGGCGGTTATGGTTTTTCGCGTCAGGTCGCGATGTTCTTCGATGGGCGGTTCAAGGCGCTGAACGTGCCCGAGGCCACTCCCGAGCTATTTGACATGAACTTCCGACGTGATCCCGGTTTCCGAGCGCAGATCGAAGATATCGGCAAGCGGATCGAGCGCGAGCGGATCGACAATCACCCGGTCCGATCTATCGACATCTGCAATCTCTTCGTGGCGCGCGGTCGACCGGGCTTTGACAAGATGGTCGAGCTGGCGCACGCCGGGGCGCTGGGTGCATGGGCTGCACCGCTCTACGCGAACGTGGGGCGGCAGCTCGATCCCAAGGATTACTGGCGCTGGGACGCGGAGCGTGACGGCATCCACGTCAACCTGAAGGATTACCTTGCCCATGCCACGCAGTACCGGAGCCGGTAGGCACGACCTCGACCGGGTGCCCGAGCCGATCGGCGGCTTCCCCTCGGTGCCGAC
>Ga0157374_10004401_pt1 | contig 11851 bp, 8 predicted proteins | sample M25metaG_FD_115308 | JGI IMG/M metagenome (GOLD analysis project Ga0157374, IMG submission 115308) | Miscanthus rhizosphere microbial communities from Kellogg Biological Station, Michigan, USA - M2-5 metaG | ecosystem: Host-associated > Plants > Roots > Rhizosphere > Soil | place: USA: Michigan...
CGCTGCCGGGCATGTTGCGCGTGCCAGCCAGGTCAGTCGTCACCACGGGCGGCCCGGGAGCGACGACCTGGACCACGGTATCGCTGGCCACATAGATGTTCTGCAGGCCATCCAACGAGAGCCCCGCCGGATTGAAGCCGGTTGAGGCATAGAGCGAGCCCGCCCCGCCTTGAATCTGGGTGATCGAGCCGAGGCATTCGTCGGCGACAAAGAGTGTGGCGCCGGAAGCCGCGAGGCCGTAGGGACAGGAGAACCCGCCGGTGAGAATGCTGGCCGCGCCTGCGCTGATTTTCCACACGACGCCGGCGGTGTCCCCGGCGTAGACGTTACCCGCGCTGTCGGTTGCTAGGCTGTAGGGGTAGCAGAGCCGGGCTGCGGACCCGGCACCGGGTGTGCTACCGCAAACGCGTGCTGATCCGGCGACAGTGGACACTGTGCCATCGGGGGCGATCATACGCACCGCGTTGTAATCGGCGACGAATAGGTCGCCTTGGCTGTCGAACGCGAGAGCAATGGGCCCCCAGAACCGCGCCTGTGACGCGGGACCGTCGGCATAGCCCATGCCGCCCAGCTGCCCCGCAATGACGGACACGCCGGTGACCCGTAAGGTCGCGCCGGAACTGACAACCGTACCCCCGTCGTTGGCGACGGCGACCGTAAAGACTTCCCCGTTATCCTGAGAGGTCGTCGCCGGCAGCGTGTAGGAGGCACTCGTGGCGCCGGCGATGCTCTGCCCGTTCTTTTGCCACTGATAGGTCGAGGCCCCGCTCGCTGTGACGCTGAACGTGGCCGCGTCACCGGCGTTCGCGGTGAGGCTCTGCGGCTGCTGGGTGATTGTGGGCGGCGGTGGGGGTGAGCTGCTCCCACCCCCGCCGCAGCCGGTCAGGAGCGCCAGTGTCACATTGAGTGCCGGCAGCGTGAGGCCGTTCAGGATCTTCATCATGCCCATGGGATCCTGGTGTCTGAATGATGTAAGTGCGCGGGGATAGCGTTCCTCGCCATGTCAGTAGGAGTGTACCGGGACGCTTTCGGGTACGTGTTATTTCATCGGCACTCCATTTGCGCGGCCTCATATGACTTAACCAGGCCGCTCGTCGTGGCGGATTGATGTCCGCGATGTCTGTTCCGGCACCGCAGCCGATCCTGCGTGCCGCGTCTGGCGGCCGCGCCGCCTACCGGCACCCCCGCCGTTTGCCGGAGTCGCTCGCTCCATGTTGTGGCTGAGCGCGACGAGCGTGAGTACCCGAGCGGTCGGGGTTCGACTCTTGTGCATTAACAGACTCGACCGATTGCCACTCGCTCAGCGATATCCGATGGACGTTCGTAGCCGTTGTTCAAGAGCCGCCCGTCGGGACAGCCTCCATTCCAAATCCAGCTGGGAGATTTTCATGCATGCCGCTTCTCAGAGACTGCTCTCGTTGATCTTTGCCACCGCGTTCATGACGTTGCCGGCCTTCCCGGTGCGGGCAGCCCATGAGCCGAATCGGCTCGTCGTGTTCGGAGACAGCCTGTCAGACCCCGGCAATTTCTTCGTGGCCTTCGGCGAGGTATCGCACGCGCCGTTCGCGCCCATCCCGGTCGCTCCCTACGACATCGGGCCCGGCCATCACTTCAGTGACGGACGCACCTGGGTGGAGCGTCTGGCTGAACGGCTCGACAGCCCGCAAAGCGGCAGGCCGGCACTCGCGCGTCCCGGCGAGTTCACGAACTACGCCGTCGGCAGAGCGCGGGCACGCGCCAACGCTGCCGAGTTTTCCCCCTATGACCTGAGCACTCAGGTCAGTCTTTACCTGGCAGATTTCCATGGTCACGCACTGCCCAGCTCGGTCCACGTGATCTGGATCGGGGCTAACGATCTCGACGACGCCCTGCAGGCGCTCGCTACTGACCCGACGGGGGCAACCAGCGCGCAGATCGCGCAGACTGCGATCGAGACGATCGCTGCAAACGTGCAGGCGCTGTGGGCGGCGGGCGCGCGCACCTTTCTGATTCCCAACGTCCCGGATCTCGGGGAGACTCCGGCGGTTCGCGCGCTGGGGGCCACTGCGGTGGCGGCCGCATCGCAACTCACCGGTCTCTACAACGCCGGGCTGCAGCAGGCACTGTCGCAACTGCAGGTGCTGCCGCAGATCACTTTTGTGCAGTTCGACGTCAACGCCCTTCTGCAGCGAGTGATCGCCGACCCCAATGCGTTCGGTCTGGACGACGCGGTTGACGCTTGCCTTACATTTTTTACGACCGACCACCCGGTCTGCGCACGACCGCGGCGTTACCTGTTCTGGGATGGCATCCATCCCACGGCTGCCGGTCACGAAGTCGTGGAGGGTGAGGCACAGAAGCTGATCGAGTGCAGCGTCAAGTCACGCAGCTCTTTCTGCGAGAGATAGCGGCACCAAGCCCCTGAGAAGCGCATGCGGAACCTCGACACCCCACCTGTTGCCATCCGGCACCCGCCGAGCCTCACACTTCGTGTGGAATCGCCGTTTGTGCGCAGCCCATCAAGATGGCAGCAGACCTCGGTCATCTGCGCATGGCGGGCTGGCACGGATGAGCCCGCTCGGTCGTGGACCGCGCCTGCCGCCGGCGGTGGATATTCGCCCGTGGCAGTCGCGCTGCGACGTGGGGTCTCCTCGGGTCGACGCGCCTGGATGCTGGCGCGAGGGGCTTGATGACACCGGCACCACCGGCGCGTGCGAGGAGGGGGCAAGTCGAAGGCTCTACCAAGTGAGCCCGCGACACTCGGGGAAGACGTCGCTAGAAGCGCCAGGTACCCGCTAGACCCAGGGTGCGCGGCCTGAAGGTAGTGGCGTAGTACAGGTTGCTGAGGTCGGCGCCTTTGTTGCGCTTCAGGAGAACGGGCTGCGAATCCAGGGCGTTGTTGAGAAAGATCGAGACCTCAAGGCCCTGTTGTTCGTGGACCGCGCAATGACACAAATCGGGCATGGGGCTTGGCCCCCGAAAGTTGACTGTCGCTCGCACGTTTACAAGGTTGATCGCAGGATCGGAGTGAAGCTCGGGCGCGTAGAAGTTAGGCTTGAAGTTGCTGGGCTGGGGAATGCCGGTGTAGAACGGCCCCGAGTTGCGGCTGTGAAAAGCGTCCTCGATGCGGATGGTGGCGCTCGTGCTGTCACGCAGCGTGAGCGTGCGCTCAAGTGAGGCGAGCAGGTTCCATGGGGACGCAACCAGCGGCGGCGTCCCGAGCGCATCGCCGTCATTCACGATGACACGACCGTTGTCGCTGATGGTTTCGGTGTAGCGCGCGTCGATATAGGAAACTTCAAGATTCGCCAGGAACTTGCCGAGCGGCGACTGCGTTTTGAGATCGAAGCCCTTGCTGACGGCGCTGCCCGGAATATGCGTGACGAGGCAATTGGTGGTGAGTGCCTGGCCGTTGTTCCAGTGGGCCTCGAATACCGCGCCATCAAGCCTTGCGCGACCGTCGAGGAAGGCAACCTGCGCGCCGAGTTCGTAGCTCCAGACGGTGTCGGTCGGGTAAGGTGACATATCCTCAAAACAGGTCGGCAACGCCGCATCGACACCCGCCGGCGCATAGCCCCTGGCCGCCAGCAGATAATACTGGTCGTGCCTGTCGGACTCGTAAGTTATTGAGAATTTTGGCGCGACAACGGTTTCCCCGGCGCTCGCGCGCGGCCCCGGCACCGTCAGGACTGGTGGCGTTATCGGCGCTATCGGAGTTTCCGGTACCGCCTGGGACGCGTCGTATTGTTCGTGTTCCACCCGCAGTCCCGCGCCGAGTGTCCAGCGTCTCGCCACACGGTACGAAACAAGTCCGAACCCCGCGAACCGGGTTTCTGTGGCGGTCGTGGAGTTGTACTTGTCCAGCGGGCTACCGTGGAAAAGGGGAATGCTCTGGGCAACCACGTGGTACGTCTCGGTATCGCGCGTCGTGTAATAAGAGAGACCGGCGGTCCAGCTCGTCGGATGATCTGCTTCAGGCGAGGTCAAGCGCAGCTCCTGGGAGAATACGTTCTGCCGCAGGGCGGTGTAGGTGGTGACCGCATTGTCATAACTGACCGGATACGCGTCGCCGAGCGGATTTCCCCAGCCACCCCACTTCACCGATTCGGTATCGTCGACGACGAGATCGCCGCTGCGGTGGTAATACGAGGTCCGACTGTCGAGCTCTCCCAGTCCTATATCATCGGTAAGTCTTACGGATCCGATGTAGTAGGTGTCATTGAATGGCTGCGGCAGCAGGCTGCCGTTGTTGAGCTCTCCTTTGTCGGGGTTGGAAAGATAGGTAAAGAAGGATGGCGAGTCCGGGGCCTTGCTAGACACGTAGCTGATCGAGGGGCTGATTTCCAAGGAAGCGGTGGGTGCGTATGTGAGCACACCCCGCACACTCTGGGTCGTTAAGCGATTGGCATTGGAGTCGACCACCGCGGCCGTGAACGGATTGACGAGGTTGACGTAGCCGCCGTCCGAGCGTTGCCACGCGCTGAAGCGAAAGCCGAGGAGTTCCGGCACCAGCGGCCCGCCGGTGGCGGCGCCTGCTTCGTAGCTCGGGTTGCCGCGCACCGTCGCGGCCCATTCAACGTGCGCAAAACCGGAATACGTGGTGAGGCTTGGCTGGTTCGGAACAAAGCGTACGGCTCCCCCCTGCGTGTCTGCGCCGAGCAGAACCCCCTGAGGCCCTCTTAGCAGGCCGATACTGGCGAGGTCGAAGGAGGGCGGCAGCGCGCGACCGAAGGTATTGCTGCGGGCGGCTGGCAGCGGAATGTCGTCGAAGAATATGCCGGTCGCGCTGCCGTGCCGGTCGGTTATTCCGCGGATGATGATGTTAGTGAAGATGCCGCTGCCTACACTCGAAAAGAAGTCGAAGCTGACTCCCGGGGTGAGGGCACCAATATCCGCTATTCCCTTGACGCCTGAGGCATCGATCTCATTGGGGTGCCAAACCTCGATGTCGATCGGCATCTCCTTCACCCGTCGCTCCCAACGGGTGCCCTGGATGGTGACTTCCGGGATCGGTGGCGCGTCGGAAGGCGGCGGCGGTTCCACTGTGCAGGCGGACTCAGGCTGGCTCTCGGGGTAAATCCTGACCGTCCGCGCATTCTGAAACTCGAAGGTAAGGCCCGTGCAGTGCAGTAGTTCTGAGAGCGCTCGCTCGGGCGTAAGCCCGGAGTGCGCGCCGGGCGATTGGCGGGTGTCCATCTCCGGAGGCCAGAAGACAGATAGGCCGGTCGTTTCCCCGAAAGCGCTGAGTGCCGCCGCCAGACTCTGGGCGGGAATGTCTGCGCTCAGTGTCGGTGAGGTCGGCACCCCAGCTGCGACGTCTACACTTGGGACGCAGAGCAGCGCGAGAGCCAGGCATGCACTCGGCGCGCGCTGCGGCATCGACTCAGATCTTGAACACCCGTATACGGGTGGGGGTGACCTCGACTCCGACTCCATGCAGGCTGCGCAGGAAGGCGATCAGGGATTCGCTGTCGTCGACATTGAACACGCCGCTGACGGCGAGCCCGCGCAACGCCGGACTCTCAATATCGATCGGTGTCGTGGCGTAGCGATTGAATTCCGCCGCCACGACCGCCAGCGGCTCATGCTCGAACGCAATCTGACGATGCAGCCACGCGGTGGTTCGGTGGACGTCAACCGCTGAAGGGCCCGAGGGCAATTGACCGTGCACGACGCGGACCTGTTGTCCGGCGGCAAGCTGCAGCGGCGCCCGCGTCTTGACTGCGGCGGTGTTCGCCTGGCCGTCCGCCGCACCGACCGTAACGCGACCTTCGACGACGGTTACCAGAGTCGAATCACCCTGAAGGTATACGTCGAACTGGGTCCCCACCGCGATGACCTCGGCAGATCCGGCGGTGACCCGGAACGGTCGCGTCGGGTCGTGTACGACTTCAAAGATCACCTGACCGCGCTCAATTTCGACCCAGCGGCCCTTAGGCTGCAAACGTACGGTAACCGACGTGTCGGTGTTCAGATGCAACAGCGAGCCATCGGCCAGGCGCTGGACGAGTTGTTGGCCGTGCTGCGTGGAGTAGCGTTCGCCGGCCACCGGCACGGTCGGGGCCCTCTGGCGTGACCCCCCGAGCCACACGGACGTGGTGACGATCGCGAGCGAGGCGGCGGCGGCCGCCACGAATATCCAGTGTCGTCGGGATGAGGACCGGGCGCGCGCACCGATCGGGCGTACATTCGAACCGTCCTCGGCGCGTGCAAGTGCCACAAGCGCCTCGATTGACGGCGCCGGGGCGGCTACCGCCCTGCGCAGATCGCGTGCCAGGCGTTCGATCTCGGCGTATTCCTCCTGATGCAGGGGTGATCTACTCAGCCAATCCGCGAACGCGGCGCGCTGGCCGGCATCCGGGGACTCGAGGTTGGCTACCAGCCAATCGGCGGCCTGCTCGGCAACCAATTCGCGTTCGCGCTCCTTGCTGACGTTCATCCTTTTTTCCCTCCCATGCGACGCCGGCAATGGAGGAGCGCCTGACTCAGGTATTTCTTCACCATGTCCGTGGAAACGCCCAGCTGTTGTGCGATCTCGGCATAGCTCAGGCCGTGGGCAGTCTGCAGTATGTAGGCCGCCCGGCACTTCACAGGCAGCTCAGCGAATACCTCGCGCAATCGCCTCAGATGCGCGTCCTCGTCGATCTGATCACCGAAGCTCGGGTGATACGAAAGTTCGCCCTCCAGGCTCGCCTCATTGACGTCGAAGGTGCCCCGCTCACGACCCTGCTCGCGTCCGTGCTGCTTGGCGAGATTGCCCGCAATCGTGAACATATAGCGCTTGGGGTCGCGAATGGCGTCCCTGTCCTTGATTTGCAACATTCGCAAATACGTTTCTTGGACGAGTTCCTTGGCATCCTGTTCGTTTCCCGTTTGCCGATACAGGTACCCTTTCAGAGCACTGCCGTGCTCACAGAAGAGCTGCCCGACCCACGCCTGGTTATCGTCCGCCATCGGCGGCAGCGCAGGCTGGCGCAGGGCGTATTGAGCCCCACAGAGAGGTAGAGTTGGCGGCGGCTGTTTCGGGTACCTGCATTTGCGGGGGCACTTCTGAGTGGCCGGGCGGGCGCAGCGCACACGTGCAATGGGCACCAGAGAGCGATCGGCGCTCGCGTTGTGCGACCACGCTCGCCGGCCCGATCCCGTAGCGCTTAGCAGCCTGAGCCAAGCGAGGACTCCCCCTAATACTCCGACAGCCGATCCCGCCGGCTGCGGTTGGATGTTTAGTTGGTCACGCAGCCGAGCTCAAGCCTGCATTATCTGCTGGTCGGTCGGGGTTCGCTACCGGGGAGCATCTTTGACGGAGTGTTTTTCATACCGCGCGGCGGCACGTCGACTATGACCCGCTGGGTCCCATACGCAAGGCAGGGTCGACCCACCGGGCTGAGCCACTTTAAGGCATGGGGCGACATGGCCGTGGTTTCGGTCGTCGGGTGCTCGACCGGGCCATTTACGCGGAGGTCCACATGCTAAGTACTTGTATTGGATGAGCTTGGGTGCTGCTGCATGCACATTTCGCCGTATTCATTTGCCGCGTGTCCCTAGCCCCATGTTGACAGTCGTGCGTAAGGGTTGTCCGTATCGAGTTGCGGCGGCCGCTCCCACAGCGACATTCGACTGGTCCGCTAGCGGCGCGACCCCGGTGTCGAGGCACTCCGCCCGGTTTTTGGCACCAGTACGGCGGATCACCCGTACCGCCGGCAGGAGAGGGAGCCGTGTACTGAGGGCGGGTAACCAATACGGCTCGACGCAGCCTCAGGAGACCATCGCGGTGGCCGCCGCTTTCGGGTTCGCACCTATCGATTGAGTTGTCCTTGTGCGAACACCTCGTGAATCGCGTCGACAACGAAGCTCGGCTGGTCGAATGGAATGTATTCTGAGCTCTTGTCCGTGAATACCTGGCGGGCATTGGAGGACAGCCCGAGCCACCCGGCCTGCTCGCGGGCGACGTTTTGCTCGTATCTTTGTTGTTCGGCGTCCAGGGGGTGTGCCTGATCGAGTGCGTGGATGCCATGATTTCCAGTTGAGAGCACCCGTATGGGAACCGAGCCCAGCGGGCGGCTGTGCTGCTCCAGGTAGGTCTCGTCCTGCGGCATCTGCTCCATCTCGGAAATGTACGCGTCATACATGGCAACCTTGCTCCGGGCGAGCTCCAACAGCTTGGCATTGAGTTCCGGCGACCACATTGCCTCAGGGAGGCCCCGAAAGAACTGTTGTGCACAGGTTCTGGCGGGCCGGCCAGGCAAGGCTGGAAGGGGCTTGCCGGCAGCGATCGCCTCGCGGCATTCGCGCAATGAAGCGATCAATCTGGCTTGCCCGCGCCGCTCTTCGGGGCTGCTGGTTACGTCGGCTTCGACGAGCACCAGGCCTGCAACCTCTCCCGGATGGCGCGCGGCAAAGGTGCGTACGTTATCGCCGCCGAAGGCGTGCCCGACCAGAATATAAGGCCCCTCGATACCGCCGTTGTGCAACGCGCTGCGCAGCTCATCCGCGATGCGGACACTGGTGCGCGGCAGGGGGCCCGGATCACTGAAGCCCGCGCCGGCGCGATCGTAGCTGCACGCGCGCGTCCACTTCGCGACCTCCGGCTGCACGATCGTCCACACAGGCGCCCAGTCCTCCCACCCAGAGTCGAATACAACTGCGGGCGAGCCGTTCCCCATGCAATAGAGATTCAGCCGGGTCCCGTCCGCCGGAACCAGCGTGCCGGGCCGCGTGTAGATCTCGTCCCCTGGAGCGGCGCCTGCCGTGCCGTTGATCCCGAGCAGCAGGCAACTCCAAACAAAAAACGTCTTCATGGCAAGCTCACCAGTAAGTACGCAAGTTCCGACCCCGAGCCTTCACTTCCCCGTGCCGCCGGCCGTGCAGAGCGGGGCGGCGCTGCCGCACGTCGTACCTGGGCTTCCTGCTTCCCGCCGTCGCGCCGGCGCGGGTCGCGTCTTCAGTGCGCGGAGAGGTCATCGCGGATTACCCGACCGCCTTTCATTACGAACCGAACCTGCTCGAGCGCGCCGATATCAGCGATCGGGTCTTCGGCGACAGCGATGAGATCGGCAAACTTCCCGGACTCGACGGCGCCTACCCGGTCCTGCCAGCCGAGCATCTCGGCAGCGTTGCTCGTGACCGCACGAAGGATGTCGAGCGCGGGCATGCCGGCCTGGCGCAGATGACTGAACATCAGAGCGCTGGCCTCGCCGCGCGTCTTGCCCGGGTAGGCCCAGCACATGTCGGATCCGGCCGCAAACTTCACGCCGGACTTCAGTATCCGCTGCATGAAGGACATCGAACGTTGTAGCGTACGGTCGTCGGCCGCGATCTCCCTGGATTTCATCGCGGGCGACATCACGATGCTGGCCTCGAGAATCCGGGTGAAGCTCCCACCCCAGAACGTCGGGGTAATGTCGAGAAAGATCCCCCGGTCGTGCATGCTCTTGAGCTGCGCGTCGGTCACGTCGTTACCATGCTCGATGGAGTCGGCGCCGGCATCGATCGCCATCTGGATGCTTGCGGTGGACGCGGCGTGCACCGCCACCTTCAGGTGCTGGCGGTGGGCCTCGTCGACGACCGCCGAGGCCTCCGCCGGTGTGAGGTCGTCCTCGATCGCGATCTTGATGAGATCGACAGCGTAGAAGACGTTGGCCCGCACCACCTGACGCGCCTGCTCCGGGCGATCTATAGTCAGAAACTCCTGCTGCACGATAGGCTCCGCGAGGGCGGCATTGAGGCTTTGGATGTACGCGCCGGGTGCGATCAGCTTGCGCCCGGTGGCCAGCATCCGCGGTCCCGGGACCCGACCGGCATTGATGGCGTCGCGCAGCGCGACATCGCCATCGATGCCGGAATGACCGAGATTGCGCACCGTGGTGAAGCCACTCTCCAGGTCTTCGCGCGCCAGCTGTGCGCCGAGCAGCACGCGCGCACCCGGCGACATGGTGATCGCCAGCAGCAGCCCGGGAAGAAACATGCCGTTGCTGCGGCGGCTGATCTCGGATTCCGGGGGCACCACGACGTCGAGGAGCAGGTGGCTGTGACTGTCGATCAGACCCGGCAACAGCGTGGCGCCGCCGAGGTCGATCGTCCTGACGGCGGCGGGGGCATGCGCCTGCAGTTGCGACGGCGAACCCACTTCACTGATCCTGTCGTTTTCAACCAGTACCGCCGCGGGTGTCAGCACCTTGCCCGTGCGCGGATCGAGGAGGCGGGCCGCCTTCACCAGCGTTACGACCGGCGCAGATTGCGCCGCGGCCTGGGTGGCCGCCAGCAGCGCTAAGAGCAGTGTCACGAGCAGCGGCCTGCGCATACAACTCAACGCTCCATTTCACGCCCGGCACGGGGACCACCAGGTGCCAGCGCCTCGAGTCCGGCTTCAGTTGCCGTACTACGTACTATGTAGTAGCATTTATTTGGAGCGTAGTAAACATGAGCCGCATGCGTCTTTCGAAGGCCGAGACCCGGATCCTGCAGCAGTACTGGAATCTGGGAACGTGTTCGGTACGGGAGATCCTCGACAGCCTGCCGGAAGACGAACGCGTGGCCTACACCACGGTGCAGACGCTGGTATATCGGCTGGAGCACAAGGGCGCGTTACGCCGGGTCAAGAAGATCGGGAACGCCCAGCTGTTCGAGCCGGCGATCGACCAGAGCGAGTTTCGCAGCGGCCTGGTGCGTGATTTGCTGGATCTCTTCGGTGGTTCGCCGCGCCTCCTGGTGTCTAACCTCCTCGAGACGGGTACCATCACGCTCAAGGACCTGAAGGCTCTTCAAGGCGCACTGCCCGCGAAGGCCGGGCGGAACCGCGGGGGGAAAGGCCATGCATGAGCACGTCGCACCCGCGGTGTACTTCCTGGAGGTTCATCTCCTGTATGCCTCGATCGTCTGTCTCGCAGCCTGGCTTCTGACATCACTCTGGAAGGGGGACGCCACCTGGAAGTATTGGATCTGGGTGGCGACATCGCTCAATTTCATCGTGCCGCTCGGCGGGTTCTTCAATCGCTTCGGGGCGTCACCCGTCCCTTGGGCGACGCAGCTGGGCGGCCTCGACGATGTTGGTATTGGTATCTCTCGAAACCTGACCGTCGGCGCCGTGCTCTTGGGGGTGTGGCTGTCTGGCACGGTTTTCATGCTCGCGCGGCTTCTCCTGCGCCTGCGGCGTAATCGTCGCGATGCGCGTCTTGCAGTCGTCCAGAACTCTGCGCAGCTCGGGGAAAGGTTCCTCGCGCATGGCGTACCCGTCAGGTTATCCGCCACCGGCGAGGCACCTTCCGTCGACGGAGTGCTGCGCCCGCATATCTCGCTGCCGCAGGGAGTGGACCGGCTGCTGAGCGAGGCGGAGCTCGACGCGGTACTGATTCACGAGGTCATCCACGCGAGGCGGCGCGACAACCTGATCGGCCTCCTGCACGAACTTGCCCTGTGCGGGCTGTGGTTTCACCCGCTCGTCTGGCTGACCGGCTTTCGCCTTGCGGTGTTCAGGGAGCTTTCCTGTGATGACTCCGTAATCGCTAGCTCGCGTGGCGCCGATCTGGTCTGCGCGCTGGCAAAGCTGGCCGTTCCAGAAGGCTCGCACTTGCTGCGGGCGGGCGCGGCTTCGTTGCTGAGTTACCGGGTTGCGCGGCTGACGACCTGTGAGCCCCAGGGGACAAACCGCGCGGCTGACTGGCTGCTGCTGGCAGTGTTCGTCGGCATTTTCCTGGCGTGCGTCCTCGGAACAATCGCGCATAACCCGAGTTGCTTCAAAGTCAGGATTTTAGCGGTCTGATGGCTATGCCGGCCGTGCGCGCTGTTCCTCAAGCGATTCCCAGCGCGCGAATTTCTTCAGAAGCTGCTCTTCCAGCTCCGCCAGACGCTTGCGGTCGCCGCGCAGCCGCTCGCC
>Ga0157374_10004402_pt1 | contig 11851 bp, 4 predicted proteins | sample M25metaG_FD_115308 | JGI IMG/M metagenome (GOLD analysis project Ga0157374, IMG submission 115308) | Miscanthus rhizosphere microbial communities from Kellogg Biological Station, Michigan, USA - M2-5 metaG | ecosystem: Host-associated > Plants > Roots > Rhizosphere > Soil | place: USA: Michigan...
CTGCAGGTTTCGCTTGCGTGACTCGCGGCCCGGGGCCACCTGCAATCTCCATGCCCCATTCGCCCGATGCCGCGCGCGTGAACGACACCTCGGCTCCACTCTGCAGATGTCCAAGACTCAACTATGCGGCCTGCTGCCCAAAAACAGGAGCCGTGAAAAGTAGAACCGTCAGCAATCCTGCAAATGCGATCGATTGCAGGCGGCTTCTCGTGACCGCTTCCTTGACGAATATCTGTGCTTGCTTGCGCATATTGTCGGTCCCAATTCCGAAGAACACACTGTTGGTTATGCCGTTAAATCAGCGAGTTTAGTAAGGCCGGCGATTGTCGGTCAGCCCCGGCCAGTTATCTGTGCGGAAGGGAACGGCCGGAAGTCCCGCCTTGTTGTAGAGGGTCGCTTCAGGATTCGACTGCCAAGCGTAGCGCACAGCTTTCGGAGTCTGCACGGCACTCGATGACACAATCACCGTGTCGCCGAATACATGTGCATCAGCCGGGTACCACTTGTGGTCGTCGCCGGCAATCGCGAATTCTCCCGGCTTATCGCCCTTCACCATCAAGCCACCTTCCGCATTTGCGAAATGCACCCGAACGGCCGTTCCAAGCAGATCCACTGACGCAAAAGCTGGACCCTGGTACGGAATGTTCTCGCCGTAATTCTTTGCCAGTGCACAAAACGCCAGCCTGTCGCCTACTGGAATTTTCACTGGTGGATGTACAGTATCGGCAGCGCCAGTGTCCACGATCGTCGCAAGGCAAGTATTCGGAACTGTGGAGGCTGTTACGGCCTGAGACTCACGCAGTTCGGCCCATTCATCGCCATCCACCGGAGTTGCGCTGTGCTGCATGTAAAACGGCAGGCCAACAATATAGAAAGGAAAATCTCCCTGTCCAAAGAGCTTGCGCCAATCCGCAATCATCGCCGGCATCACTTTGCGATATTCGTATGCGCGTTTTGCGTTCGCCTCGCCCTGATACCAGATCGCGCCGGTAATCGACAATGGAGCCACCGGCTCAAGCATGCCCATGTAGAGGACCGCCGGCATCACCGGCCAGTTCTCATAAGAAATTGGCAGATCATGTGGTGGCCGCGCATCCACACTTACTTTGGCCTTCCACCCATCCACCATTGGAATGGTGGTGTTGTCTCCAAGCGTCAGGTGTAGATCGGCTGGCTTGCTTTGAAATCCTCCATCAGCCTTCGTCTTTAAAACGCGAATCACGACTGTGTTGTGCCCCGGCTTCAACAAACCTTCAGGGATGCGATATACACGGGGATTCTCAACCCACGAGCTCCCACCCATGAACCGCCCATTGATGTATACAGTGTCCATTCGCTCCACGATCCCCAGGGACAACACGGCGCGCCCCGGCGGCAACGGATCAGGCAGCACAACGTCTTTGCGGAACCACACTACCGCCGGCGTTTCAGGAAGGCCGAGAGTAGCAAATCCGCCAATCAAATCCACCAGTTTCCAACTTGAGTCGTCGAGCGCCGGTTCAGACCATTTTTCTTTCATGCCCGCGTCGTAGCGGTCGTACCAGGCCATCACGTAGTTACCGTATTCGGGGCCACTCTCTTTACCTACGCGCTCCAGTTCGGCCAAAGGAACATCAAGCCCACCGAGTTGCCTTAACGTATCTGCGCTGGTCCAGGTTTCAGCCGGCGTACCGCCCACGCAGTCGATCACCAGCCCAATCGGAATGTGAACGTCCTGCTGCACGCGACGCGCGAAGTAATACGCTACGGCAGAAACCTGTGCGGCAGTTTCAGGGGAAACCACGTTCCATGAGCCGCGCACAACCTTCGCCGGCTGGTACGCAGCATGTTGGCCGACATTGAAAAAATGGATTTGCGGAAAATTGGCAGCCTTGATTTCTTCCGCCCCGTTCTGCGCGCCGCGCAACCTGAATTCCATGTTCGATTGTCCGCCGCACAGCCACACATCGCCTACAAGCACGTTGTGAAGTTCTACAGTCTGCTTGCCGACGATTTTTACGGTGTACGGACCGCCTGCAGGAGGTGCCTGTAACTCGACCTGCCAGCGACCATCGGCTCCCGCCACAGCAGAGGCATTCTTATCGGCAATCTCCACGCGTACTGTATCTCCCGGCTCAGACCATCCCCATAGCTTGTCCACCTTATTGCGCTGCAGCACCATATTGTCGCCAAAGAGCGGGCTCAAAAATGGCAGCGCAGCAGGGGCAGCTGCAGCTGACGGATCAGCCGGTGGGCCTTGGCTAAATGCAAGATCTGAAGTAGCAGGGAAAAGGCCCAGAACAAGAAGCGTGGACAGGACACGTTTCGGCAGCATCAGTGTGGAATCTCCGTGGTGAAATCAACCGAACCAGTGTAGCGCTATCGACGTTGAGTAGGCTTTGAAATACTTCAAAAACACCTGGAGCGGGCTCTCATTCGATTGCCCGCTCCACGTGCGTGTCGAAATTGCATCAGTGAAATTAGAAATTGATACGCCCCGCCATTTGCAGTAGTCGAGGATCGTTTGCTTGGGTTGTGATTCGGCCAGCCAAATTGTTGCCAATCGCAGTATTTGGCCCGCCGAACTGAACACGATTGAACAGGTTGAATGATTCGGCGCGGAACTGGAACACCAGGCGTTCCGACAAATGGGTATCTTTGTAGAGCGCCAGATCCCAGTTTGCAATTCCGGGCAGCCGAAGCGTGTTGTCGGTGCGTGACTCGTTGCCAAAGCGGAACGGGCCAGGCGCCGTAAACGCTCCGAGGTTGAAGTAGGTTGTCTTGGAGAACTGGTCGCCCAGGCGGGACTGAATAGGACCGTGCGTCTTCTTGTCCGCTCCAGTCACTACGTTGGGACGCGTTACACCGGTGCCTGCATACGTGGATACGGTGTTCGTGTTCATGCTTATGCCCATTGGATATCCCTGCTGGAATGTCGAGACACCGTTAAGGCCCCATCCGGAGACGAGCTTGTCCGCAACGCCATGGACACCGCCGAAGAACTTCTGTCCGCGACCGATCGGCAGGCCGTAAACATAGCTGACGACCAGACGCTGACGCGAGTCATAGCCAGAGAGCGCATACTCGCCGCCGATGTCATTCGTGTTTTGGAAGCCGGGTGCAGCCACAACTTCCAGCCAGTTAGTCAGTGATTCGGCATTCGTCATCAGCTTTGAGAACGTATACGAGCCAAGCAGGATGCCGCCTTGGCTGAAGCGCTTTTCAACCTTCAATTGAAGGGCGTTGTAATTACTCTCGCCAATGTAATTGCCGGTGTTCGAAACGCTGCCGTATTGTGGGAACGGGCGGTACAACTGGAACTTCGGAATCGTAGCGTACTGCTGTGTGCCCTGCCGGAATGTGCCTGCGTAGTTGTCGAACGGGTTGCTCGTGCTCCCTTGCAGGAAGCACGCAGAAGTTACTGTTGGTGCGCATGCCGCATCGGTCAGCGCCCGGCCGAGCGTACTCGCAGGAACCTGGTTGATGTTGCGGCTTACCGGAAGATGCATTCCATGCAGGCCGGCGTAAGCTGCTTCAACAGCAATGCCCAAGGGGAATTGACGTTGAACGGCGACATTCCATTGGTACGTCGAACCGTTGCTTTCGTCCTGATTCAACGTGTTGCCCGTGCCACCCAAAAGCAGATTCTGATAATTTGAACTGCGTTTCGGAGTTGAGGTAAGTCCCGACGGGAACGGATTGTCGAGAGTCGCATACGGAGTTACGCCGCCATCGCGCGTGGCAACAGGATTGTTATTGAGATAAGTGAGTGGTGATTGTGCCGATGACTCGGGGAACTGAAGGATCGATGGAATCACGAATCTTCCCCATCCGGCGCGGATAACTGTTTTGTCGTCCAGTCGGTAGTCAAAGCCTAAACGCGGAGAGAAATTCGCAAAGTGCTCATTGCGCATTCCGGTTGCAGGATGCTGTTGTGATGCAACCAGATCGTATGCGCCCTTGACTGGCGCGCCATTGATCGTCACAGCAGGATTGGTCTCATTCGGGTTAAATGTCGCGAGCAGATTGTGGCGCTCGCGATACACACCCGGAATTTCCCAACGCAATCCGAAATTGAGAGTGAGCTTCGGCGTAACCTGCCAGGTGTCTTGAGCGTAATATCCTTGGTAGTAGACGGTGTTATAGGTGGGATTTGAGATCTGCACCACGCTTGGTGTTACTGCTTGGTTGACCATGTAGCCGAGCAGGAACGAAGCAAACGAATCTCCAGTCCACGATGGGTCAAACTGGAATGAACCTCCCGGGCTGTTGTTCTGAAAGTAATACATCTCCATACGCCGCAGATCTGCGCCAGCCTTGATCGTATGTCCCTTCCAAATCTTGCTGATGGTTGGGGCGAGGACGTAGTTCTGATTCGTTCCAAAGATGTAGCCGTTTGATGCAGTGTTGTAGCCCTGGATGGACATCGCGGGGAACGTCGTTGAGTTGGGTAGACCATTGAGTACCGCGACCTGATCCATCTGGCTCGCTGGATTAAACCCGATCGATCCGGGGTTGTATCCCAGTGTTCCTGGCAAGCGCTTGTATGGCCAGCGGAGATACGAGAGACGAATGTCTCCAATCAGTGTCGGATTGAACACGTAAGTATCTCCGATCACCATCTGGTGAGTGGAAAAGTGTTCAGGAGAAGTTGGCGTACCGGAGTTCAGGCCATTGCGGAAAGGCATGCCGGCGATGTTATCCGATTTCCAATATGTGTAGCGACCAAAGACGCGCTGCTTGTCGCTCACGGTCCAGTCGATACGGCCGTTGTACTGGTTGTTGATTCCGCCAATTGACGAGTAGGCGAGGAAGTTCTGGTTAGGTGCGACGTTTGAGTTCGTCGGATTTGCCCAGTAGCCCCAATTCAAAATGTTGCGAGCCACAGCCGACATACGTGCGGCCGGAATCTTGTTGCCGGGGAATGGTGTAGGTCCACCTTTGTAGCCTGGGCAACCTTCGCTGCCAGCTACGGTGCCACCGCATGGATCGTAGATCGTCTTTGAGAACTCTGAGAAATCACCCTGACGCTCTTTTGCGGTGGGCACAACCCAGTTGTAGGTATAGCCATAGAATTGCCGGTATCCCTGATAGTCAAAGAAACCGAACAGCTTGTTCTTCAGGATTGGGAATCCCGCGTTCGCACCAAATTGATTCTGGTGATAAGGACTCTTCCCAATTGTGTTAGCGGGGTTGTGCTTTGAGAAATACGGAGTGGAATTGAAGATAGTGTTCCGGACAAATTCATACGCGGTTCCGTGGATCTGATTGCCACCCGATTTCGAAGTGATGTTGATAACACCGCCCGTGTACATACCGAACTCTGCTGTGTTGTTGTTGGTCTGAGCTCTGAACTCCTGAACCACGTCCTGGTCCGGGACCAAAGCTACGATGTTGCCGTAAGAAATATTTACTGGGGCGCCATCAAAAAGTTCAGAACTCTGATTGGCCGTTCCGCCGCCAATCTGGAAATTGCCCGCCGAAAATACGCCCAAGCCGGTGAGGTTGGCCTGCGAAGCACCTTGTGGTACAACGCCCGGAACCAGACCCACTAGTGCCAAAACATTGCGGCCGTTCAACGGCATGTTGGTTACAGCTTGCCCCTGTACTACTTGCCCGAGGGAAGCGTTTTCTGTCTGGATGATAGGAGCCTGAGTCGTGACTGTAACTTCTTCTGTTGTTCCGCCCACCGCCATCGTCACGTTCTGACGGGTGGCAAGGGCCACTTGCACTTCAACGGGATTCTGAACATATCGCTTGAACCCAGGACCTTCGACCGCAAGGGAGTATTCTCCGGGCTGCAAATTCAGAAATTGATAATCGCCTGATTCGTTCGACTGCGCTTTCTGCTGAACACCAGTCGAGTTGTTGGTGAGTGTCACGCTGGCGTTTGGGACAATTGCTCCGCCGGCGTCGGACACCGTCCCATTTACGGATCCGGTCGTATTCTGCGCGCGCGCGACTCCGATGGCCGCCAACGCCGCAAGAATAAGACTGAATGCCACTTGTTTGAGGACTCGCATATATATGCCTCCATGGGGAAACGGGAGTACTTCTAAGGAAAGGAAAAGTCTTTATATTTCCTGGCTTTAATGGCAGGATGGACCTACCATCCGAACCACATCATAAATTACCGCAAATAGGATGCGCAAATCGATTTTCTAAAGGAGATTTTGAGAATATCAAAAGGTGGGAAAGTGGCCCTAATTTCTTTCCGTTCTGAACAAAATTCCACTACCTCATTACCGTAAATCTCTCCACAAAAACGAGCAGTCGATAAATTGGCTTTCAGTTTTGAGCTATGAAGCGAATGTCGGTCAAATCGCTTCTGCAAAAGGATGCCTGAAGAGTGGCGGCGGATGCCTGCGATCAAAACTCTGTCGTAGGATTGTCGGGAGGTAAATCATGGACATCAAATCGAGCTCCACGGGGTTGTCGCGCAGAGGATTCGTGAAAGCTGCTGCTTCGGCAACGGCCTGTGCTGGAATTGAAAGGTCCTTTGCTACGAGCACGGATCGGCCTTTCGAAGTGACGGCAAGTCTCTACGCATGGGAATTGCACGATGAAGGCGTAGAGCATGTGCTGGACAACCTGCAGTCCATGGCGCAGGTGAACTCCGTCTACCTCATCTCGATCATGCACTACGAAAAGCGGCCGTTTACCAGTCCAACGTTTCCGCACAATCCGGTACGAAAAACCTGGCAGGCGGAGGATTCCCGCTGCTATTGGCATCCGGAGATGAGTCTCTATGGCCGCATCAAGCCACAGCTTTCCAGCTTCTCGTGGCTCAGCGATACCGATTGGCTCAATCACCTCACGAAGGCCGCAAGAAAGCGCGGCCTCAAAACGGGAGCGGAATTGTCGCACACGCTCGTCGATCAGGACGTTGTGCAGCAAGAACTGCTCGATTGCGCACAGCGCGATATGCACGATCAGCCGAGAGTGGTGTGGGGAAGGTCATTTCCGTTGTGCCCAAACCATCCTGACGTGATGCAATACACTCTGGCGCTTTACGTAGATCTTGTGAAGAACCACGACGTAGATTTTGTGCAGTTCTGCACCATACCGCTGCTCAATGGAGACGCCGAGCACGGCGGCTGCTTCTGCAAGTCATGTGTTGCGGCAGCAGCAGAACAAGAAATTGATCTTAAGAAACTTCAGCAGGAATTGCTTGCGAACCCGACAGCAGAGCCGGCGTTCTCACAGTGGCAGCAGTTCCGGTTCTACACCGTGACACGCTACTATCGCCTGATCCACACAAAGATCCATCAGATACGTTCCAATATCGAGCTGCGCTTGAACGATTGCTTCCCCAAGCCGGAGACATGGGGTATGGACCTGAAGGCGGCGCGGCCTTACCTCGACGCGATCAGGAACTCTGATTACTCAGAACAGTTGGGCGATCCGTCGCGTATGCACGAGAAAAATGACAGGCTGCAGGCCAACAGGGAATCGCTGGGCGAAAATTTCCCGCGCATCTCCGCAGTGGCAGTGCGACCGAAAGCTACTCCGGAACTGATTCACGAAGGCGTTCACATTGCTCTGCAGAATCAGGTCTGCGGGCTCTCACTCGGACATTATGATGGCGCGGAGTTTCCACTGCTGCGCGCAATCAGAGAAGGATTGCAAGCCGAACATGTGAACGTTCCAAAGCAGTTGGCCCACAAAGTCTGGAAGGGCCGCCTGGCTTAATCAGCCAAAGTAACTGCCCCATAAAAGCCGGTATTCTCTTCCATCGCTCCCTTCAGCATTAGCCCTGAAGGGAGCGTTTCGTTGGCATATATCGATTTACTTTAACGTTGACTAAAGATGCCGCCTCCATTATCGTGGCTGCGACTGAATAAGCCCACTTTCAGGCGCTGACTAATTGTTCGCTCGTGATGTTCAGCGGCGCACTGTGCGCAACTCCTTCGATTGAAGGGCAGTTGTCAAATTTAGCCATTGGCTGTAAGGGAAGAGATGCGAGGAAAGATGAAACGCAGAGATTTTCTACAAAAGGGAACGCTGGTTGCTGGAATTGCCGGTGCTCAATCCGTGATCGCGCCGCTGCTTGCCTCCGAAAACAAGGCCGCAACACAAACTCCACCTAAGACGAAGACCGAGGCGCCACCAAAAGAACTTCGCTCCGCAGAATATTTGAAGCGCGCGAAGTCAGAGAAATTTCTGACAAAGTCACCAGCCTTCAGGAAATCGGAAACAGCGTCCGGAGTTTCGGTGTCGCCCATGTCGCTCACGGAGCGGCTCAAGCGGAACGTCGTGCCGCGCAATGGATTTTGTAGTCTCGAACCAGGCAAGACAGTCAGCGACGGGCTTACCTCCGGCAACGGACACATGAACATTGAGTTGACTTGTGATCCATACGCTGAGCAGATTCTCTTCCACCACGAAAGCCTGCTGATGCCGTGGAAAAGGCCATTAGAAGCACCGAAGGCCGCCGATGTGTTTCCGCAGGTCCGTCAATTGGTGTTGGACGGCAAATATCAGGAAGCGATTGAGCTGGCGTTTAAGGAAATGAACAAAGGCCCCATCAAGCAGAACACCGGACCTCATCCCGTAGTTCCTGCATTCGTGATGAATCTTAGTCTTCCAAAGACTGCAGCGGTCACCGACTATCTGCGCACGGTAAATTTCGAAACCAGCGAAGTCAAAGTTCATTGGAACGACGAGCGCGGTGAATGGGTCCGTTCCACGTTCACTTCTCGCCCTGATGATGTAGTGGTCCAATTCCTCACCGCTCCCAGTGGTCAGAGTGTGAATGCGCGCATCGCGATTCAGAAGTATTCGAGGGGAAGGCGTGGCAATGGTTTGATGGGATCAAACGTTGGCGAAAGTGAAGTTAAGCAGGACTTCAACGAAGACCGACTGATCTACAAATGCCGTTTGGATCCAGCGGTTGATAACAGTGGTTACGCTGGCGTGGTCCGCGTGGTCCGCAAGGGCGGCTCGGCTCGCTTGGACGGCGACACTCTGGTTGTCGATAACGCTTCGTCTGTGATGCTTCTTACTCGTATCGAATGGTTCGCCGACTTTAGCGGCGACAAGGTTGACTCGCTGCAAAAGTCAGTTGAGCAGTTATCCCCGGATTACAACGAAATCCTCGAGCGGCATCGCAAAGTTCAATCGGAAGCGATGAACCGCGTTAAAGTGGACTTCGGCGGCGCCGCTCAAAATGGAATGTCAACTGAAGAATTGCTGGTTGACCAGCGCTCCCGTCGCGACTATTCTCCCGCGTTACTTGAGAAGATCTTCCAGATGGGACGCTACTGGTTCATTCTCGCTAGCGGCAAATATCCCACCATGCAGGCAGAGACCAACGCCAATATCAACCTGCAGATCGCACCTGGCCCGCTGGGCGATTTGCGTGAAGGTATGGACGCATATTTCAATTGGATGGAGAGCCTGGCGCCAGACTTCCGCGTAAACGCAAAGAACATTTACGGAATGCGCGGTACCTTCTACTCGCTCATTCCCCAACAAAATGTCGGTGTCTCATTTCATTATTCCTATGCATCTTCCACGGGAGAAATCTGGCCGCACATGTATTGGATTTCTGCCGGAGGCTGGTGCATCCGTCCGTTCTGGGACCACTACCTGGTGACAGGAGATCAAAAATTTCTCCGTGAACGAATAGTCCCGGCATACAAGGAATTGGCTCTTTTCTACGAGGATTTCCTCACTATCACTGACAAGGAAGGGAATTACGTTTTTGCGCCATCCTTCTCGCCAGAAAACAATCCTTTGAACACCGGCCCCGGGGCAATGATGTCGATCAATGCGTCGATGGACATTGGTGTTTGCCGTGAGGTGTTGACCAACCTTATCGAAGCGTGTGAACTTCTCGGGTCCGACACAAGCGACGTGCAGAAATGGAAAGCGATGTTGGCCAAGTTGCCGCCCTATCTGCTCGAAACGGACGGCACATTGAAGGAGTGGGCGTGGCCCACGCTTGAAGAGCGCTACTCTCATCGGCACATTTCTCACCTTTACGGCGCGTGGCCTGGAGATGAGATCGATCCCGATCGCACTCCGCAACTGGCGCTTGCAGCAATGCTGGCCGACAGAAAGCGCGTGCCTGAGCGGCTTGCCGCCCATGGCCGCTGCCATCGCGCATTGGTTGGTGCGCGTCTCAAAGACAGCTACATGGTTGACACCGAGTTGCGGCAACTGATCGAGCAAGGTTACGTTGCGCGAACTCTGCGGTGTTCGCATGATCCCTGGGCATTTCCAATGCCCGATGCGCAGGGCGGCATTCCGACAATCATGATGGAAATGCTTGCCTACTCGCGCCCAGGCGTAATCGAAGTGTTGCCGGCGCTTCCTGACACGCTTGAAAAAGGTGCGATCAATGGGATGCTCCTGCGGACATTTGCGCGCCTCGACAAAATGTCGTGGGACATGGACGCGAGGACAGTTGACCTCACAGTGACTTCGTTCCGCAAACAGGATGTGACGTTGATCGCGCGCTACGGCATCGAAGACATCGACGCGTCCGCTGGAGTGTTGGCGGGTGCGCTGAAACGCGGCGCTGCCGATTGCACATTGCATCTACCCGAGGGAAAGCCCGTCACTTTGCGACTCAAACTCGGAACGCACCAACCAATTGACTGGATTGCTCAATTGCAACAGGCGTAACGCGCCGCCGTGCCAGCGCTTTGTGTCTGCAAGAGGCGCTGACGCAACGCAAGTCGAACTATCTGTTTCGTTGCTCGGTATCGTGAAAGGTCTTTATGCGGAATCCCGTCTTCTATTTGCTGCTTATTTTGAGCTTTGCGCTGCCCGTAAAGGTTAAGGCTGCCGATCCGGTGCTTTGGTATCAGCATTCAGCTCAGAAGTGGGGTGATGCGCTGCCGGTCGGTAACGGCAGATTGGGCGGCATGGTGTATGGCGGCATCACTAAAGAACACATCCAGCTGAACGAAGACACCATCTGGAATGGCAAGAAGCGCGACCGCATCAATCCCGAAGCGTTGAAGGCTCTGCCCGAAGTTCGTCGTCTGCTGTTCGAGGGCAAGCCCAAAGAGGCGGAGACGCTCGAAGACAAAAAGATGATGGGTATTCCGAATCGGCAGCCGCCCTACCAGCCACTCGGTGATCTGAATATTGAATTCCAAGGTCAGGAGAATGCGACGGACTATCGACGTGAGCTCAACCTTGCGACAGGCATTGTGCGCGTCAGCTATCGCGTAGGTGACGCAACCTTCACGCGGGAAGTGTTCTCCTCCGCGCCAGACCAGGTGCTTGTAGTTCACCTTGCTTCAGACAAACCAGGCCGGCTGTCGTTCCAAGCAATGCTGACGCGCTCGCAAGATAGCCAGACGACCGCTTCGGCGCCTGACCGCCTGATTATGCAAGGTGAGGCGATTGCACATACGAACTTCTGGATCGCCCCAAACCAGAAGCCAGAACAACGCAAAGCAGAAGCCGATCAGCTTGAACCTACCGGCGTAAAGTTCCGCGCCGTGCTCCGCGCAATAAGCAATGGCGGTAAAGTCGAAACCTCAGGTACCGATCTCGTGGTTACGAATGCCAATTCTGTAACCCTGTTGATTGTCGCCGCGACGGACTATCGCGGAGGCGATCCGGTTGCCGCCTGCGATCGTTATCTGGCTCGCGCAACAAAGCCGTATGCATCCCTGAAGTCGGCGCAGCTTGCCGATCACGAGCATCTCTTCCGTCGAGTGGAATTGGAGATGGCGCCGACAAGCGACGCTGACGCGATCGAGAGCCTTCCTATCGACGAACGAATTGCGCGCGTGAAGCAGGGGAAAGACGATCCAGAACTCGCTGCGCTCTATTTTCAGTTCGGACGATATCTGTTGATGGGTAGCAGCCGGCCTGGAACGATGGCCGCCAATTTGCAGGGAATCTGGAA
>Ga0157374_10004403_pt1 | contig 11848 bp, 14 predicted proteins | sample M25metaG_FD_115308 | JGI IMG/M metagenome (GOLD analysis project Ga0157374, IMG submission 115308) | Miscanthus rhizosphere microbial communities from Kellogg Biological Station, Michigan, USA - M2-5 metaG | ecosystem: Host-associated > Plants > Roots > Rhizosphere > Soil | place: USA: Michigan...
CAAGTGCGGGCCACCACATCCAGTGGATGGGCAGCTTTTCAAACATGTCCTCGATCCAGTAAACAGCTTTGGTAAGGCCCATCGCCAGGAAGCCGATAACGATGCCCATAGAACTATAGATAGCTAAAGCAATATTGGATGGAATGGCTACATCAGGCATAGGGAATACCGGGCCCGATTCAAATAACAAATGGTGACCCGCTGCGCCCGTGATACAAGCAAGGGCGACGGGTAATATAGCTTTAGGCGAAAACTCGAACAGCAGCAATTCAATAGCCAGGAACACGGCTGCGATGGGTGTACCGAATATAGCTGCCATACCGGCCGTTGCGCCGGCCGCCAGGATGATCTTGCGTTCGTTGGAAGTGATCTTGAACAACTGGCCAAGCGTAGACCCCAAAGCGCCACCGGTGGCAATGATCGGGCCTTCTGCGCCGAAGGGACCGCCCGTACCGATAGCGATAGCTGAAGATATCGGTTTCAGGAAGGTGATAATGGGTTTGATCTTACTTTTATTCACCAGTATCTGTTCCATAGCTTCGGGAATGCCATGCCCGCGAATAGCTTTTGAACCATATAAAGCCATAAAGCCGACAATTATGCCACCTATAACGGGAACAGCGATCACCCATAAGCCCAGATGATTATTTGCCGGGCTATAAAAGTTCAAAGAAAACTTGCCATAAAAAGCAAGGTTGGTCACCATATTGATCAGCGACACCAGCAACTTTGCGATCAGGCTGACCGCAGCCGCCACGCAGATGCACATAGCGGATAATGCTATAAGACGTTTTTTTAAAATGAAATTCTTTTTAACGTCTTCATTGTTTTCAGGCGCATAGTTCAATTCAGGGGAAATGGGTATCCCGTTGGCGGAACTTGTTATTTTCATGATAGTAAAATAGTTAAGTGAAGTTCTTTCACCTGGAAGAGTAAACAAAGGTAAATTTGCCGCAAAGGTACCGATAATATCGCCCCCTGTCAATCGGTTTTCATTCTTCCACCTGCTTTACGTAGAAACACTTTTGTAAAAAACTTGTTGCATTTTTCGTGAAAGTTAACTATATTTATACATAGTAATTATAAAACCCGGAAGGAGAGCAACATGAATCTAATTCACCGGATCGAAAAATGGGGCGATGGGCATCACCCCAAAATCCTCGATATCATCCGCGTAGCGCTTGGCGTATTCTTATTTCTTAAAGGATTGGGTTTTATGCAGAATGGTGCCAACCTGAAAGAAATGATCGAAAGCCAGCCCGATATTGCATGGTCATCCGGTTGGCTGATGGTAGCGGTTTATTATGTTACTTTCGTGCATTTCGTGGGCGGTATACTGATCATGCTCGGGATACTTACACGTTTGTCGGCCCTATTACAATTGCCTATCGTTTTTGGCGCCATCATCTTTATCAATTACCTGCAATCGCCGTTCAATACCGACCTGATCTCATCCATAGCCGCATTTGTATTGCTGCTGGTTTTCCTGATTATCGGCTCTGGTAAGTGGTCGGTTGAAAATTACCTGGAAAACTTTGAGGAGGTATAATTATTAAGGCGTGCGATTACGAAGCGTTCCGATGGAACGCGGTTTGAATTAATCATTTTGCTACCAGCCAGTCGTCCCTCCGGGACGAAAAATGGATATGCGTCCTGTAGGGACGCCTCGTCGGTAGAAAATGATAAAAAATTATTTACGTTCAGTAGGAATGTTTGGTGATTGCGAATGCGGAACTCACGACAAAGTAATATTTCTTGCCACCTGTTCTTTCAAGCCATGTTTCCGGTAACTTAGTTGCATGAATAACGGGATCAAGACAGCTGTTGCCGGACCAACTTATAAAGCCGCACGTTTGGTTTCGGGTGCCATTGAGCGACATTTTGCCGCACAATTGGCCGCGGCAACCGAACGCAATGAACCCAACCTGGCTCCGGAACCTTCCCGTCATACTATTGAAACCATAATCGATATTGCCTTTTGGGCCAGCCTGCGTAAAGAAGAAGGCCGCCCGCCCAAAATATCCATCGCTTTTTTACCCCCTGCTCAGTCGGAATTGCCATTGACTTTTGAAGAGCGCCTGCCGCTTTCTGTCGATGTGCTAACGAAGCTGGCGCCCGCTGTCGAGCGTTCGGGTATCCACCTGGGCGTCTGGCAGGATGAGGACGAAATTTATATCTGGGGAACAACCCATACCGTACCCGGGTTTTGTTTTGTGCTCGAAGTGGTTGAACCAGGTTTATTAGTGATCAAACACCGCCGCGTAGATGGCTTTGGAAAATATGTGAATGTGGCTGTGCTTAAAGGCGACGAGGTAAAAGTGATCGATGAACAAAGCATCGATCAACCTGATTGCCCTGCATTACTCAATAGCTTGCTCGGTTTTACGTCACAAAATTCATGGACAAGCCCGGTAAACCTGCATGTACAATTAGCGGTGTCGATGCGTGCGCATGGGCATGGCGGCATGCTCCTTATTGTACCTTCCGGCAGCGATAAATGGCGTGAATCCATTATCGACCCAATATCCTATGCTATCGATCCGCCGTTCAAAGGACTTGCCCGGCTTATGGCAATGGACGTAAGTAAACGCGACCTTGCGCTATGGCAGGAACAACTTGCCGATGAGATCGATTGCGTAGCCGGCCTTACCGCCGTTGACGGCGCTACCATTATTAACGACCGCCACGAACTGCTGGCCTTTGGCGCCAAAATAACCCGTCCCTACGGCGCTGAAACAGTGCGTGAGATAATGGTAACCGAACCGGTTATTGATAGCGATGCGCAGATCATTTCGCCAGGGCAGGATGGAGGCACACGCCATTTCGCCGCCGCGCAGTTTGTTTATGATCAACGGGATGCCTTCGCACTGGTAGCTTCACAGGACGGGCGATTCACCATTTTTTCCTGGTCGCCATGTGATGATATTGTGCAAGCACACCGGGTAGATTCGCTGCTGCTTTGAACACGATTTGATTGATTAAATGATAGACAGGATCAGGGCAATCGGGTGAATCCTGAAAATCGTGTTCTATTTTTTCACCTGCCCTATAAGCCATTTCGCCACATCATCCGCGGCTTTATCATTCTGGTAATCTTTCGGTAACCGGCCATTGGTATATTCATTGTACAGCCATGGGTCGCCCACAGCCATCACCATTCCTTTGCCATAAGGCGCAACGGCTATGATATTCGCTTCACCGTCGATCAGTACCCCATAGGCCGGGTCGGTCAACGTCAGCGAACAGATATCCTTCATGTATATCTTCTTTGCTGTTTTCAGCACAGGGTTATCCACTATCATGAAAGCCCCCTGTAAAAAGTGCTTGTCATCTGTCACGTGATTCAGCAGATCATTATTAAAGTGGATCCCGAATTTAGCTGCCAGTGTATTGAAATGCTGAAGCTCTACATTAGTGCTGTCATTCGCCATCATCAATAGCACGCCACCGTTCTTTACCCACTCACTGATCACCTTTACATCTTTCGCGGTGATGTACTTCGGGTTCGGGCTTTCCTTTTTAGTGTCCGGGTCTACAATGATGTAGATATCTGCCTGTTTCAGGTTCTTTGCGGTTGGCTCTTCGTAGAGTGTACTTACCTGTGCGCCGTTCTTTTTAAATGCCTCACCGAAAATGGAAAACCCGTTGTTGTCAGTTTCCTCCCATTTGTAGTGATAGGAGATCAGCTTGCCCGATGCATCCTTCATATGCTCGTCATTAAACCACGAATCAAGGACAACGCGCGGCTGGGCATATGCCGAAATCATCAATATCAATGCAGGGAGGGAACAGATGAGCTTCTTCATAGTTATGTAACAGCCTATTTATCCAAAGATGGCGCTTTTTTACTTATTTTGAGCCGATTTATGAAATACATCCGCTTACTGCTGTTTGCGCTTTTCATCAGCCTTACTCATCTTTCGTGCGAGCATTATACCCGCCCGGGACTGCATTTCGGTGATTATAAAGATATTACTTATACCGAGGTGCGCCGGGTATTTGATAACGGCCTGGTTTTCGATAAGCAGGGCTACCAGCTGGCGCCGGTTTGGAAGTTCCATTTCGTTTCGGATGATTCGGTGCAGGTTTACAGCCCGAAAAAGCAGCGGTACTATGGTTTCCATGTGTATTTCGACCACGACCTGATATTCAACATGATCGACTCCTGGCTGCAACTGCAAACGATGAACGCCGACAGCATGGTGTTCCGCTCGCTGCGTGTAAATGATAAGCGGGAGATATTGGTGAACGACGAAGGTTCCAAAGTTTTAATGACCTTTTATTCAAATGCCTATTTGAAAAGGAAGAACGCTGAAGCTGTAAAAAAGATGGGGATGCCGGGCGTTAAAGACACCGTTTATATCCGCCAGCGATCAGCCCTGGCGAACGCACATTTGGACAGCGCCTTTTCAGCACGCCAGCCGACTGTCTTCAAAAGCAACAGCCCTTATGTGATAGCTGAAAGAGTAGTAAACAAAGGCGACCCATTCAGCGACCTTGACCCGGACGAGGATTACTTGTATCCTGAATATAACGTCACCATCCATCATGCTTATGAGGATTTTGCTTACGTATTCTCGGCATTTGTGGATAATAAGGGAGTGATCACTTACCGAAAATCGCAAATACCCTATTCGCATGAGTTCGAAGAATCGTACAAGAAAGCAATACAGGGAATTTTAGCCGGTTATGTCGCCCGGTATGTTCAGGTCATACCAGGCAACACGCTGGGGATACCCCATACCAGCATTATTACAATTAATCTAACAGGCAAGAAAAATTAGTTTTGCGCTTCCAGCGCCAGGAAACGGTGCCGCGGCGATTCTTTGGCACGTATTAGCTGCTGCAGCGCCTCTTTGGTTATCGGCTTTTCTATGTAGGCTTTCACAAAATCGTATTGCTTCAGCCGTTCCAGGTCGGTCGTGTATTTCGAGGCCGAAAGGATATACACTTCCACCGGCTTGGCCAGCAGCGGGTACATAGCCTCCACACGATCAAGGAAATTCCACGCGTCCAAAAACGGATTATAAATATCCAGCAAAATAATGTCGGGCAGGTCTTCGCAATGCCTGCATTCGCGCCGTAGCTGGATCAGCGCTTCTTCGCTGGTATCCATACATTCAACCTCGAACGGAAATCCGTAACGGGTGAGTATCTTTTTCAAAATGAACTGATCGAGGCGGCAATCGTCGATGTAAGTAAGTTTGTTCATACAGTAGGTTATTTGATTAACCAAAAGTATGCCGGCCCGGAAATTTAAAAGGAAGGGTTACTACGGGAACTGTTGCGTAGTATTACGGAAATGCGGTTTTCAGTTTTTCCGCAAGCGGGATGTCAGAGTTTGATCGTCACCCGGAAGATATTCTCGCGGGTATTCCTGTCGTAAGTGTAGGTAAACTCGTCCGAAGAATTGGTAATGATCAGGATACCAAAGTGTTCCGCAACTTCTTCTACCGACAGGAAGTCGTCCAGCGAACCTTCCTCGCTGCTGAAACGGATGTGGTTTTCACTTTCCCAATTGGCGTAAAGTGATGAAAGCGGGTCGGCGCTGATGAGCCTTTTGTTTTCAACGGCACTATCGGCAGCTGCGTTATTGCGCGTATTGATGAGGTATAGCGGCATCCCGGTATCCGTCTTGCAGATAGTGAGCATTTCACCATCAGAATCCACATTGAACCGGGTGCTGCCCTTGCCTGCATGTTTGATGGCATTGGTGAGCAGCTCGGTAATGACTGCCTTGCACCTGAACATAATGTCCTCCGCATCAGCCTGCGGCGGTATGCCTCCGGCGATATCGTCGAGCATATACTGCAGCGAGCTAACCAGTTTATCGGCGCTGTTGTCGAATTCGAATACCACTTTGCAGGCGCAGTTTTGCGTTTACATTTTGTTTACTGCAAACGACGCTTCTTCGGCGTAGTTGTAGATCTTGAACACCTTATCCAGGCGGATCAATTTGATCAGGTCGCGGATGTCATTCCTCAATCCGGCCAGCACAATGTCCAGCTTCATGCTGATCGCATACTTGAGCGCGCTAACCAATGCACCTAAAAAGGCGCTGTCAACATACTTCAGCTCCTGCAGGTCAATTATCAGCACTTTTTTGTGCTCGTCCAGCAGTTTGATCAATTCGGCCTTAAACTCGTCCGAGTTGCTCAGGTTCGCTTCGGTAATGGTCACTTCGCCGATAATGTATTTGGGCGATTCTTTAACTATAGTGATCATAGGGTCTATTGTTTTTTAATGTTAATTATACTGCAATCATCTACAAGGGAAGGCGACAGGTTTTGCAGCAGGCTTTGCCTTATCTGCTTAAAGTTCATCCCATCTTCAACCATGCCCTTTATTTTGTCTTTAAATAGGTTATAGTCGCTTGTTTTTTCACCGTTCGCGTCCTCGTAATCGATAAGACCGTCGGTGAATATGAAAAGCTGGTCGTTCGGCGCCAGCTTAATACTGTCTTCATTGTAGCCGCCATCAGGGAATAAACCCAGCAGCAACCCTGCAGATTCTATTTGCTTCATTTCCCCGCTGCAGGCATTATAATGTAAAATCGGCAGGTCGCCCGCGCCCGAATATGTCACAATACCTTCCTGCTTATCGATCATGATCAGCGACATGGTTGAAAGAATATCTTTCAATGCATTATCGTAACAGATCACATTGTTAACTTTCTGGATGATCTCGGCCGTGCCGAAATCGCGGTTCATGATACCGAAACGGATAGCCGCACGTACATAGCTCAGGAAACTAAAGGTAAAGAACCAGGCCACCCACTTTTTACCCATTACGTCGCCCAGCACAATATAGCTATAACGTTCGTCAACCTCGATAAAATCGATAAAGTCGCCTCCGGGAACGTCCTGGTAAGCCTGGTGCCAAAAGTCAATATCAAAACCTTCTACCGCTGGCGCCACTTTAGGCACGGTGCGGATATTTAAAGCAAGAGCGGCTTTTTTGATCTCCTGTACCGAAAGCTCTCGCTGTTTCTGCACAGTGTCTATCAGGTTGCCGATCTTGGATACGATCACATTAACCGGGGTTTCCTTCACCACGTAATCTACCGCCTGCAGGTCCAGCCCTTCAGACATCAGGTCCTCATCGGTGATATAACTCAGGAAAACAAAGGGAATATCTTTAAAATCAGAATTCTGGATCAGGCATCTCCTGAATTCGATGCCATTCATCTCGGGCATTTCGTAATCCGAAAGAATGGCGTCGGGAATATTCATATTCAGGTAGTCGATGCCCTCGCTTGCTGAATTACAGGCGGTGCATTCAAAACCCGATTTGGTAAAAGCGTGTGTTAATACTTTCAGGAATAAGGGGTTGTCATCTACTAATAATACCCTTTTTGCGTTTGGACTGGACATAGCTTATTCCTGCAATAGACTTATAAAGCTAATTTTACGGCGATGAAAGCACCGCTGATCAGCATGCCGCCGGCAAGCAAATAACGCGTAATACCTTCGTGCGGTGTTGCAGGCATAAGCACCAGTACAACTGCGGCTACGCACAATGCAGCGCCACCGATGCCGCCGATCAAACGCGGCGCACGAACACGACCGAGGTACCTTTTTGACATCTTGTTATCAAACTGGCGATCGGCCAGCAAGTTGTCAAATTCTTCCAGCAGGTCGGTACGCGAGGTAGCCGGCCTTTCGTCGGTCTTTGCAAATGCCTCGATGTCCTGTGCTAAATTTTTGCTTTTGGTTATGCTTTCCATATTCTTATATCTGTTATATAATGCGTAAAAGCGAGAATTCTCTGCGCTTTTTTTACGTTTAGTTTATATCAAGGTTACGCGTGGCGAACAAATTAATCGTAGAACCAGCCGAGTATCCAGAAACGGTTGCCATCATAATACAATTCGATGCTGTTTGTGCCCTGGCCAATTACTTTGCCATTCGGCTCATTCCTTTCTTCGTACGAACTCCACACATGATAAATATTGCGAACGTTCTTTACGCTGCGGCCGGTCTCATGTTCATAGAAACCGTTCTTTTCCATGTAAGCATCCGATTCCTTATGATATTGCGCCAGCGTTGTATAATGTAATACGGGCTGGCCCTTGGCATCGATGCCCGCCGAGCCAACACGCACATTAGAAATGTGCAGTAAGCTGTCCCGCTCATAGCTTACCTTTTGGCCCTTTTTAACGCTTACCACGTCATAGTAGGCTTTGATAATGCCATCAAGGGTGCCCACATCGTCGCCAAACTTGGTTAGAACGGGGTGCTGCTGGGCAAAGCATTGATTGTTAAGCGATACCATGGCTACGACTGCCAGTAATACGACTGCAAATTTCTTCATTTTGATTGTTTCATTAGATTAGTTAGGGTCTTATATCTGCAAAAACGTCAGTATATCAGCTAGTTTAAATAGTTTAGTTTTAGTTAGTTGCAGCTTCTTCTACGTAAGCCCTTTTTAAAAAGCTCGAATAATAATGAAGTATTTTTATGGGGTTTTATCAACGTAACAACCCTGTTACATTTCTTATCGGTAGATTTGCAAAACCCTTTTAAAATGTATAATGCACCATGCGTAAACTGATCTACTTATCGGCAGTAATTATTACTTCCGTTGCGTCTTGTAAACACAATGAGTTGAAACAAGGAACTATCGCTTATACTATCGAATATCAGCTGCCCGATAGCCTGAAAACCTATGCCGAGTTTCTACCTAAAACGGCGACTGTATATTTCAAAGGGGACTCGACCGTAAGCATACAACAAGCCGGGCCCGAGGCCACAACGGTGATAACACATAAGCCCACGAATTTTATGCTGGTATTACTGCGGTCGGATAAGGCGCAGTACGCTATTGATTACAAAAAGGCCGAACAGTCCCAGGTATTGCCGCCTACCGAATATAATTACGGGCGTACAAATGATACCAAAACCATTGCCGGGCATAAGGCCACCAGGTATGTTTTAACTGATAAATGGAACGGCCTAGCCAGCCAGGTTTGGTTTACTAAGGACATTAAAATGGTGCCTAACTATCTTACTACTGCTTTTGATACCAGTTACGGTGTACCGGTTGCTATCGAATCGAATCAGAATAATATTATAACCAAAACAACGGTAAAAGAGATCAAATTTGAACCTATACCGGAAGGCGTGTTCTCAACTCCGGCCGGATACAAAAAGCTCACCCCCGAACAGTTCAAAAATTTACCGGTGGGCGAATGATCATGATCAGGCAACGGCTCAAATACTTTCTGATCACCTGCGGCATCGTGGTGCTGGGTTTGCTGTCGAGGCATTTCACTTTCATCCCGCTTTGGGTAGGCGATGTGCTTTGGGCTGCCATGGTCTATTTCATCCTGCGTTTTTTTATGCTGAAGGCATCTGTATTAAAGATCACACTGATCAGCATTGTCATTAGTTACGCGATCGAATTCGGCCAATTGTATAAAGCTGAATGGATAGATAATATGCGCCACACTTTTTTGAGCCGGATGATCCTGGGCGAAACTTTCTTTTGGGGCGACTTGCTATCCTATACCGTTGGCATCCTTATTGGTGTGGGGATTGAGGTGTGGGTCGCCAAGCCGGCAACCCGCAAATAATTGACTTTCAAATTCTTATTTCTGATTTAAAACCTGGTGGAATAAATTCCCAGGCCGGGGCGAAGGCTATTCTGAACTTTATTGTACCAAAATCGTATTAAATGTCCCGGCACCGTCGCACCACTCGGGTAAACCACTAACTCACATGATTGATAACGAAATCCGTTTGCTTGCTGTTGAACGATTTAAAACTTTAGATCTTCAGGCCGATATTGAGTTTAAAGAACTGGTGGAAATGGCCTCTGAAACCTGCGACACGCCGGTTGCGCTGATCACGTTGATAGACAAGGATACGCAATGGCTGAGGGCAAGGGTAGGTACCGACGTGACGGAAATGCCGCGCGAAGCTTCGTTTTGTACCTATACCATACAGGAAGATGACGTTTTGGTAGTACCCAATGCCATAGAGGACGAACGTTTTGTGGATAGCCCCATAGTTGCCAATGAACCCAATGTGCGCTTTTATGCCGGTGCGCCGCTGATCACACGCGGGGGACAGCGAATAGGCAGTATCTGCGTGATAGACCTTAAACCCCGCGAGCTCGATAAGCAACAATTGCTGATGCTCAAAATGCTGTCACGCCAGGCCATTAATTTAATGGAATTCCGGATAAGTGTTGAACTGCTCGAGACCAATAAAATTGAAGCGGAAAGCCAGCGCGAAATTATCAGGAAGGCCGAAATAGCCTTGCGCTCATTTTTTGAGAGCGCGCCCAATTTTCATGTCTTACTGAACCGGGAAGGTATGGTGATCGATTTTAACAAAGTCGCTTACAATTTTATCAAAAAGGTATACGGCGTTGAACTGAAAAAAGGCAGCGGGTTTACCGAATTCTTAGACCCTGATTTTGTAAATAAATTCAAAAAAGGGTTTAAAGTGGCGCTAACCGGCCAGCATTCGTTTGAAGAAGGCTTTACAGATTACGGCACACACGGTATCATTTACTGGGAAGCTTCATTTGAAACGGCAAAGGATGTTAACGGTGAGATCATCGGCGTATCCTATATCATTCGCGATGTAAGCGACAGAAAAACAAGGGAGCACAAGATACTGGCCCAAAACCAGTCGTTGTTAAAAATAGCGCACTTGCAGGCGCATGAATTCAGGGCGCCGCTGACCACCATTACCGGCATGATGGACTTGATTAAGGCTGAAGATTATCAAGCTCCCAGAGAATATTTCGAGTTGATGGAAAACGCGGTAAAAAACCTTGACGGAAAGATTCGTGAAGTAGTGGATAACGTAGATAATATCGTATTGGAAGGTACCGAAGTTTACAGTACTAAATAATTCTACTTCCTGTGCTGCCTGCTGGCATAAATGCCCGACATGGCCACACCCAATGCAACTCCGACACCTGCACCTATTGCGATGCTGTTGAGCGCAACGCCTATACCCATCCCTATGGCAAGGCCAAGTGGCAAAAAGAACATCCTTTTATTTCTCATGCGAAGCTGAAAGCTAAATGCAGAAAGCAAAAAGCTTCCCTATCAAATGTATAATTTATCCGGCAATACTTTTCAAATTTCCCGCAGGCAGGTTTTTGCGGTGATTGTAATTAATCAGTTCGGCCATTAATAAGTTAGGCATCCAGCTGAGTATTGCAATGATGACATAGTTATTCTCAAACGCCACCCCATGCCCGAAAACCGTCAGCAACCAGATATAAAACCGAAGTGTAACGGCTGCAAAGGCCAATGAATAACTGCGGCGCATCATCATCACGTGTGCATCCACGCGGCGGTCTTTGATGTAAAGAAATCCCAATAACGTGAAGATAACCCAAAGTGTATTCTGCACCAAAAATGATATGAAAACACCGTTGCCGCGATGGATAAAGAATGTCATCACATAGGCGCCCGGCGCGGCGAAGCATAACACGCCGAAAACATAAATTTTGCCGAGCACACGGTGCAGTTTTTTATTCGCCTGTACTCTTTTTGAGAATTGCAGGAACCCGGCGATCAGTATTGTCGAGGCCCCGAAGATATGCGCGTAGAATGCGGGCAGGTAAAAACCGGTCTTAACTGCAAACTGTTTAAGTTTCAGAAAGGCAATATCCGGCTTAAAGCTCATATACTGCAACGTCCCCAAGCATAAAATAAGTATGAGTATAAACGCGAAATACCGTATTACTTTCCAGGCGATAGTCATTTGGCAGCAAGCGTACTCGAGGGAACTCCCTTCATTTTTTGGGTGATCCAGTTGATATTGTATTTATCGATGGGGGTAAGGGAATCATCTACAGTAATGTTCGGCACTTTTTGTGCCTG
>Ga0157374_10004405_pt1 | contig 11845 bp, 12 predicted proteins | sample M25metaG_FD_115308 | JGI IMG/M metagenome (GOLD analysis project Ga0157374, IMG submission 115308) | Miscanthus rhizosphere microbial communities from Kellogg Biological Station, Michigan, USA - M2-5 metaG | ecosystem: Host-associated > Plants > Roots > Rhizosphere > Soil | place: USA: Michigan...
CCCCCATATTAAGCAGCAGGATATGATGTATCCCAATGTGACGGGTGAACACCAATGTGCCGATCAGCACAATGTAGTTGAAATAGACCGCCCATTGCAACGAGTCACGGCGCAGCTGCATCACTTGCTCGTCTTCTATCTTTTCCGTTGAAAATGCGATCAGGAACAAGCCTATGGTGACCATCAGCGTAGTGAAAATGAAAAAAATATGCGAGCCGCTGAAAAGGCCGCCATCCGTGCTATCCATATCATGGTATTTTTTGAAGAACATCATGATCGGGATGTGCACCAGGAAGCAAGCCAGGCCCAGGTAACGAAACCAGTACGGAAAAAGGAAACGGGTTTTCATAGCGCAAGTTCCCCCTTCCCGTTCTGGCGGTTATATTTCCATAAAATATAGGTGAACCTGACAACGAAGAACAACTCAATTGTGCCCAGGTTAAGGAACATGATCTCCATAAAATCAAAGGAATAGAAGAAGAAATTAGCCAGCAGCAGCACGGCATAATTCACATAAACTGCCAGCTGCATAGATTCGAGGCGAAGCGTCGACACGAACTCATCCTCGTTATTGCGTTTGCTATAGGCCCATATCAGCAGGGTGATAGGTAAAAACAGGAATAATACCTCAACCCAATCTTTGGGTTCCGGGTCGCCGCCTTTGAAAACGAGTGAGCCGAAGAATGCGAAAAACACGATGATGGCGACCGGGACCGAGATAGCCTGACCGATGGCCCGGTAAGGCTTTTCAGGCAGATAAAACATGTGTCCCATCTTATACTCGCCGTTTTTGCTGTAGCGCAAATAGTAATAGCGCGCGATGAAAATAAGCAGCGGCGTAAATAGATTGTAAGTTGACATGCCAAATATATCAGCCGCCGAGCCGAGCGGGTCCTTGTCTAATTTCAGCAGCTCGATGGTGATGGTCGCTACCAGCCAGACCAAATAAACCAGGTAATTGGCCAGCACCGCCCAATACAACGCATTAAGGCGCATGCGTGAAGTCAGTTCGTCCTCCTTCTTTTCTTTGGAAAATGCAGCCAGGAATAAACCGGCGATCACCAGCGTCAATGCCAGTGTATTGGTAAGATCGTGGTAAAAGGAGCCTTTTACGTAAATACTGGTTGACTGCACTGCGTACCCAAATCCGCTTATATGAAAGTCGCGGTAAAAACTGAAGTAACCGAGCACAAATCCTGGCATAGCCAGCAGCCATCCCACAGGCCTTAATTGATGAGGAAATAAAAAACGAGCTTTCATGTTGTCAAATCTAATTGACCAAATGTAAAGTTTATTTTACAAATATCAAGTGTTTTTGACAAAAAATGTTAAGTCACCTTCTCTGTTAAGTTTCGTATCTTCGATAAAACCTTACTGCAAATGAAAAAAATCAACTGTTTGGCCCTTTTGCTTTGTTTAAGTATCCAGCTTTCAAAAGCTCAAACAGCACCTTTAAAAATATATTCGGCCTATAGATACCTCCTATCAGATATGCAAAAAAGCAAGAGTGGTTTTCCTGAGTTTAAGTTTCACAACCGTTATATCAAACTTAAATCTGAAGTCTCATTTTCAGTTTATAATGATCGAATTGTTTACAAAAACGGGAAATCGATTATTTACAAAATTTATAAGACCAAAGCGTATTCAGATGATATCCACTATTACGCTAAAGATGTTGATGGACAATATTATGACATTGTTATTAAAGATATTGATGTCGACAAAAAGCACTATTACACTGTTGATCTTTTCAAAACAGATAAAAATAACAACTATTTATCTTTAACAAGGTTCGACTTACATAAGGTCAAATAAACGCACCGAATGTTAAGTATGCCGTTTGCTTGACATTGCCTGAGGCATACTCCTCCACGGCTCTCAAGTAGTATATGGTTCCCAGTCTATTTGACAAAATATTTGAGATTTCTAATTATTACCCCAGAATGTCACCACCAAGCCACCAAGCACGATCAACGATCCGCCAACAACAACAGGTATGGAAGGAATCGTTTTGAAAGTAATATAAGTGATTACCTGCCACACCACAAATAAGGTAGCGATATATAAGCCAACCACTTTTCCAAATTCTACCGGCGCCAGGTTCAGGAACAGGCCATAGCCAAAAAGTAACAGGATACCTATAAATCCAAAGGCAATGCGCGCCACACCGGAATACTCATAAATGGTTTTACGGATGATCGCATCGCCGCTAACCTCCAGCGTGGTGGCAACGATCAAAAAGAAAATGGGGTGAATGTTTTGGAATATCTTCATAGCAAACAGGAAGGTACATGGCTAAATATACTAAAAAATTCTGCCCTTAGCCCAAACCATCTGCTGCACCTCGCAGGCTTTAAAAGATACCTCCGTTATTAGTACTGCCCGTTCCAAAACAGCATCATCACAATACCCACTACAATAGCGATCAGTATCGAAATAACTGAGACATTAATAAAATGCTCTTTCCGCGGTTCCCCTGCAATAACTTCAAAAAAGGATTGTTTTATTTTCTCCATAAGTAAAAAATGTAACTTACGAGATAAGTCAATAACAATGCCAGCAAACGGGTTTAGCTTTGGAGAAAATATAGTTAGCTGACGGTCTGATAGTTAAAACAACCTACCTGATGTAGCTTTTGCTGTACTAATTGATGGTTTTCACAGACAGTTTACTCGAGATAAATATCGAGCAGGCCATCCGGCAAATCGATATAAACCTCGCCGGTATTCACATCTATGCCTTTTATGGTAGAAGCGTTCAGCGGGAAAAGCACCTCGCGGTTTTGGTATTGAACAGAGGCAATGTATTGCTGGGGAAGCTCCTGTACCTCCAGGATCTCGCCCAGCTCGCCTTCGTTTTCGTCGATGGCGATAAAGCCCTTCAGGTCCATCAGCGTGAATTCCGCCTCCTCCTTTTTGGGTTGAAGTTTGTTGGGCAGGTAAACATCCTTCTTCACCAGTCGCGATGCCTTCTCAACGGTATCCACATCTTCCAGGAAAAAGTAAGCACCGGGACCCTGGTACTTTACCGACGACACAAAATAAGGCACCAGTTTGCCCGCCATATCAACAAATATGGCGTTGAACTTAATGGCATCCAGGCGGTCATAGGCCACGTACAGCTGCAACTCGCCCTTAAGCCCCTTGGCCTTCAGGAATGACCCTATGCGGAAATGTTTATCGTGGCTCATAATGGCTTTAAACAAAAATAGCGAAGCATTTTTCAATACCTCGCTATTCAAAATATCTATTGAAAATTATTCAGCGTCTTCAGCAGGTGCTTCGGTTTCTGCCTCAGCAGCCGGAGCAGCTTCTTCAGCCTCTGCGGCAGGAGCTTCAACAGCTTCTTCTGCAGCCGGAGCCTCAACTTCTGCTTCCGCAACAGGTGCTTCTACCTCGGCCTCAGCTACAGGAGCTTCAGTTTCTGCTTCTGCAGCCACTTCTTCTTCTTCAGCTACTTCAACTTCGTCAGCCGGAGGAGTATTCTTAGCAACTATTGCCGCCGCTTTTTCTTCCTTTTTCTTAGCTTCAGCAGCCAGCGCAGCTTTCTTAGCATCTTCCTTAGCTTTACCTAAGTTATCCTTCTTACCGCTGATCTTGCCGTCTTTTTGCTCCAGCCATGCGGTGAATTTTGCTTCAGCCTGTTCTTCGGTCAAGGCACCCTTCTTTACGCCGCCCTGCAGGTGTTTCTTATACAAAACGCCTTTGTACGACAGGATCGCACGGCAGGTATCAGTAGGCTGTGCACCGGTGTTCACCCAATCAAGGGTTTTGTCAAAATTAATGTCAATTGTAGCAGGATTGGTGTTTGGGTTGTATGAACCCAGGCGCTCGATAAAGCGACCATCACGTGGTGCGCGAGCATCTGCCACTACGATATAGTAAAAAGGCCTTCCTTTTTTACCATGTCTTTGCAGTCTGATCTTAGTTGCCATTTAAATGTTTTTATGTGTTCAACATGTCCCCGGAGTTTTCTTTCAGCGGGGCTGCAAAGATAGAAATAATTTCTAATAATCTAAATTGAATTTTAATTCCTCTTAAATACTGGCTTGAACCCGCTTTAAATGCACACTTATCACCGTAATGTTTAAAAGTACAGCCATCCCGGGTTAAAAATTATTGGCAACTTGTGGCCGATATCACTATGGAACAAAAACTACGCATTGCCATTGATATGGACGAGGTGCTGGCCGATACCATCGAAAAATTTATCGAAGTATACCGCCGCGACCATAATACCGAACTGCTATTACAGGAAATGAACGGCAAAGAATTTCACGAACTGCTGCCCGATACACTAAACCATAGCTGGCGCGATTACGTGAATGCGCCCGGCTTCTTCAGGGACATTCCTGTGATACCCCATGCCGTGAATGTAGTAAAAGAGCTTTGCCAGAAATATGATGTGTACATCGTTTCGGCAGCGATGGAGTTTAAGCACTCCCTCATTGACAAATACGAATGGCTGGCCGAACATTTTCCGTTCATCGACTGGAAACATATTATCTTTTGCGGCTATAAGATCGTGAACGTGGACATCATGATCGACGACCGGATACGCAATTTTGCGGGTTTCGGCGGCAGGCCGATCCTGTATTCGTCACCGCATAATTTCTATATAACGGAGTATGAACGGGTGAATAACTGGAGCGAGGTAGCCGGGATATTGCTATGACGAATTGTAATGAAAAGAAAAAAAATTAACTTTATAGGCTGTCGGATTTGACGAATTTTTATGCTAACTGATCTTCTTGCGGCCCTGAACGATTGTGTTTGGGCTTATGATGTACAAACGCAGAGCTACCTGTTTATCAGTCCGAGCCTGCATACTGTACTGGAATATTCCGCAAAGGACCTGCAGCAAAACCCCAATTTCTGGAACGATATCATCGACCCGCGCGACCGCGAGGAGATTCTTTCATCTGAACATACACCCGTAACCGAAGAATGGAGCGAGCGCACTTATCGCGTCATCACCAAATGCGGCAAGGTCAAGTGGATCCATCACAAAAAGCGGCATATTACCGATACTTCAACCGGGCACGATGTGCTGTTGAATATCATCAAAGATGTTTCCGACCCAAAGTTTATCAGCTTCAAGCTCCAGGAATCCATCGGCGATTTCAACGTGCTTTTCAATGATAATCCGACACCCATGTGGATATACGAGCTGCCTACCCTCAGGATATTGAAGGTAAACGCCGCAGCCGTACAACAATATGGTTACAGCGAACAGGAGTTCCTCGGAATGACGATCCGCGACATCCGCCCGCGCTTTGACCTGGCCAAATTCAACGAATACCTGTACCAGAAAGGCATACCCGAAAGCCGGCTCGACGGTTTTAATAACGGTGGCGTATGGCGTCATTCGAGCAAGTCCGGCGAGATATTATACGCCGAAATAACCGGCCACGAGATCAAATATGATAACCATAGCTGCCGCGTCATCATCGCCACAAATGTGACGGAAAAAGTATTGCAGCAGGAAGAAATGAAAAAAAGGGAGAAATTCCTTACTTCGCTGATAGACTCGCAGACCAATTTCCTGTTGCGGATCGATACATCGGGCAATTTTACTTTTGCCAATAACCAATTTCTCAAAGGGCTGGGTTATAAAAAACAGGAAGTTGTCGGCAAGCATTTTTCTGTTATAACCCCGGAGGACGAGATCGGAACGTGCGAACAGGCGTTGAAGAATTGCATCAAAAACCCCGGTAAGGTTATCCATCTGCAGCACAATAAGATCGATAAGTCGGGCAATTTACATTTAACCAAGTGGGAGTTTATCTCCATAACTAACGAGGAGGGAATAGTGACCGACATACAAGGCATAGGGCAGGACATGAGCGAAAAAGGCGAAATAGAGGAACAGGCCAGGAAGGTTTCAGAAGAAATAGCCTGGACCAAGAACAACCTGGAGGCGCTGATCAACAATACCGGCGATTACATTTGGTCGATAGACCGCGAGGGGAAATATGTGTACATGAATTCGGCGTACTGCAAACGTATTGTTGAAACCATGGGCACCGAGCCGAAAGAAGGCGACAATGCATATATACACTCCGGCAATACAGACACGATACTTGAAGAATGGCGCGGCTACTATAACCGGGCCTTATCAGGCGAGCGTTATGTAACCATGCACGAAAGCCCCAACCCGGGGAGCGAAGAGATCACCTTTTTTGAAGTTAGCTTCAATCCCATTTACCGGAAATCGAAGAACGAGATAGTAGGTGTGGGATGCTTTGCACGGGATATCACAGGCCGCTTAAAAACGGAAGAGGCCCTGATAGAGCAAAACGAACGGCTAAAAAATATCGCGTCGTTAAGCTCGCATGAGCTGCGTCGGCCGGTGGCCAGTATGCTGGGACTGCTGAATATCATTGATAAGGAAAACTTCGCCAATCCTGAAAACTTACAGATCATCGAACATTTGAACACCGTGGGCAATGAGATAGACGAAGTCATCCGCCTCATCGTGAACAAGACGTTTATCGACAGTAAAACTCCGCTTTAATTACAGGGAAAGTATCTCGACGATCCGGATCATATTCGGGTCGATCTCGGTATGGTGTTTTACCGCGTTTTCGAAAGGTGTATACGCAATTTCATCACGAATAATACCAACCATCTCACCGCGACGGCCTTCAAGCAGTGCCTCCACAGCAGCTACGCCCGTGCGGCTGGCCAGTACCCTATCCATACAGGTTGGCTTACCGCCGCGCTGAATGTGGCCCAGGATAGATACCCGGGTATCCAAATGCGGGAATTGTTCCTTCACATGCCGGCCGATCTCAAAAGCGCCGCCTTCTTCGTTCTCACCCTCGCCAACAATAACGATGCGTGAAGTTTTATCCTTGCGGCCATTCTCGAGGCGATCGACCAGGTTATTCATGCCGGCCCTGTTCTCCGGTATCAATATAGCTTCGGCGCCCGATGCAATACCGGTTCGTAAGGCGATCATGCCGCAATCCTTGCCCATTACTTCAACAATAAACAAGCGGTCGTGCGATTCGGCGGTGTCGCGTATCTTATCTACCGCGTTTATTACGGTATTAATGGCGGTATCGTAACCGATCGTAAAATCGGTACCTATAAGGTCGTTGTCTATCGTGCCCGGCAAGCCAATAACCGGGAAATCGAATTCTTCACCAAAAGTTTTCGCACCGCGAAAGGTACCATCGCCGCCGATAGCGATCAGGGCGTCAACATTGGCATTTTTGAGTTGCTCGTAAGCGGCCTTACGGCCATCATATTCAAGAAAACGTGAACTGCGCGCGGTTTTTAGCATAGTGCCGCCGCGCTGTATGATATTGGAAACCGACCGGCGGTTCATCGGGAAAAAATCACCATTGATCAATCCTTCAAAACCCCTGCGGATACCTGTAACTTCAACATTGTGGAATAAACCTGCACGAACCACCGCACGTATCGCCGCGTTCATACCGGGGGCGTCGCCACCCGAAGTAATCAATCCGATATTTTTTATCTGGGCCATTTTTCACAAACAGGTTAGAAAACCTGCCCTAAACTAAGTAAACGCTATTATCAAATTGTAAACTGCTGGTGTCAGATTAACACTATCAGTTTCAGGGGCGAATTTACATTAATTTTTTACTTAGACGCTGTTTTATAGGCCTGAATTCCGCTTTCAAGGAAATTTGTATAGCTGGCAATATTGAAATCGGCCGGCGATGGCAGTATCTGTTTGCCATCCGCACCCTTCATCAAATTGCCGTTACTATCCAGCATCACATAAAAAGGCTGTGCATTGGCATTAAAGCGCAATTCCTCCAAATCGGCCCATTTACCACCCAGCGTTTTGATCTTTTTACCGCTGAATTTAGAAACAAATTGTTCAGAGGGATCAAGCTCACTCCGGTCATCCACCACCAGTTGAAGCAGCACAAAATCATTTTTGATATGATCGAACACCTTCTTGTCTACCCAAACCTTGTTTTCCATCTGACGGCAATTCACGCAGGCGAAACCGGTAAAATCGATCAGTATCGGCTTATGCAACTCTTTCGAAACCTGCAGCGCCTGGTCGTAATCATACCACGAATCCAGTCCATTCACCTTGATACGGGTGTAACGGTCAGCGTATTTCTTCTCCTTGATCGAAACCTGCCGTGCCGAACCAGAGTTCGCCGGTGCGTTTTCCGAGATGCGTGTCAGGTCAAAATCCTGCGTTGCCGGCGGCGGTAAAAATCCGCTGATCACTTTCAGCGGCGCCCCCCAAAGACCGGGTATCATATAAATGACAAAAGCAAATACCCCAATAGACAGAAACATTCGTGGTACCGAAAGATATTTCAGATCACTATCATGCGAAAATTTGATCTTACCGATCAGGTATAATCCCATAATAATACCAATAGCTATCCATATGGAAAGATACACCTCGCGGTCGAACCAGTTCCAATGGTAAGCCAGGTCGACATTGGAAAGGAATTTCATCGCAAAAGCAATTTCGATCAAGCCCAATACCACCTTGACACTATTCAGCCATCCGCCTGATTTTGGCAGACTTTGGATGATCGATGGAAACAAAGCTGCAATTGCAAAAGGCAGACCTAATGCAGTCGAAAAGCCTAACATGCTCACCATCGGCGCAAGGCGGTCGCCCTTGGTAAAGGCATCGCCCAACGCCGTCGCTACAACACCGGCGGTACATGAAAATGATACCAGCACCAATGTAAGCGCCATGAAGAAGATGCCGATCACCCCGCCTTTGTCGGACAGGGCGTCAACCTTATTTACCATCGAGCTTGGCAGCGTGATCTCAAAAGCCCCAAGGAACGAGATGCCGAACATCACGAGCAAAATGAAGATCACAATATTGAAAACGCCGTTGGTAGCAATATCATTCAATACACCCGGACCAAAAGCCAGGGTAAGTATCATCGCCAATCCTACATAGATGACGATGATCGATATCATATAAAACATTGCCAGCCCCACAGCCTTGGATCGTGTTCCTCCCAATTTGGTGAAAAAGCTTACCGTAAGCGGCAAAAGGGGATAAATACACGGCATTAAGAAAGCCAGGAAACCTGCCAGGAGCCCTATAATAAAAGTACCCCAAAGGCTTGCAGGTTGTGCCGGCGCTGCTATTTGAATGCCGGTTGTTTTGGAAACCACTGTCTTAGCTTGCGTATCGGTCTTTGGCTTAGCGGTTTGGCTATCCGCCGGGGCGCTGCTGAACTGCAAACCTTCAGTTGAAACTGTATCCGTTTTCTTACCCTGTGCCGTTGCGTAATTGGTCGCTGCAACCGACACGAAGAACAATGCGATCAGCGCACATATTGCCGTCCTGATGCTGCTTTTAGAGCTTAAAGATGTCATCCTTCAGCTTATTTGCCTAATGCGATATCAAAATCCACATCTTCCAGCGGAAGGCATTTATGATCGTTACAAACCATAAATTCCAGCTGGCCCTTTACGCTTTTCGCGTTAGCTGATTTGAGTTTTATTTTCTGCTGGAAGGTAACGGTCTTCTCAAAGTAGCTAACATCCATCTTAAACGACTCTTCATATTTGGTTACCGGTGCCGGCTCGGCAGTTTTGCCAACCAGTGCGTATTCTTTTGACGGGGTGAAGGTAAAAGAAGTTTTTACCGGGCCGCCGTCCTTAATGTTCTGCGAATAAATGTGCCAGCCCTGGTCAATGGTGGCGCGCATAAATACAACGGCCTCGGTGCTGCTGATCTTTTTGGCAGCGTACGACCATTTAACGGGTTTCTCGATTTGTGCAAAAGCGCCGGTTGCAATTACCAGCACAGCGATCAAAAGCAATGCTTTTTTCATCTTTTATAGTTTATTAGTTCTTTGTTCATTAGTCATTGGTGGTACCAATGTATATATCAATTCAAAAATTCTATTTCTTTCAGGTTGAATTTTCTTTCCTCGCCGGCCACATTCATTCTCAGCAATCCATCATCAGTTACACCAACAATGCTGCCTTCAAAAGCCTGCCCGGACCGGTAATTTCCTACCTCGTTCAGCCTGTAAAGACGCGCCGTGTAAGCTTTCCTTACAGCGTCATAACGGCCGGAGCGAAGGTTAAGATAGTTCGCCTCAACATTTTTACAAATCTCTGATAATATAATTTTTAAATCATAATCGCTGTGTAAGATTTGTTTTAATGACACAGCCTTGGTTGCTTCGGTCGGAAAAATCTCCTGGTTTATATTCAATCCAATGCCGATAACCGAGTTTTTGATCTGGCTGCCCTGTAAAGTGTTCTCTATCAGCATTCCGCCCAGTTTTTTATCGCCGTAATAGATATCATTTGGCCACTTGATCTTCAGTTTTTCGCCCAAAAGCGGCTCCAATGCATCGGTAACGCCCAGGCTTATCGCCCTCGTCAAGTCGAATTGTTGTGTTACCGGGAGAAAAGATGGTTTTAAAAGTATACTGAATGTGAGGTTTTTCCCCGGCTCGCTATGCCATTTATTTAGCTGCTGGCCACGCCCGGCATATTGGCTTTCTGCCATAATGACCGTACCTTCGGGAACTGGCGTGGAATTTGACGCTAAATTCTTCAGATAATTGTTGGTAGAGTCAACCTGTTGAATTGTGATTAAATTTTGACCAACAAATAGTCCTGAAAATATGTTATTTTGCAAAGTATAATATGTATAAACCAAAAGCGTTCAAAACTAATTCTTTTTGATGGTAAAAAACAAAGCATTAAAGGAATCCGCTTACATTTCTGAACTGGCCATCTTCGGCATACAGGAAAAAAAGGGAAACGATATAGTGAGGTTAGACCTTCGTAATATTTTTAGTTCGGTATCTGATTATTTTGTTATTTGCCACGCCGATTCATCCACCCAGGTAAAAGCCATAGCCGGCAGCGTTGAAGATGAGATCTATAAAGCGACGCAGCAGGAGCCCTGGCGCAAAGAAGGCCTTGAAAACAGCGAATGGATATTACTTGATTACATTGATGTGGTGATACACATCTTCAGAACAGATAAACGCGAATATTACGGCGTAGAGGACCTGTGGGGCGACGCCGAGATCAAATACTACAAAAGCGCCTGAGCCGCCGGCATGTCACGAAAAAATACCCCGGTGCGTCATAAGCCGTACCTACTAAACTTTAATTAACAGATTTGAGATTGACAAAATGAAAGATAATAAACAAGATAATCCTAAACCGATACGCAAGATACCGAACAAGAAGCCTGTAGCTAAACCGCCCAGGTTCAATATCATGTGGCTGTATGCGGTTGTGATCCTGGTGTTGCTCGGCGTTGGTTACTTCAACTCAGGCACCAATTCTAAAGCCACCACCTACCAGGATTTTGAAGCCAACATGCTGAAACAGCATGACGTAGATAAATTGCAGGTTTACAAAAATGGCGACCTGGTGAATGTCGACGTCTATATTAAAAAGCAAAGCCTGCAAAGCAAGCCGCAATATAGCGAAGTGCGCGACCAGCGCACGCTTACCAATCAACCAAGCAACGGGCCGCAGTATACTTTTACTTACGCCTCATACGAGACGCTGAACCAGGCGCTCGCCGTTGCAGAAAAGGATTTTGCTGATTCGGACAAAGCACGAATAGAATATGTACAGCACGAGAATATACTAACGAATGTATTGTTCCAGGGTGTCATCATGGTGCTGTTATTTGCAGCGGTGTGGATATTTATCATGCGGCGTATGTCTGGCGGCAGCGGTGGTGGCCCGGGCGGCCAGATATTCAATATCGGCAAATCGAAAGCCACACTGTTTGATAAGGAGGCACAGGTAACCGTTACTTTCAACGACGTTGCCGGCCTCGAAGAAGCCAAACAGGAAGTAATGGAAATTGTCGATTTCCTGAAAAATCC
>Ga0157374_10004409_pt1 | contig 11838 bp, 12 predicted proteins | sample M25metaG_FD_115308 | JGI IMG/M metagenome (GOLD analysis project Ga0157374, IMG submission 115308) | Miscanthus rhizosphere microbial communities from Kellogg Biological Station, Michigan, USA - M2-5 metaG | ecosystem: Host-associated > Plants > Roots > Rhizosphere > Soil | place: USA: Michigan...
GTCCGCATGGAGACGGTGCTTACCCGTTTGAATCTCCTGCGCGAAACCGGCAGCGCTGCCGCGAACCAGCACGCTTCCATCGTGATTTCCCATCTATATATCTTACTTCGTTACGCGGACGCCTGCTGGCTGCGCTGCAAAAAGGCCAGCAGTTCGGCAGTGATTTGATCCTTGAGAGGGGAGCACATGCCGTGCGGCGCTCCGGGAATGACTTTCAGCGTGGCGCCCTTGACGATCTTCGAGGAGAGCAGCGCCGAATCAGCGATCGGCACGATCTGGTCGTCGTCGCCGTGCAAAATGAGCGTGGGGACATCGATCTTCTTGAGATCTTCCGTGAAGTCCGTTTCCGAAAAGGCTTTGATGCAGTCGTACGCGCCTTTCAAGCCGCACATCATTCCCTGGAGCCAGAAAGAATCGCGCAGGCCTTGCGAGACTTTCGATCCGGGGCGGTTGGCACCGTAAAACGGTACACTCAGATCTTTGAAAAATTGGGAGCGGTCGCCTTGGACCCCCGCGCGGATCTGGTCAAATACGTCCATTGGTAAACCACCGGGATTTGCGGGCGTCTTGAGCATAGTCGGAGGCACCGCACCGATCAGCACGGCCTTAGAGACGCGCGTCGTGCCGTGACGACCGATGTATCGAGCGACTTCTCCGCCACCCGTCGAATGACCGACATGAACTGCATCATGGAGATCGAGGGATTCGACCAGCTGGGCAAGGTCATCTGCATAGGTGTCCATTTCATTGCCTTTCCACGGCTGGCTGGAGCGGCCGTGCCCACGGCGATCATGGGCGATGCAGCGGTAGCCGCGTTCGGCGAGAAACATCATCTGGTCTTCCCAAGCGTCGGCACTCAGCGGCCAGCCGTGGCTGAATACGACCGGCTGTCCCGTACCCCAATCCTTAAAGTAAATTTGCGTCCCATCTTTGGTGGTGATCGTTGCCATGGATTTCTCCTTTACAGTGCGATTGACTTAGTACGACACGAAGTGAGCCTGCGAGTGAAGGTCTCGTGAGCGGATGTCGCTCTCCGACAAGGCGTTTTACTACGTCCGCAAACGCTAATCCAACAGCGCTGGTTAATCTCTGGCCAAGGCGGAAGATGCCGCGAAACCAATCGTCAAGCGGTTGCCGGTGGGAATGGAGCTGTATTCCAGCGTGTCGGCGAACCGCCTCAACAAGCGAATTCCCTGGCCGCCAATTTGAATGTTATCCAGCAAATTGATGGGCGGTAGCTCGGGCGCGTCCACGGGATTAAACGGAGGCGCATGATCGTCGACAACAAAAACAAGGTAATCGTCCTTGTGAGTATCAAAATGAACGCTGATGAAATGATCGGAATCGCCCGAATACCCGTGGCGGATGATGTTCGAAAGGACTTCCTCGAGGCAAAGATTCATGGCGAACTCCGTCTTTTGCGGAATCGCATATTTCTTTGCCAGCCGTTCAATCCAGGGGGAGACCCGCGTCAGTTCGGACATCCGGCCTCGTAAAGTCAGGGTCTCGGTGGTTGTCTCATTTCCGTTGAGGTTCATGACGCACGCTGGTCCCTCCGGCAGACCGTTTCGAGGACTATTGTAGCGCAGCGACCGCATTTTGCAGTTCGTGATGGATGGGGATCAGGGTGTCCACACCGCTGGTCTTCAGGACTTTTTCAACCAGTTCATTGGGGCCAAAAATTACGATTTTGCCGCCACGGCCCATTACGGCTCTCGCTGGAATGACCAGAGCCCGGAGACCCATCGATCCGAGGAACGAGACTTTCTGCAAGTCTAGGAGCACCGCCTTTTTTGTGCCGGCGATCACGTTCATGCGCATATCCACGGCGGCTGCGCCCGCAATGTCGAGTGATCCTTCCAGGATGACCCTGGTGATTCCGCCTTCCAGTTCCTCTGTGGAGATTGGCATGCTTCAGCTCCCTATCCCAATTCAATCGAAAAACGTACTAACAGAAGTCCATTTCCAGATAACGCATGTCCGCGTGAGGGCAATGGGATCATACTCCGCCGAGTATTACAGGATTGTTACAGCGAACTTGCTCACATCCGGATGCCGCTGCCTGCAAGCGTTCAGGCGACGGATTCGGCGGCCTGCGACGCGGCGCGATAGCGAATGAACAGAAGCGTGATGTCGTCAGCCTGGCTGGCGCCGCGCGCGAAATCATCAACGGAATCGACAACTCTCTTCTTGAGTTGATCGAGCGGCGATTCGTGCTGGCCCTCCAGAACTTGGCTGAGGCGGGGTACTCCGTACATCTGTTCATGCAGATCCGCGGCTTCGGTGACGCCATCGCTGAAGAGGACCAGGGTGTCGCCCTGCTCGAGCGTCACGCGCGAGGTCGAATAACTAGCCTCCGGAATCAGCCCCACGGGAAACGAGCCCTCGGTGAAGATCTCGGTAACATCTCCGCGACGAAGAAGCAGCGGAGAAGGATGTCCGGCATTCAAGTAGTCGAGATTGCCGCTGCGATCGAGCATGCCGAAAAACATGGTGGCGTACCGGCCGACGTCGGCGTGCTGGCAAAGGAAATCGTTGATGTGATGAAAAACGCGCGCGGGATCGGCACCGAGGGTCATACCCGTGAGCGCACCCTGAAGCATCGTGGTCAGCAAGGCAGCGCCAATTCCCTTTCCGGCGACGTCCGCGATGACGAATGCGGTGCGGTCTTCACTCATGGGGAAAACATCAAAGTAATCGCCTCCCACCGCGTGGCACGGGGTATTGAAGGCGGAGATGGAAAGGTGAGGAAACTCACGGAACCCGCGGGGCAAGAGCGCCTGTTGAATTTCCCGCGCAATGCTCAACTCCTGCTCGAGGCGCTGCCGCTGGCGTTCGCGCTCCACCAGGCGTGCGTTATCCAATATGCTGGCGGCTTCCACGGCCAGCGCATCGAGAATCTGGCGGTCGAGTTTGGAAAAGGCCGCGGGGCGCCGTGAATCCAGATAAAGGATGCCCAAAAATTGGCCGCGCTGAACATGCTGGATCGATTCGGCATCTGCCGCTCGCGGCATCGCATACAGAGGTATCGCCACCACGGAACGCAGCCGTTGCGCGATGATGCTTTGCGCGCCCTGGAGCGCAACGTCAGCTTGCTGCAGGTCTCCGGTAATCACCCCGGTCTGGCTCTCCATCGCCATGCGCAGAGCGGTCTGCGTGGGAGCAAAGCCTTCTGTCGGCATGTCCACGGCTCCGGCGCGGCGAGCCAACCGATGCACCAGCGTCCCTTCGGGAGTAGCTTCGAGCAACAGGCCGCGCTCGGCATTCGTGATGGTGATGGCGCGATCCAGCATGGCTTGCAGCACCGCGCCAAGCGGCAGCTGCGAGTGCAGCAGCATGGTCGCTTCGAGCAACAGATTGAGTTTGCCGAGGCCAACCGGCGACGTTTCCGTGTTTGGCAGGCGCCCCATCCGAGTGAGCAGATTCTCGATGGTGATTTCGGGCACGGACGGATGAAAAATAAGCTGGTAGGAATTTTCGACGCCGAAGGTAACTACATCCCCCTCCTGCAAGATCCTGCTGGTGGAGAGGCGATCCCCATTTACAAAAATGCCAAGCTGGTTACCGCGATCCTCAAGGACGTACTGGTCGTCCTTGTTAAGAATTGCCGCGCAGTTGCGCGAGATGCGGCGGTCGGAAATTACCAGCTGATTTCCCACCTCTCCGCGCCCGATGGCAAAGGGAGACTCGGAAATCGGCACCGACCGGCGGGTATTCTCCGGTGATACGACCTCGAGAACAGCGTGTTCAGATGCTGGAGCTTCCGCCATAGTGTGATCCGGAATGGGATTGTACCACTTTCCCGTGGAGGTACTGGGATGAGGAGAATCTAGTCCGGTTCTGGGGCAGTCGATTTTTTGCCCTAATATCTTTGCCCCAATAGCGCTTCTCAAGGCGATAATAGGAGGGAAGAAATTTCTCGGCACGAGGTGATCTTATGAATATGCCACAAGCGCTTCACGACAAGGGCCAGAGTCTCTGGCTCGACAACATCACGCGTGAAATTCTGGATAATGGAACGCTGAAACGGTACATCGATGAATGGTCGGTTACCGGTCTTACGTCCAATCCCACCATCTTCGATCACGCCATCAAGAACAGCGGGGCTTACGATGCCTCCATCGCCGAAAAGCTGAAGAACGGAAAAGAAGGCGAGGAACTTTTTTTTGGAGTAGCTCTCGAGGATCTCACCCGCGCAGCGGACCTGTTCCGGCCGCACTACGACAAGACAAACGGCGTCGATGGCTATGTTTCCCTGGAAGTGTCGCCACTACTGGCCTATGACACGGCCGGCACGATTGCGGTTGCGAAAGAATTGTTTGCACGCGCCAAGCGCCCGAACCTCTATATCAAGATTCCCGGGACCAAGGAAGGTCTTCCGGCCATCGAAGAATCGATTTTTTCCGGCGTGCCCATCAACGTCACGCTTTTGTTTTCTCGTGAGCAGTACGTTGCAGCCGCCGAGGCATTTTTGCGCGGCATCGAGCGGCGCATTGCCGCCGGACTTAATCCGAAAGTGGAATCCGTGGCTTCGCTTTTCATCAGCCGCTGGGATGTCGCGGTTGCGGACAAGGTTCCTGAGAAATTGCGCAATCAACTGGGAATCGCAATCGCCAAGCGAACGTATAAGTCTTCCCTGGAGTTGCTCGGATCCGAGCGTTGGAGGCGTATCTGCAATTTCGGTGCGCGCCCGCAGCGCGTGCTGTGGGCCAGCACCGGAACCAAGGATCCCAAGGCGCCGGCGCTTATGTACATTCACGCACTAGCATCGCCGTACTCGGTGAACACGATGCCGGAAGCCACCTTGAAAGCGCTGGCAACGAGCAGCGAATCATTCGGCTACATGCCCGCGGACGGCGGCGATTGCGAACAAGTGCTGGCGGAATTCGGCAAGGCAGGCATTGACATCGACGCGCTGGCCGCGCGGTTGCAAGAAGAGGGAGCGAAATCGTTCGTGGCGTCGTGGCAAAATTTACTGTCGGTGATCGCGTCCAAGAGCGAAGCGGTTGCAAAGACGGCCCGCTGAAAGCCGTGGAGTGTCCGCTCGCTTTGCCGCGAGCACAGAATTTCAAGGACCCGGCAGGTGAATCGTAGCGCCGGCGTCCGCCGGCAGTTTTGAGTTTCCGCGCGTTGCGAACAGCCGGCGAGACGCCGGCGCTACAACTACCGCACACAGGGGAGAAACTGGATGGCTAATCAGCATTCGGACGCGCTCGTTTTCTTCGGCGCCACGGGCGACCTGGCTTACAAGAAAATTTTCCCCGCACTGCAGGCCATGGTGAAGCGCGGAAATCTGAATGTGCCGGTCGTAGGAGTGGCCAAGGCCGGATGGAATCTCGATCAGCTGAGGGCGCGCGCCAAGGACAGTCTGGAAAAACATGGCGGAGTTGATCCCGCCGCGTTTGAGAAATTGAGCAGCCTGCTGCGGTACGTGGACGGCGATTACCAGGACCCAGCTACTTTCGAGGCTCTGCGCGGCCAGCTGCAAGACGCCCATTGCCCCGCCTATTACCTGGCGATTCCTCCCGTGCTCTTTGAAACCGTTGTGGAAAACATCGCGAAATCGAAAGGCTCGGATGGCGCCCGCGTGATCGTGGAGAAGCCGTTCGGGCACGACCTGGCTTCGGCCATGGAGTTGAACAAGATTCTGCTTTCCATCTTCGACGAGTCCTGCATTTTTCGAATCGATCATTTTCTCGGCAAGCGGCCCGTGGACAACATGCTGGTCTTTCGCTTCGCCAACGCCTTCAATGAAGCATTCTGGAATCGCAATTACATCTCGAGCGTGCAAATCACCATGGCGGAAGATTTCGGTGTGCAGGGCCGCGGCGCGTTTTATGACGGGACTGGAACGATTCGCGACGTGGTGCAGAACCATCTCTTTCAGATTTTGTCCAATCTGTGCATGGAGCCCCCGGTGCGGTCTGACGGCGAGTCCCTGCGCGACGAAAAAGTAAAAGTGCTGAAAGCCATCCCGCCGATTCAGGAAAAAGACGTGGTACGGGGACAATTCCAGGGATACCTCAACGAAAACGGAGTGGCCAAGAATTCGCACACAGAAACTTTCGCCGCGTTGCATCTGGAGATCAATTCATGGCGCTGGAAAGGCGTTCCCTTTTTCATTCGAGCCGGCAAAAGCCTGCCCGTCACCTGCACGGAATTATTTGCCAGGTTCCGCAAGCCTCCCACGCTCCTTCCGGACAGAATTCTGACCGAAAATCATTTACGGCTGCGGATCAGTCCCGATGTGGTGATCGCCATGGGACTGATGTCCCTGGCTCCGGGTGATGGAATCAATCTGCAAGCAGGTGAAATGGTGGCCATGAGTTCACCGGGGGCGGGCGACATGGATGCGTACGAACGCCTGCTGGGCGCGGCCATGGCCGGGGACAATTCGCTTTTCGCGCGGGAAGATTACGTGGAAGAAGCGTGGCGCATTGTCGATCCGGTGCTGAAGAAGGACACGCCCGTTTATCCCTACGCGCCGAACACCTGGGGACCCGCCGAGGTTGAGCGCGTTACCCCTCCCGGAGGATGGGACGTTCCGCTCCCCGGGCCGCACAACGGTGCAGTCGACGCGTAGCCTCGCATTGCTGTAGTTCGGGTCTTCAGACCCGGGGATTTTCTTGCCTGACGCCGAGAAAATTACCTGGCGAAAACCTGCCATCACGCCCGAAAACTCCCGCCTCTGAAGAGGCGGGCTACAACAGATACCCTCTCTGTTTACGGATGTATTAGAATACCGAAATCGTTCTATCCAAGGAGGGGGCATGAATCGTTTGGCCAGAAATGTAATTGCTATGGGTATTGCCTGCGCCGGCTTTATAGCGACGTGCGCGAGCGTGCCGGTGAACGCCGCGGATGACGCAGTGGTAACCGCGGACAAAGCCGTTGTCGCGGCGCTCGCGAAAGGCGATAAAGCGGCCGCGAACAAGTGGCTCGACGCGGATTTCAGTTGGATCGATTCCGAAGGAATCATGTGGGCCAAGGAAGATGCGCTGCGCGCGGATCTGAAACCACTGGTGGTTTCCGGCGATGATGTGAAAGTCCTGGAACATAAATACGGCAAGAGCGTGGTATGGATCCAGTGGAACCAGGGAAACAAATATTCGGCCCGGTTCTGGGTGAAGCGGCCCGCCGGCTGGAAGCTGCTGCATACCACGGAGATCGCTGCAATTCCCAAGCGGGATTTCCAGACTGTCGAGCCCACGTTTGACATTCCCTGCAACAATCCTTGCAAAGCCGTCCCCTACAAGCCGCTGAGCGCGGGCGAAAAAGCTTCGCTCGACGAATGGCAGACGCAGGAATCCAGCCAGGCCAATTGGGAGCAACACGTTGCGGACAATATGGATCAGCGCGTGGTGAGCACGTATGGCGGGGCGTCGCCCTCCAAGGCCGATCGCATCGTCGGAATGAACAAGCGCAAAGCGGCTAATCCGAACGCTCCCAAGGTTGGCGCGGCTCCGGCGCTTTGGATACGTACGTGGGATTTCGGGGACGCCGTTGTGATGGTTTCCGTGCAGCCGACTTATGGCGACAAGGCATACTGGTCCAGCCGTGTACTCGCTCCAAACGAGGCCGGCCTGTGGCAGATGATGGAGAGCTATCACAACTATATTTTGGCTTCGCCCGTCATGACGGCTACGCCAAATCAGCCGGACCTGAAGTAGCGAGAATACGATCGCAATTGGCATGAAACAAAAACGGCTCAGGGCGTAACGCCCTGAGCCGTTTTTAGTTCCAGAAGCGAGGTTCGATTTGAAAAGTTGAACTACTTGTGGAAACGGCCCACCAGCACGCCCTTGCCGAGAATGTGTCCGTCCATCGCCGCGATTACATCCGCGCGTGACGCATCGGGACCGACGCTGAGCTTCGTGTCCAAAGCGAATAGTTCGAACGTGTAATGATGATACGGGCCGACCGCCGGCGCACCCGGCCCAAGATAGCCGATCGCTCCACGGCGATTTTTCGCTTGAATGGTTCCGTCGGCGAGCTGGGCCGTTGCCGGAACGCCTCCTGACAGGCTGGTCGCCGTGCCCGGAATATTAAAAGCCATCCAGTGGAGAACGTCGCCGATTTTCTTGTCGATCGCCACATCCGGATCATGCGCGATCAGAACGAAGCTGACCGTATTCGGCGGAACGTTGGTCCATTGCAGTTTGGGGGAAACGAAATCGGTAACCGATTGCGTGAATTTCCCTGGGATGATGCCTCCATCTTCAAAATCGGGCGACGTCAGCGTCAATCCCGGAACAGCTGGGGCGGCCGCCGGAGGCGCCTGAGCTTTGGCGGGCGCGGCGGCAACAATCGAAATTGCCAGCAGTGCGCAGATCGTGGAAATTTGCGTAAATCGCATTTTTGTAGTTCTCCTTTTGATTTCAACGGGGTTATTCGAATCGCAGGGCAATGGGTACTGTACGCTGGACCGAGTCTGCAAGCAATCACGCCGTAGCTCGGCCTTTTTTTAACGGAGCAGATATGTAGGGGAGCCTGCGGGGTCTTGTGCTTGCATGGACCAAACCCCGCCGGCTGAAACCCGCGCTACTTAAAAACTCAATGTGCTGGAAGCGGCGGCAGCGGAGGCGTTTTTCCTCCCGGGGTGCCGTCTTCGGCCGTGTTGCTCAACATCGCCAGAGTGATGTAGACACCGCTGACCGTGATCACGTCGACGATTTGCTGATCGCTGAAAACTGCGCGAGCTTTCTTGAAAGTGGCATCGCTCACCACATGATCTTTCGCCAGTTCCATTAAAATATCGTAGACGGCCGCTTCATCGGGTTGCATGGACGCCGGCCGCTTGCCTACCTTCAGATCATCCGCAACCGATTGAGCAAGTCCGGCCTTCAGCGCGAGGGGATAATGTGCGGTCCATTCCAGTTGCGAAGTCCATAGGCGGGCTTCAATCAGGATTGCAAATTCATTCAGACGGCGCGGCACGGAAGTATTGAACCGCAGGTAATCGAGCATCGCAAACATGCGCTCTCCCATGACCGGGCTGCGCAGCATCATATTATAAGGACCGGTAATCCCGATGCTGGATACCTTCATAATTTCGTCTGCAAAAGGTTTTTGCTGTTCGTTTAACTGCTCCATTTTGAATACCGGGAATCTTTGTTCCTTGTCCGCCGACACTCGCACCTCCGGATTTATGATCACCACGCCAATTCCTAGAACGACGCACAGCGCTAAAACCGCGAATCTTTTCATGTCTGTCCCCTCCACCCCTGTGATATTTCCCGGCATTTTAGCCGCAACGCAACATATATCCCCTCGCGGCGGATTGCAACGTCCAGGCAAATTGCCATCCGCTGCCGGAGCGCTTCATTATGCCCAACTTGCAATCCTTAATAGGACAGGCATTCAGCCTGTTCTGGTTTAGATTGATGCGCCGCAAATTTAAACCAGGCAGGCTAAACAGGCTGCGGAAAAACCAAAACGCTGTCATTCTGAGCGAAGCGAAGAATCTCTCTTGGTTTGTTCTCTTGTACTTACATCGAAGAGAGATTCTTCGCTCCGCTCAGAATGACAGAAATGAGTCATTTTTCCGCAGCCTCAAAAACCTGTCCTACTTAAAGACCTTGCAGCACTCATTCGCGGGGGAAATTTCAGTGAGGCAGCCAAATCGGGCTGCGCGTGAAGAGGCCATTGACGAATCCCATGTGGTACACAATGAAAAGTCCGAAGGCGAGGCTTGCGAATCCCGAGGCGAGCGCAAGACCTCGATGGATACGGGCGAAGCGATTCTCCGACAACTGAAAAGGAATCGCGATGGCTGCGGTGATCAGCATCATTCCGGCGACCGTGCCAAGTCCAAAAACCAACAGATAGAAAACGGCCCATGAGGGAACGCGGATTGTCGTGAGCACCAGCAAGGCCACAGCGGCCGATCCCGCCAACCCGTGAACTATACCGACCACGAATGGCCGCACGACTTGATAGATTCCAAAGCTTCCGAAAGCGCGATCCATCCAATTTACGGGCACTGCGGCTTCGGCATGAGTGTGGCCGGCCAAACCGTTATGGTGCGAATGCCTATGAACTGGACTTTCGTCGGATGGAGCGTCTTTATTTTCCTCCGAGCGGAATGGCGTGACCGTTTCGGTGATCCAGCGCGTCATTCCGGAAAGGTTCAGAATTCCCAGAAGAACCAGCATCAGTCCAACGGAAAATTCCATGGATAACCCGACCTTCGGAGGGATGACAATTCCAAAAAGAATAATCGCCGAGCCAACGGCAAGAATTGTGATCGTGTGACCCAATCCCCACAGAGCGCCGATCCACGCGGCGGCTCGAATGGTTCGCTGGCGACTCACGATGGTCGTGATGGCTATGACGTGATCCGCATCCGTCGCGTGACGCATGCCCAGAAAAAATCCGAGAGCGGCGATGGAGAACAAGGTGACCATTTTTATTTTGCGGCAGCGGACGCGGCGCGAGAACGAGCGCGCCGGCTTTCCAGAAATTCGAAATACTCGGACATGCCTTCACCGGTCTTGGCCGACAACTTGAATACTTCCATGCCCGGGCGCACGGCCTGGATGTTGCGCCGCGCGAGGGCTTCATCGAATTCCACGGCAGCCGCGAGATCCGATTTGGTGATCACGGCTACGTCCGCGCTGTTGAAAATGGTGGGATATTTCAGTGGCTTGTCCTCGCCCTCGGTCACGGAAAGAAGAACGAAGCGCAAATCTTCGCCCAAATCGTAGGACGATGGGCATACCAGGTTGCCCACATTTTCGATGAACAGAAAATCCAGCTGAGCCAGGTCCCAGCCTTCCAGCGCGTTCTGCACCATGGCCGCTTCGAGATGGCAAACCGTTCCGGTGAGAATTTGTTTCACGGGAGCCTGGCTGCGGGCGAGCCGCGCAGCATCGTTTTCCGTGGCCAGATCGCCGACGAGGGCCGCGACCCGGTAGCGGCCCTGGAGAAGCGTGAGCGTTTTTTCAAGAAACGCGGTCTTGCCCGAGCCGGGACTGGACACCAGGCTGACGGCAAGCACCCCGGCTTCGCGGAAGCGCTCGCGCAGTGCTCGGGCGATGATATCGTTTTGCTTCAAAACATTTTTTCGGACTTCGACAAGACGCGGTTCGGTGGTCATTCTCTGATCTCCAGCGCTACAACTTCCAATTCTTTGCCGTGCAAAACCGTAGGCGTGGGAGTGCCGCAATCCGGGCAGCAAAACCATTGAATCGAGTCCACCATTCGCGGGCCGTCGCACGTGGGACAGAACACTTCCACCGGAATTTCCTCGATCAGCAATCGCGAACCCGCGAGTGGCGTGGCCTCGCACGCCATTTCGTAGGAAGACAGCAGCGCTTCCTTCACCACGCCCGATAGCTGACCGAGCCTGAGGTGGACCGCCAGCACTTGTGCGTTCCCCTGGCGCTCCGATTCCTCCTGCGCCATTTCTACGATGCTCATGGCAATCGACAGTTCATGCATTGTGGGAACCTGCTTCCGTGCCAACCTGAAGATGTTCGTGCGCCGCGGGCAAAGTTCGCACGGAATGAATATCGATCACAGTTATGCTTGCTTTCGGATTCGCCATCGCGGCGAGTGCGGCTTGTCCAAGGCTGATTCCGCCATCACCGGGCGGCACGGCGTGGTTGGTCCAAAGCCGCAGGCCGTGCGCCTCGACAATCCTCATATCCTCCAAGAGCATTTCGTTCTGGAACACGCCTCCCGAGACAACAACCGAGTTCACGGAGTGCACGTGGGCTAGTTCGACTACAGCTGCGGCCAATCCTTGCGCGATTCCTCGCTGAAAGGCCCGCGCGATTTCCGATATATTTCTGCCAAGGATACGATCGCGGATCACGCCCTCGAGCAGCGGCCGAA
>Ga0157374_10004412_pt1 | contig 11834 bp, 8 predicted proteins | sample M25metaG_FD_115308 | JGI IMG/M metagenome (GOLD analysis project Ga0157374, IMG submission 115308) | Miscanthus rhizosphere microbial communities from Kellogg Biological Station, Michigan, USA - M2-5 metaG | ecosystem: Host-associated > Plants > Roots > Rhizosphere > Soil | place: USA: Michigan...
ACCGGGAGGAGAGCATAGCAAGGCCAATCTACCATGCGTCCGCTGCCGCTCGGCACTGGCACAAAAGAGGAGGGCGGCCGATTAGCCGCCCTCCTCTCGGTTGTCGAACTTGCAATTATTAGCACGATGGACGATGCGCAGGCGCCCGACGTGTCGCCTTCGGCTTCTCGGGCGCAGGTGGGGTTCCGTTGATAAGGGTGATCATCTTCGGATTCTGCGTGTATGAATCGAAGGTGGCGTCAAAATTCACCATTGCCCCAATTGTCGGCGGCGTGGTCAGCGGTTTCTTCATGTTGATGGTGAAGTCCGCCGTATTGGAGGCCTTGGCATCCTCCGTCACCGCAAGCTGCACTGAATCCGCAGTTGCCGAGACGACCTTGCCCGGAATCTCATAGGTCTGGCCCTTCATCGTGTCCCACATCTTTCCGGCATCTTCCGGCTTCCCGTTGAAGAGGATGAATTCCTTGTCATTCAGGTTCAGCGTCTTCAGGTCGGGCGTACTGGCTACTACCTTGGCAGCCTGGTCGGCTGGGGATGGCGGCGGTGGTGCAGGCGTGGGATTGTAGCTGTCCGGCGGAAGCACCGACTGCGTCACCAGCGTCTTCACCTGGTCAAAGCCATCCATGCCACCGTGGTACTTGTTGTAGTAATACTCGGCTGCCTTCTCAATCTGGTCCTTCGCTGCCGGAGGGGCATATGCGGCGGCGCGGGTCAGAAACCACACGGCATTCTTCAGATCCGGTGGGGTCTGCTGCGCATATGCCTGTCCCAGCAAATAAGTATCGTTCAGTGCCGGACCCGTCTGGGTCTGTGCTGCCGGCACCGATTGCAGCTCCTTTTTGAATGCTTCTACCGCTCCCGCGTAGTCCTTCTTCAGCTGGTCGTCCATGGCGATCGCGCCGTAGAAAATCGGTGTGGTCGCATCCTTCAGCTTCTGGTAGTCGGCGTCCGGCATGTTGGCCGGCTTGGGAGCAGCGAGCCCCTTCTGTGCATTGGCGGCCGCTTCGTCCAGTAACGGCTGCTGCTCGGCGGGCGTGGACTTCTGCGCCGCCTGCGCCTTCTTGATGTAGACAGTGATCGCCAACGCACGCAGGTTGTTTGGATCCACCTGGAGCAGCCGGTTCGCCGCATCCACTGTCTTGTCCATGTTGTTCGTCGCCTGGTAAGCAGCCATTAGCTGCTCCAGCATCTCGCCCTTCACCACCGAGTTCGGATACTTGGTGAGGAACGCTTCAATGGCAGAAGCCTTCGCCGCCGGCGAGGACTGGCTGATCGCGTTCGAGTAGTCGTTGTACTCGGCCGGATCTTTGATTGTGATTTGCTGGGCACCGGCACCACCGGCCGCGGCCTGGGCCAGGGCGAACGGCGTAGCACACAGAGTACTGGTAGCGATTGCCAGCAGAGAAGCTAAGGCGACCTTCTTCATTCAACGCTCCTAAGAGAAGTGCAGCGATTTATAACCTGTAATTCCGTACCTGCAGTCTTCACATCCACGACACTGCCGAGAACGCGCCCGGTCAGGAGCGACGCGTCAATCGATTTGTCCCGGGAAAAGAAACGGCGCGGCAATGTGGCTGGATTATAAGAATCAGTCTCTCCCCATGCAAGCGGCAGGCCCTCTGAACTGATCGGAACCGCTAGGACCACCGGTAAAGATGCGGTTCTCCCCCGCCGCGTTGACTCGACACACCCAAGAGAATGTCACGGCAATGTCATCCAACTCAATGACCCATCCGGCGTATGCCTTTTGCGGTCACGGTATAACGATCACAGAGACGAGGGCCCTATGCCACAGACAGATCCTCCCGCTTCGACGACCCCAACGGCTCTCGCCGGCCGGACTGCTCTCGTCACCGGCGCATCGCGCGGCATCGGCCGATCTGTTTCCTTAAGCCTCGCACAACTTGGCGCGCGCCTGTTGCTTGTTGCTCGTGACCGGAAAGCGCTCGCGGAGATCCAGCAGGAGATTGTCGATCTTGCCACTGCGGCGGAGGCTTTCCCATGCGATCTCGCCTCCTCGTCCGAGATTCAGGCTCTCGCATCGCGCGTCGACGCCGCAGGCGGATGCGACATCCTAGTGAATGCCGCAGGAATCGGCAGAACCGGCATGCCACTGCACGAGATGGCCCTCGAAGACTTCGAAGCGATTTTCGCCACCAACGTGCGTGCGCCATTCCTGTTAATGCGCGCCGTAGTCCCTCACATGCGTGCACTTGGCAGTGGCGACATCGTGAACATCTCTTCACTCGCCGGCCAGGGTCCTCTAGCCAATGGCGCAGCGTACGCGGCCTCCAAGTGGGCACTCAATGGCCTCAGTTACTCCGTTGCAGAGGAACTGCGTGCCCATAACATCCGCGTCTCCGTCATCGCACCCGGCTCAGTGAACACCAGCTTTGGCGGTGCTGGTAAGGACCGAGCCAAGATGCTCCAGCCCGAAGACGTCGCTGCCGCGGTCACCATGCTGGTGACTCAGCCACGCCATGCGTTCATCAGCGAACTCCGCATGCGTCCCACCCAAAAGCCGTAATTCCCGTTTTTCCCGCTTGCAGCCGGCTTCCATTCCGAGCCAAATGCACTGACCTCCCAAGGAGTCGCAATTGCGCCCTCCTTATCCACAATATGTAGGGGTATCTGTGTTGAATCGCCCCTGACACCCAGCTACCATTCTTGGCAAGACTGTGTTCGAGTGGAATAGGGGTGCGGCTTGGCCCTGTCTCCGCTCCCAAGGGTGTCATTGATGCTCAAGCTCAAGAAGATCCAGATCCTCGGCTTCAAATCTTTCTGCGACCGCACCGAGCTTACCCTGCCTGGCCAGGGAATGGCGGCCGTGGTCGGCCCCAACGGTTGCGGCAAATCTAACATCCTCGACGCCGTCAGTTGGGTCCTGGGTGAACAGTCTGCCCGTACACTGCGCGGCACCAAGATGGAAGACGTGATCTTCGCCGGCACGCGCGATCGCAAGGCGCTCGGCATGGCCGAGGTCTCCCTCACCCTCATCGATCCCGACGCCTATGGCGAAGGTCCGCTTGCAACCGAACTGCAATCGAATGAAGTTGCGCTGGACAGCGACAGCGATGCGATCGTTGCCGCCAACGGCGACTGGGATGAGGACGCACACCGTCAGGCGCGCTCCTCTGAAACGGAAGAAATCATCGCCGAAGCCCAGCCCGGCACCGTTATCGAGGGCGAAGAAGGCGAAGCCGCTCCGTCCGGAGAAACCGAAGCATCTGCGCAGGAAAGTGCACTGCAGAATGGCTCCGTCGCCGTCGCAGCCCCGAATGCCGTCGTCCTGAAGATCCGCCGCCGCAAGTTCCAGCGCACCCCTGCACGTGCCGGGGAGATCATCGTGACTCGCCGCCTTTTTCGTTCGGGCGAGAGCGAATATCTGCTCAATGGGAAGCTATGTCGCCTACGCGACATTCAGGACATCTTCATGGGCACCGGCCTCGGTCCGGAGAGCTACGCCATCATCGAGCAGGAGCGCATCGGCCAGCTTCTTAGTTCCAAGCCGCACGATCGCCGCGCCATCATCGAGGAAGCCGCCGGCATCACTCGCTTCACGACCAAGAAACGTCTAGCCGAGCTGCGCCTCGAGTCTGCAAAACAGAACCTCGCCCGCGTCAACGACATCTTCGAAGAAGTCACGCGGCAGATGAACTCCCTCAAGCGCCAGGCTGCCAAAGCCGAGCGCTACGCCGCCGTCCGCGATGAGCTTCGCACCCGCCTGCGTGTCGTCCTGGCCAGCCGTCTCCACCAGATGGACGCAACCAGCGTCACGCTCCACGAGCAGATCGCCTCCCTCACATCGCAAATCGATGCCTCCGCTGCGCATGTCGAAGCGCTCGACGCAGAGCACGCAGCCGCCGTTGCCCGCGGCTACGAGCTCGACGCCAGCGCGAAGGAAGCCAGCGCTCGCGCCAGCCAGGCCGCCATCGATCTCGAACGCGCCAGCGCGCGCCAGCACGCCAATGAGGAACGTATCGCCGACCTCATCTCCCGCTCCGCCGCCGGCACCGCCGAGCTCGAGCAGGCGCGCCACCAGATGGACGGTCTCACCACGGAGCGCGAGCAGCACCGCAGCTTCCTCGAAACCGCCGCCGCCGAGGCGGCGCGTTTCCGCCAACAGGCCGAGGCCCTCCAGCAGCAGGCGCGCGAAGCTGCCCAGACCGTCGCCCATGCCGAGCAGCGCCTCGAAGCAGAACGTCGCCGCGGACTGCAACTCCTCTCGGAAGCCGCCAACGCCCGCAACCAGGCCTCCCAGGCTGAGGAGGCAGTCGGCGCGCTCGAACGCGAGGCCGAGCGCCTCGCCGGTGAGATGGACACCGCGCACCGCGATCTCGAAACCCTCGGCGCTGAGCGCGGTCAGGCATCCCTCCAATTCGAATCCGTCACCGAAACTCTGACTCGCCTTGAACGCGAGATTCTCAATCTGCGTTCGGAGATCGAGCAGACCCGCGCCGACGAGACCGAGACCCGCCGTCGTGGCGATGTGCTGCGCGCCGAGCACGCTACCCTCACCGGTCGCCGCAATTCCCTTGAAGGCCTCATCCGCGAACACAGCTATTCGACAGATACTGTCCGCAAACTCTTCCGCACCAACGGTCATACCGCCGGCCTCTCCGCCGTGGGCACGCTCGCAGACTTCCTCGAAGTCGATGGCCAATACGAAACCGTCGTTGACGAATACCTCCGCGATGAGCTCAACTACATCGTCGTCAAAAGCTGGGATGCCGCCGACGAAGGCATGCGCCTGCTCAAGAACGACGTCGACGGTCGCGCCACCTTCCTCGTCCATCCCCACGACGCCCAGGCCAAGTTCTCGTTCGATCCCACCGAGCCCACCGGCACGCAGACCAGCCGCGAAGGTATCGTGCGCCTGAAGGATTGCATCCGGGTGCTCGATGGCTTCGGCACATCGCTTGAGGCCATTCTGCCCAAGCTGCGCGAAGGCTATGTCACGCCCGACACCGGAATCGCACGCTCGCTCGCACTTGAAAATCCGCAGGCCTTCTTTCTCGCGCCCTCCGGCGAGTGCTTCCACAACGTAACCGTCACCGGTGGCAAGCCGCGCGCCGAAGGCCCGCTCGCCATCAAGCGCGAGCTGCGCGAGACGCAGCAGAAGCTCGACGCGCTCGACGCCGAACTAGCTCAGGCGGAGACACACGCTGCCACCCTCGGCCGTACTCTCGTCGAAAAAACTCGCCTGCTCGAAGCCAAAAGCGAAGATCGCCGCGCCGCCGAACGCGACAGCGCCAACCAGGGCGCCGCTCTGCGCCAGATGGAATCGGAAGCCAAGCGCCTCGAGCGCCGCTTGCAGGACTGGTCGCTCGACAGCGAACGCAATCGTGATCAACGCAACCAGCGCACTGCGCTGATGGAGCGCAAGCGCGAAGACGTGGCCCGTCTCGAAGCTGAGCACGCCACCGCAGAAGCGCAGCAGCGCGAACTCGAATCCGCACTCGCCGGCCATCGCGGAGCACGCGAGACCGCACAGCAGGCGTCCTCGCAGGCCGTCGCCGAACTTGCCGGTCTCGAAGAGCGCAAGCGCGGCGCAGAGGCCTCCTTCGCCCGCATCGATCGCATGTACGCCGATCTCGGCCGTCGCGTCGTCCAGCTCGAACAGCAGCTCGCCGCAGCAGCAGCGGAACAAGCGCAGCGCGCGGATGAGAACGCAGTGCTCGCCGCCCAGCAGCAGCAGCTTGCCGAAATCCGCGAGCAGGCCATTGCCGAAACCGCCCGCTGGACCGAAGAAGCACGCCTGCTGCGCATAACGCTTCTCGAAAGCGAGCAGCAGCTTAAGGCACTCCGCGCTGAAACAGATACGTTGCGTGAGAACCGGAGCAGTCACGCCGCGCAGGCCGCCAAGCTCGCCGCGGACCTCGAGCACCTCGAAGCCACCTGCGTCAGCGACCTTGGCGTTGAAGCCGGTGAGCTCCGCGCACAAGAGGACATCGCGCGTCTCGAAGACGAAGCCCTGGCAACCGAAGACGAAGCCTGCCGCGGTCTAAAGAGCCGGCTCGAAGCTATGGGTCCAGTCAACATGATGGCGCTCGACGAATACAAAGAGGCGGCGGAGCGCCACAGCTTCCTCGAAACGCAGCGCACCGACCTGCTGGACTCCATCGAGAACACGCAGGCCACCATTAAAGAAATCGACACCATCTCGCGCACAAAATTCGATGAGGCCTTCGCGCGCATCAACGAAAACTTCTCCGTTACCTTCACCCGCCTTTTCAACGGCGGCCAGGCTTTCATGCGCCTTACCGACGAAGAGAACGTTGCGGAGAGCGGCATCGACATCGTTGCCTCACCCCCCGGCAAGAAGCTTCAGAACGTGCTGCTGCTCTCCGGCGGCGAAAAGGCCCTCACCGCACTCTCGCTGCTGGTCGGCATCTTCCTATACCAGCCCAGCCCCTTCTGCGTGCTGGATGAGGTCGACGCCCCGCTCGACGAAACGAACGTCGGCCGTCTCGCCGACATGCTCAAAGGCATGGCAAAGGAGACGCAGTTCGTCCTCGTCACCCACTCCAAGCGCATGATGACCGCCATGGATCTCATCTACGGCGTCACCATGCAGGAGCCTGGCGTGTCGAAGCTGGTCTCCGTGCACATGAGTCATCACGCGCACGGCCGCGCAGATCACCGCGCCACTGCCTGACGAGCTGTCTGCTGATGGCTTCGGCGCGTTATGAAGCGTGGACGCTTTCATTTTGAATTGGAAACCGCGGCCGCAATCACGGTCCGCCATTTCACCTGGGGAAGTCGTCACTCTCAGGTCGCTGCGCCCCTCCACCACGCGTGCCTTCGCCATTACTCATAGCGCAACGCGACAATGGGATCGATCTTCGTGGCGCGCCGCGCCGGAAAATACGCTGCGATCACAGTAACTACCGCGATCACGGCCACGGCCGCCATCAGCGTCATCACATCCCACGGACCAACCCCGAACAATCCCGCCCGTACCGCCTGGCACGCTGCCAGCATAGCCGGCACACCCAACGCGATCCCCATGCCAAGCAGCCCAAGCGATTCCCGCAGCACCATCCACAGGACATCGAGTGCCGGCGCACCCAACGCAATGCGCACGCCGATCTCGCTCGTCCGCCGCACCACGCTGTAAGTCATCACTCCATAAAGCCCAAGGCACGAGAGTGCCAGCGCTAACAGCGAAAAGAAGATTGAGAGCTGCGAGACCAGTTTCTGCGTATCGATCAGCCCCTCTGTCTGTTCGCTGATCGTCTTCATCTGGAGCACTGGCAGGTTGCCGTCGATCTCCGCAAACGCAGCCCGCACCTGCCCGATCAGATTTGCCGGATCGCCGGTGCTCTGCACCTGCAGCCAATACGCGTATTGGTCATCTTCAGTCAGTTGGGTTACAGGCAGATACGCCATCGGTTCCGGCTTTGTGGCTGATGCCCTGAATCGTGAGTCACGCACGATCCCGACAATCTGCCATGTACCCTTCACGCTAGGATCGGCAACCGTGAAGCTGTGACCGATCGCATCGCCGTGGGGAAAATACAGCGTCGCCAGCGTCTGGTTCACCACCACAGCCTTCATGGACGTCGCCGTATCGTCTGCGTTGATAGTGCGTCCCCGCAGCAATGGAATTCCCAGAGTCTCGAAATAACCGGCGCTCACGCGGTTCAAATACGTGCTCACGTCTTCATTGGGAGTAATGGGCCGGCCAAAGATCGTGATGGGTGAACCCCAGTTGCCCCGCGCAATTGGCAGTTGGCCGGACAGCGCGGCAGACCGCACTCCTGGAAGAGCCTGCACGCGCGTAAGAATCCTCTCGTAGAGGGCATTGAGTCGCTCCGGCTTGTAGCCGGCAAATCTCGGGTTCGTATTCACCAGCAGAAGATTCGTCCGATTGAATCCAAGGTCCTGACTGCGCAGATTGTGCAGCGTCCGCACAAATAGGGCCGCCACTGCCAGCAACACCAGCGAGAACATTACCTGCCCCACCACCAGCGCTTTCGGCAACAGCCTTGCGGACCGGCCACCGCCGCTTCCCGCCGTCCGTGCCGTCGCATTCAGGGCCCCCGAGGCGCTCATTCGCGAAACGTGCATAGCCGGCGCGATCGTAAAGAGAATGCCCGTCAACAGACAGATCACCGAAGTGAAGGCCAACACATGCAGGTCTGGAATCGCGCTCAACGCCGTATGCGCTTCCTTCCCGACCACGAAATTGATCAGACCCCGAGTTCCCAGAAACGCCAGCAGCAGACCGAGTGCGCCGCCGCTGAACGCCAACAGCATCGTCTCCGTCAGAACCTGACGAACGATTCTGGTCCGGCTCGAACCCAGCGCAAGCCGCGTCGTAAACTCGCGCTCGCGCGAAGCCGCCTTTGCCAGCAGAAAATTCGCCAGGTTCGCGCACGCAATCAACAGCACCAACACCACCACGCCCATCAGGACCGCCAGCGGCGCCTCATACTCCACGCGAAGATGCGATATCCCCGCGCCAATCGGCACCAACGGCACAAAGCTCGCGGCAATCTCCTGCCGGCGCCGCTCTGGTAACTGCGTTCCTCCCCGGCTCGTCATGAATTGCTGAAGCTGCGTCGTCGTCCATGCCTGCGCCCGCGCCGCGCTCACGCCCGCATTGCGTCGCGCGATCATGTGCAGCCAGTACATCCCACCCGCATCGAGCAGTGACCCCTGCTGCTGCTGCATCACCACTTGCTGCATCGTGATCGGCAACCACATGTCCGGCATCTCTTCATTCAGCTCCACGCCATAGAAGCTCGGCGGCATCACCCCAACGACGGTAAACAGCGTCCCATTGATCGTCAGCGTCCTGCCCATCACCGCGGGATCGGCAGACAGCTCCTGCTGCCAATAGCGATAGCTGATCACGGCGACTGCATGGCGTCCGGGGGCATCGGTGTCGTTCGTGCTGATGACTCTGCCCAGAAGTGCTTCGACGCCAAGGACATCGAAGAAAGTCCCGGACACGAGATTGCTGACCGCCTGCGTCGCTGTGCCTCTCTCCCCCGCGCCTCGCCGCACACTCACCGGTGTAGGAAAGCTGCCAAAGGCAGCCACGCTCTCGAACGGCGCATGCTCTCGCTCAATCCGTTTGTAGAAGTCGTACGTGAACATATCTACGGGCCCTGAATTCACGGAGCCAAGAGTGCCTCCGCCTATCGATCGGCCGAATGAAACCAGCTGCTCCGGTCTGTGAACCGGCAATGACTTCAGCAGCAGGTCGTTGATCAGCGTAAAGATCGCCGTGTTCGCTCCGATGCCTAGAGCGAGCGATAGAATCGCTACGAGCGAAAATCCCGGCGACTTCAAGAGCTGCCGTATCCCGAAACGCACATCCTGCACCAGCGACTCTGCAGCCGCCTCCCAGCCAGACGACCACACTCTGTGCCTCACCACCGCGGCGCTTCCCACTTCCGCACGCGCCGCCAGTGTCGCAGACTCCCGAGGCATGCCACGCCGTACTTTCTCCTCGACAGAGGCCTCGACATACCCCTGCAGCTCTTCGTCAATCTCGCGGTTGCGCTCCTCCTTGTGCAAAAGCGCCTTGATTCCGCTCAATAATCCGCGCAGCATGAACACCCCCGGCCATTTCCTCTTGATTGTCTAGAGGTACCCCGCTCTCCTCTTGATTGTCAAGAGGAACGAATGGAGCGCTCGATGCTTTGCTCAACGCGACCCGCTCGCGTTGACAAAGCACAACCCCACTCCGAGAATCGAACCGTACGACATACACCACTCCAGGGCAACACACTCCTTTGCAGACACTCACTCAAACCGATCTCGCCGCCCTGCCTCTGCTCGCTCGCGGTAAGGTGCGCGACCTCTACTCTGTCGGCGAATCTCTCCTGCTCATCGCCACCGATCGCATCTCCGCCTTTGATCACGTGCTCGCCACCGGCATTCCGGGTAAGGGCAAAATTCTTACTCAGCTCTCCCTCTTCTGGTTCCAGTTGCTGCGCGATGTCGTACCTAACCACCTGATCACCGCCCATATTGCGCAATACCCGGAAGTTCTGCGTCCCTACCGGAGCCAGCTCACCGGCCGATCGATGCTGGTCAAGCGGGCGCAGATGTTCCCCGTAGAGTGTGTCGTGCGCGGCTATCTCTCCGGCTCAGGATGGAAGGACTATCAGGCCACCGGAGCAGTCTGCGGCATCCAGCTGCCCAAAGGCCTGCGCGAGTCGGACAAGCTGCCCCAGCCGCTCTTCACTCCCGCTTCGAAGAGCCTCGGCGGCGAACACGACGAGAACATCTCCTTCGACGAGATGGTCACCCGTATCGGCGAGCCTGCGGCCACGAAACTGCAGGGCCTCAGCCTCGATATCTACGGCCGCGCCGCAACTTACGCGGCTCAGCGTGGAGTCATCCTCGCCGACACGAAATTCGAGTTCGGTGTCACCCCCGACGGAATCGTCCTTGCCGATGAAGTCCTCACTCCGGATTCCTCCCGCTACTGGCCGGCTGACCAGTACACGCCCGGCGGCCCACAACCCTCCTTCGACAAGCAGTTTGTCCGCGATTACCTCGAGCAAATCCGGTGGAACAAGCAGGCTCCGGCCCCTGCGCTGCCGGACGAGATCGTGGCAAAAACGCAACGCAAGTACCTGGATGCTTACCGCCTGCTCACCGGACGCGAGCTCGATCTCGCCTGAGTTGCGATAGGATCGCCCCATGCAGACCCTCACTCCGTTGGACTGGACGATCCTCGCTGTCCTGGTCATCTCCACGGTGATGGCGTTTGTCCATGGTTTTCTGGTCGAGGTCTGCGCCCTGGCTGGCTTGATCGCCGGCATCGTTCTGGCGGGCCAGTATTATCTGCAGCTTGTCCCTTGGATCGGCCACTTCGTGCATGAGCAAGCCGCGGCCGCCGCAATCGCCTTCCTTTTCGTTGCATTCGGCGTTATGCTGGCCGCCGCAATACTTGGTCGGGTGCTACGCTGGATACTTCGCAGCATCGGGTTCGGCTGGGCTGACCGCGTTGCTGGGGGAGCCTTCGGTCTGCTCAAGGGATACATTCTGGTGGCATTGGGCGTCGCTGCCATGGCCGCCTTTTTTCCCCGGCAGCCATGGTTCGACCAGTCACATCTCGTGCCATACTTCTTCCCCGGGGCCCACGGAAGTGCTACTGTGCTGCCTCAGGACCTGAGCGTTAGAATTCAATCCGGATTACACTCGCTCGAGAACGTCGCCCGGCGCGAGGCATCTGGACTGGGACAGCATGACTGAACGATGGAACGAAGAGACCGGCGCTTAGATTCGGTCCGTTAGCTGAGAAAGAGGATTCTGTGAAACGCGAGTTGGACAGCCTGGTCAGCCAGATGCACGCCGGTGGTATCACCTACGACGAAGCCATCCGTGAGTTCAAGAAGCGCTTCATTTTGGAAGTACTTGCCGCCCATCGCGGCAATCAGTGCAAGGCTGCGAAGGAGCTCGGTATGCACCGCAATACCTTGAGCCGCACTATCGCAGAACTCCACATGGATCCTGCCCAGATTCGCAACGGGCTCAAGCGTCCGCCACGTCCCGTGCGTCCATTGCTTGAACAGCCAAAACAGGTGATGCGCCAGCAGGGCTGACCTTGCGTCAGCTATCCTGAGAGGTCGTTCGCCTATCTGATCTCAGGAGCCGCCGGCCGCTTTGCCGAATACTGCCATCAGACCAACCATCCCTGCGGTCTATCGTTCTTATGCCACTCCGAAGGGCCGTGTCGCCTGGCGCTCCGGACACCTCTGGGACGAGTACGACGCCTATCTTTTCGATATCGACGGCACCCTGCTGCGTGATCCCGGCCGCGTCCACTACAACGCCTTCTCGAAAGCCTGCTACGAAGTCCTCGGCCA
>Ga0157374_10004414_pt1 | contig 11832 bp, 7 predicted proteins | sample M25metaG_FD_115308 | JGI IMG/M metagenome (GOLD analysis project Ga0157374, IMG submission 115308) | Miscanthus rhizosphere microbial communities from Kellogg Biological Station, Michigan, USA - M2-5 metaG | ecosystem: Host-associated > Plants > Roots > Rhizosphere > Soil | place: USA: Michigan...
GCGTCAAAGATAGCTCCGCACAGCTTCACCTTGCTGACGGAGCGTAACGTACTCTCTTTCTAGCTCTTCGAGGGTCATTCATTAGTAGTGTACTGCCTTCGATACAATTGGAATTACTACCCCTCGCAAGAAAACGCCGCAATGCAAGAAGGAAACGACCCATCCCTAGGTGTCAATAGCTGGCTGGAAGAGGAACTCTACCACCAATATCGATTCGATCGCAAAAGTGTAGACGAAGGATGGACGGACCTGTTCGTACATGCCGAAGACCAGAACGGTGCCGGAGTCAACGGAAATGTTTCGCCGGGCCAGGAAAGCGAAGCACAGAGCAGCGTAGCGGTCGAAACGGAACCGGAGCCGGTTCGCGAGCCCCCGGCGAAGCCTGAGCCGCAGAAAGAACCGCCGAAGCCCGAGCCGCCGCGTACCGAACCGCCGCGTAACGAACCTCCGAAGACCGAATTGGCGAAAGCGGCGCCGATCCAGCCAGCGAAGCCCGAACCGAAAACAGTCGGCGCCAGCGATCAGCTCATCCCGTTGCGGGGCGCGGCGGCGCGCATCGCCGAGAACATGACCTTGAGCCTGTCGATTCCGGTGGCGACCTCGCAGCGCCAGATTCCGGTTCGGGTCATCGAGGAAAATCGCAATCTCATCAATAAACGCCGCGTTTTAAAAGGCCAGAGCAAGTTAAGCTTCACTCAGTTGATCGCCTGGGCGATTGTCAAAGCGCTGAAGGCGAATGCCGGATTGAATCACGCGTACGCCGAAAATGGCGGCGAACCGTTCCGCGTGGTGCGCGGGCAAGTCAATCTCGGGCTGGCGATCGATATCGCGGCCAAAGACGGTACGCGCTCTCTCAAGGTGCCCAATATCAAAAACGCAGACGGCATGAACTTCGCGCAGTTTGTGGCCGCTTACGACGATATTGTGGCGCGGGCACGTACGAACAAGCTGCAGGTCGCGGATTTCGAAGGCACTACGATTTCGCTCACGAATCCCGGGACGGTGGGGACGTTTGGCTCGGTGCCGCGATTAATGCCCGGGCAAGGCGCAATCGTCGCCACTGGAGTGATCGATTACCCGGCCGAATTTGCAGCCATGAGCGAAGAGAATCGCGCAATGCTCGGGCTCGGCAAGGTACTTACGATTACATGCACCTATGATCACCGAATTATCCAGGGCGCTGAATCGGGATCGTTCCTGGCGAAGCTGCAGCAGCTTCTGGAAGGCGAAGACGGATTTTACGATTCCGTTTTTCGCGATTTAAAAATTCCGCACCTGCCAGTGCGCTGGCAGACCGATCAGCAGATCTCGCCGAGCCGCTTTGCCAAAGTAAATACGGACGCCGCCAAAGAAGCGGCCGTTATCCAGCTCATCAATTCCTACCGTATTCGCGGGCATCTGCTCGCCAATACGAATCCGCTCGGAACCGAGCCCGTCTATCAACAGGAATTGGACCCGGCCTCCTATGGCCTTTCGATTTGGGATTTAGACCGTCCGTTCCTGGCCGGCGCGGTAAAAGCTCCGAGCGGTGCGATCGCCTCTTACATGCAGCCGTACGAAACGCTGCGTGAGATTTTAGACCGGCTGCGCGCCACGTATTGCGGCTCCATGGGGGTCGAATACATGCACATTCAGGACCCGGAGCAGAAGCAATGGCTGCAGGACCGGATGGAAGCGACCATGAACCTCTGGAAGCTGGACGATCCGGTGCGCCAGCGCATCCTGAGTCGCTTGATTCAAGCCGAAGAGTTCGAACATTTTCTGCAGAGCCGTTTTGTCGGACAAAAACGCTTTGGCCTGGAAGGCTTGGAGAGTACCATTGTGGCGCTTGACGAGATCCTGGAGCGCGCGGCGAACGAAGGCGTACACGAATCGGTAATCGGCATGGCGCACCGCGGCCGGCTGAATGTGCTCGCCAACGTGGTGGGCAAATCGATGGCGCAGGTGTTCTCCGAGTTCGATGGAGAGCCCGATCCGGAGAGCGTGCAGGGTTCGGGCGATGTGAAGTATCATTTGGGCGCGAGCGGCGTTCACACCTCCACGCTAGGCAAAGAAATTCTGGTGTCGGTCGCCTTCAATCCGAGCCATCTGGAGGCGGTGGATCCGGTAGTGCAAGGGCTGGTTCGGCCGAAGCAGGACCGCCTCGGCGATACCGAGCGCGCGCGCGTGATTCCGATCCTGATTCACGGCGATGCGGCGTTTATCGGGCAGGGCGTGGTGGCCGAGGTCCTGCAGTTATCGCAGCTCGACGGTTACAAGACCGGCGGCACGATTCACGTGGTCACTAACAATCAGATCGGGTTCACAACGAATCCGCTCGAGGGGCGCAGCAGCGTTTACTGCACCGATATCGCGCTTTCTGTGCAGGCGCCGATTTTTCACGTGAACGGCGATGATCCGGAAGCTTGCGTGCGCGTGGCGCAGTTAGCCTATGATTATCGCCAGCGATTTAAACGGGATGTAGTGATTGATGTTATCGGATATCGGCGGCAGGGGCATAACGAAGCGGACGACCCAAGCTACACGCAACCGGTGATGTACCGGAAAATCAAAGCGACCCCGACGGTTGCGACGCAATATTCCGAACAGCTCGTGCGCGAAAAGTTTCTGCCGCAGGAGCAGGTGGACCTCGTACGCGCACAGTCACGCCAACGGCTGAACGAAACCTACGATGAAGCCAAGCGGAACCGTGAGCAATTCGTCATTGAGCAGTTTGCAGTAATGCCGCCGGAAGAAATCGCGCAACCGATTCCCGCAACGGCGGCACAGCGCGACGCGCTGCTGAAAGTGATCGAAAAATGTACCGTACTGCCTAGTGAATTCCGCTTGCATCCGAAATTGAAATCGCTACTCGAAAAGCGGCGCGAAGCCATTCAGGGCGCGCCGATCGACTGGGGTTTTGCGGAGACGCTGGCATTCGGCAGCCTGGTGTTAGAAGGCACGCCGGTACGGCTCAGCGGCGAAGACGTGGTTCGGGGAACATTCACGCAACGGCACCTGGAATTCAGCGATTATGAAACGGGCGAAGGCTATATTCCGCTGAAGCATCTCGATCCACGCCAAGCCAAATTCGAGGCGCTCGACAGTCCCCTGAGCGAATTCGCGGTGATGGGTTATGAATTCGGCTACAGCGTGGCCGATCCGCTGACGCTGGTGATGTGGGAGGCGCAGTTCGGCGATTTCGTAAATGGCGCGCAGATCATCATTGATCAATTCGTGGTCTCCGCCGAAGCGAAATGGAACCAACCGAGCGGTCTGGTGCTGCTGCTGCCCCACGGGCTCGAAGGGCAGGGCCCGGAGCACTCCAGCGCCCGCATCGAACGCTTTTTGCAGTTATGCGCCGAAAACAATCTGCAGATTTGCAACTGCACTACGCCGGCGCAATACTTTCACCTGTTGCGGCGGCAAATGTATGGCGGAGCGGACCGCCGAGGCATTCGCAAGCCGCTGATCATATTTACTCCGAAGTTCCTGCTGCGCTATCCGAAGGCGGCTTCCTATCTGGAAGATCTAACCAGCGGAGCCTTCCAGGAAATCATCGGAGACTCCCAATATCTGGGTAATTCAATTCGACGCGTGCTCCTTTGTTCGGGGAAGGTCTATTACGACTTGCTAAATAAGCGGGAAGAGACCGGCCGAAAAGATGTGGCGATTATTCGCCTGGAACAGCTTTATCCGTTCCCTCTGCAGCGACTCACCGATATTTTGCGACGCTATCCGGAATCGGCCGAGTTGTGCTGGGTGCAGGAAGAGCCGGAGAACATGGGTCCGTGGTACTTCGTCGAAGACGAGATGCAGCCGATCATCAGCCCGGGCGGCGACGGCGGCCCAATAAAGAGACACTTGCGTTATGTTGGCCGCGCGCTCGCGGCCAGCCCGGCTGCCGGCGCGCATAAGGTACATCACGACCAGCAGGAAGCGTTGGTAGAGGAAGCTTTTTCGGCGACTCCCGGAACGGTGCGCAAGGCGCGGCGGTTAGTCCGCAAGAAGCGTTGACTGATTCGATAAAGCCGCTTCGAGTGAATCGCAGGCTGCGCCGAGCCCGTCCTCTTTGGCCAGCTCGCGAGCGATTTGTACTGCCGCTGTTTCATAACTCGGCTCGCTAAGCAAACGGTCCAACTCCAGTGACACCTTTGCCGCCGTATAGCAGGACCGTTCGATTGTCCTGGATACGCCGAGCTTTCGCAGCCGCTCCGCGTTATCGGGCTGATCGTGTGACCAGGGCACAACCAGCATCGGCCGGCCGGAGCGCAACGCCTGGGCACAGGTGCCGACCCCTCCCGAATGCACGCTCACTGCGACCCGCGGCATGATTTCCGAGTAGGACGCGTAATCCGTCACGTAGACCTCGCTCGAAGATTGGGTGGGCGCATCATTTCCCGCGAGCAGGACAGCGCGGACGCCGAGTTTTCGAGCGGCGGCAGCGCTCTTCTCGTAAAACGAACCGGGACGCATTACAGCCGACGAGCCGAGCGTAAATAGCACAGGCGGAGGGCCGCTATTCAGAAACTCCGACAAACCCTTGTCGGGCGACCAGTGCGCATCGCGCTTGTCGTAGAACACAAAACCGCACATACGCACATTGGGAGGCCAGTCCGGTTGCGGCCGCGCAAAGCGCGGTGAGAACAGCCCGAGTGTGCCGAAGGGAGAGAATCCTTCGAGCACTGGGTTGAAGGAGGATGCCGGCAGGCCGAGCTTTTTTCTCAGCCGAGCGATTGGACCAATCCACAATTGGATGTGCCGCTTGATGAGCGCGTGCAGTGCTACGAGTGGCCAGCGCCCCAAGCTATGAAGATGGCGCAGCCAGGGCGCTGAGGCAAGCACGGATGGATCGTATGTCGAGAAAAAGATCGCCGGCTGCAGGGCCACGGAAACCCAGGGCAGCCCGCGCGCTGCGGCCACGACCGGACCGGCGTAGCCCGCAACATGCGTCACCAGCAGGTCGGCACCGGCACATGCCGCGTGCAGATCCTGATATGCGTTTTCGACTTTGGGGAGCAGGTAATCGCGGATCAGATATTCCGAGCCACGCCGCGGATGCATGATCTTGTCCATGAGCGCGGGATTTCCGAGCAACTCGCCCACATCGGGCCGCACAGGCGCGAAGCTGACGTTTTCCGCTTCGATCTTGCTGCGATAGACCTCGGAAGTGGCGATTACTACGGTGTGCCCGCGGCGTCGCAATTCCATCGCGATGGCGAGATAAGGATGAAGATCGCCCAGCGATCCGAAGGTGTTTAGGACAATGCGCGCCAATTAGAGGATTTTCACCGTTCGATTTAACGCCGTCATCACTTTACTTTCCTGCTCACGAACAACGAGCCGTATGGCGTAGGCGCCCGGATCCACATCGAACTCCCAGTGCAAAGGTGATTGCGGGATCTTTCTGCTTAAGCGTGACGTCGGTGAGACGCAGGTTAACGGTCTTTGCGGCGCCGGTCACATAGCCGCCGTCGGGATCGAAAAGCGCCGCCACCGCGCGCAGAGAATCGAGACTCCGACCGGCCGCCTTCCGCAAATGCAGCGCCGCCATATCTATTTTCGCTGTTACCAGGACTTTCGCCGAGTTGCCGGTATTCGGCTTGGAATACCCGGTTTGCAGGACAACCGGAATATCCATGGTCTGGCTTTGCGAGAAGACTGCATCATCTATTTCCGCTGCGGCGCCGCGGCTTCGGGGTCGGGCCGACGCGCGTAATAACCGCGCCGCGCCTCGATGCTTACGCCTTTTATCGCCGGCAGGACGACCTTCAAGGAATGGAACTTGCCGTCGGTCTTTACGTCAAACGGCGAAAACCCGAGCAAATACGAGAATTCAGGGCCGGCCGCGACGCGCTCCAAGCCTACCTTCAAGTTGTTGTTGTTATGAAAAAACACGCCATCTGTACCGTCCGCTAAGTCCTTGATCACATCGCCGTCCGCCCGCGCGTTTTCGAGGCGATATCGCATCCATAGCCCATTGGGCTCCTTTCTCGCGGTGATGTCTTCTCCCTCGGCGACAATCACGCCATGGACACTGAGGCTGTTGACTACGACATTTGATCTGGCCGCGAGATCGAGTATCTCGGCCATGGCCGTGGCGACCTCCGGTGTCTGCGCAAAGAAGCCGGGCGAAGCCAGCACGATGGAGCGCTCGCCCGGCATCGCCGACAGTCTGCGAATCGCGCGCGTCAGCGTCCTAAGCGCAACTTGCGTATCGTGTACACCGATGATCAATTCTCGATTTGCAGCTGCCAGAGCGATAGTCCTGGCGACCTCAGGAGGCACATGCGCGCATTCCGCGGTATGAATCGTTAAACCTTCCAGCGCCTGAACGTCGCCTTTGACGAGAATTAAGTCCGCGATGTAGTAGCTGACATCGGGGCATTGCATCTCGCCGCGTCCGGCGGGCGGCTTCCATCTCAATTTCGAAACGGCCGCTTCGAGCTTTTCCCGATCGCTGGTGAACTCCAGCGTTGGGTTTCCGGAAAACGTGTAGATTGCCGCGTGATCGCCCTCGGCGAGGTTGGTTTTGAAGTAACGCATCGCGGCGTCGCGAAGATTCGCCATGGCGGCGAACCGGATGTTCAAATCATCGAATAGATAGATAAGAGACCGTTTGGGCGGGTTCATTTCGCGGCGGCTGGATGCGCCGGTTTTCGTATCAAGCGACAGAGCGGTCGCTCCCCCATCGATAGTCGGAATTTCTTTCGTGCGCCGGGATCGCCGAGAAGCTTACGATGCCCCTGTCGCCGGCCTTTATCGAAAAGCTGAAAATCGTCTTTGGTCAGATTGCCAATCGGTTCTCCGCGCTTGTCGCGCACGACCACCGGCAACAGCACGAGATCTACTTTGCTTTGGAAGGTAGGGACTTGTTCGCCCGGTGTCGAAACCGGCTGCTGCGCACGCGCCAGCGCACACAATAGAGCGAACAGCGCGATATAGCGCAGAAACACCTCGCAAGCGAAGATCGCTTCGACAGCTATTCTAGCGCGTGAAGAGAGAAATACAGCGGCGCTGTTAGCGCGCCGCTGCCTTGGCTTTCTGCGGAATCGGGGTATGACTCAACTTCGTGGAGCGCGAAGCTTTCGTCTTATGAACCGCGCTGCTCATGCTCGGGCTGGCGGTTCCGTTGGACGTGCCGTTCCCATTGGCCCCGCGAGGCGCACCATTGGGAGTTACCTTTCCGAGTATTACGGGCCGCTTAGCGCCTGTGGCGTTCGGAACGTTCGAAGGGCGCAAATGTGCCGTCTCGTACGCCATGACCGCGAAGGCAATTGCTTCCTTGGCATCGACGTCGAGACCGACTTCGGTGCTTTCCTTCACCGGAAGTGGATCGAGCGCCTTGCGCAGCATTCCCATAAGGGTCGTGTTATGCGCGCCGCCGCCCGAAACAAAGATCTCATCGACGCGCATCTCCGGCAATACGAAATTACGCACCGCGAGTGCAATGCTCTCGGCCGTCAGCGCAGTCGCTGTAGCCACGAGATCCTCGCTGCTCAACTCCGTATCGAGGAGTTTGCTGACGAAATCCACTCCGTACTGTTCGCGTCCGGCCGACTTCGGCGGCTTGGCGCGAAAATACTTATCACGCAGAAGCTTGGCCAGCAGCTTCACGTCTACTACGCCGGTGGCCGCCATTGCGCCATCGCGATCGTAAGACTGGCCGCCCTGCGTGATGCGCGTGATCAACTGGTCGATCACCATATTGCCGGGACCCGTATCGAACCCAATCACGCGATCCGTGCTGGTGTTCGGCGGAATCGCCGTGAGGTTGGCAATGCCGCCGATGTTGACCGCAACACGGCCGCGCCCACGGTGCCGCATCAGCATGTAGTCCAGGTAAGGAACTAAAGGCGCACCCTTACCGCCCGCCGCGATATCCCGCTCGCGGAAATTTGAGACTACATTGATGCCGGTGCGCTCGCTGATCACGCTGGATTCGCCAATCTGGAAAGTGCTGGCGACCTTCTTCCCGAGATACTGCGCCGCCTGTCCCTCGTGGAAGATCGTCTGGCCATGACAGCCGATCAGCTTGATCGTTTCCAGAGGAATCTGCGCCCGCTCGGCAGTCTCCTCCAAAGCCTCGACATACAATTCGCCGAGAAGAAAGTTCAGCCTGGAAATATCGCCCGTGGGAGTCGTGGTGTTCGAGACACCTAGTAACGCTTCACGGATCTTTCTTGGATAAGGGACCGAGTGACTCGTCAAGACGTTGATCTTTGCCTTGAAACCAGAACCGATCATATCGATGATGGCCACGTCGATGCCGTCGAGCGAAGTCCCGCTCATGATGCCTGCTATTCTCATCTCTTTAGCAACTCTTGCTGCAAGTTTTGCAGAATTTCGAAAGCTTCAACCGGTCGCAATTCATTGACGTTCAATGAACGGATCCGATCGGCGAGCCCCTGCTCCACGGGCTCGAACAACTTAATCTGTAAGGGAGCGTTAGCATCACCCGGGGTGAGTTCCTCACGTACCGAGTGTTCCCTTACTTCATGATGCAATAAAACGGACCTCGCGCGCTCAATTACTTGCAGGGGAAGACCGGCTAAACGGGCCACTTCGATGCCATAACTACGGTTTGCGGCACCAGGTTCTACTTTTCTTATGAATAAGATACGGTCATTTGCCTCTTTTACGGCTACCTGTAAATTTCCTACGCCAGAAAGTTGATCGGCGAGGCCTGTCAGCTCGTGATAATGGGTCGCAAATAACGTTTTCGCCCTAATCCGTTCGTGGGCGAACTCAATAATCGCCCAAGCCAAGGCCAAACCATCGTAGGTCGAGGTGCCGCGCCCGATCTCGTCTAATACTATGAAGCTATTAGCCGAAGCTGTATTGAGGATGGCTGCGGCTTCGGTCATTTCGACCATGAAAGTCGAGCGACCCCGGGCAAGGTTGTCGGCTGCACCAATTCGGGTAAAGACCCGGTCCACTATGGGGAGCAGGGCGGCGTCGGCCGGGACAAAGGAACCCATCTGCGCCAGGATCAGGATTAGCGCGGCCTGCCGCAAATAGGTAGATTTACCACCCATATTCGGGCCGGTAATCACCGCGATGTATTGATTCGAGGAATGCAGGTATAAGTCGTTGGGAACGAAGCGAACCGCATCACGCTCTGTAAGCTTTTCGATCACGGGATGGCGGCCTGCCTCAATCCGCATCTCTCCGGAATCGGAAAAGCGAGAGCGGCGGTAGCGGTTTTCCACGGCGACGTGCGCGAGAGATGCGGCTACGTCCAACTCGGCCACAGCAGCAGCGGCGGACTTGATGCGCGAGGCTTGGGCGGCGGCCGCCGAGCGAATGGCTTGGAAGATTTCCCGCTCGAGCGAAAGGATTTTCTCTTCGGCGGAAAGGACTTTCGTTTCGAGTTCTTTCAGCTCCGGAGTCGTGAAGCGCTCGGCATTTGCCAGCGTTTGCTTACGTTCGTAGGCCGCGGGAACAAGCGGCAGGTTCGTTTTCGATACTTCAATGTAGTAGCCGAAGACGTTGTTGAACCGGATTTTCAGCGACTGGATGCCGGTGGCCGAGCGCTCGCGGTATTCGATCGCGGCGATGTACTGCCGGCTGTTGCGGCTGATATCACGCAGCTCATCGAGCTTTTCATCGAAACCTTCGCGGATTGTGCCGCCGTCCGCTAAATTTACCGGCGGTTCGGCGGCGATCGCCACGAGAATTTGGTTTGCGACATCTCCCACCGGATCGGCCTCGAAACGCAACGCCGGAGTCTCGCAGACGGCGGTCAATTGCACGAGCGCGGGCAGTTGCGCCAGAGACCGTCCCAGCGCCAGCAGATCGCGCGGCGTGCCGGTGCCTAGCGTGAGCTTGGCCAGTAGCCGCTCGAGATCCTGAATTCCGCCCAGAGCTTTACGCAGATCGCTGCGCAGGATAGTCGTGGCGACGAGCTCGGCGACCGCATCGAGCCGCGCCTCGATTTCTTCCAGCCGGCAGGATGGATTCAGCAATCGATGCCGCAACAAACGGCCGCCCATCCCGGTGCAGGTCTTGTCCAGCACGTAGATCAACGTCGATTCACGGGTTTCGCCTGCGAAAAGCGGCTCGAGCAATTCGAGGTTTCGAATGGTCGAGCCATCGAGCGTCATGTGATCGTTGCGCTGATAAAAAACGGGGCGGTTTAAATGCTCGAGAGCGGACTTCTGCGTCTCCCGCAGATAATGGAGAACGGCTCCGGCCGCTGCGCTGGCAAGCGGCTTGTCACCCAGGCCGCAGCCATCGAGTGAATGCAGTTTGAAGTTCTCGAGAATTTGACGGCCGGCATAATCACGGCCGAAAATCCAGGCGTCGAGCGGCGTCTCCAGGCAGCATGCGCCGATAGGGTAGCCTTCCGGATGCAGAACCTCTCGTATGTTTAGCGTCTCGATGGTCGAGAGCAACTCGGCGGCAGCGAGTTCGGTAGTTCGAAATTCACCGGTCGAAAGATCGGCGTAGGCAAGACCGACACGGCTGTCTTTAGAAAACACCGCCGCCAGATAGTTGTTCTCGTGCGATCGAAGGAGGTTTGTATCGGTAGCGGTGCCCGGCGTGACCACGCGCGTGATCTCGCGGCGTACCAACTTTTTCCCTGGACCGGCTTCTTCCATCTGTTCGCAAATCGCAACGCGATGGCCGCTCTGAATTAACCGGGCGATGTAGGCTTGAGCGGCGTGGTAGGGCACACCGCACATCGGAATCGGCTCGCCTTTTTCTTTGTTGCGCGCGGTAAGTGTTATTTCGAGCTCTCGCGCGGCTACGATGGCGTCCTCGTAAAACAGCTCGTAAAAGTCGCCTAAACGGAAAAGCAACAGGGCTCCCGGCGCTTGTTGCTTGGCAGCTTGATATTGCCGCATCAGCGGCGTAGAGGGTTCGGTCACGCGTACAAGCCGCGGCGTCGGATGGCAAATGCCACGCGGTCCAGAGCAAGGATATAGGCAGCGGTTCGATTGTTGACCGAGTGCTTTTCGGCGTAGCCGGTTACGCTCTCAAAGCTACTCACCATGATTTCTTCAAGGCGCTCATTCACCAGTTTTTCGTTCCAAAAGTAACCCTGCCGGTCCTGCACCCATTCGAAATACGATACGGTCACGCCGCCGGCGTTGGCAAGAATGTCCGGGATCACGAAGATTTTCTTTTCGGCGAGAATGGAATCCGCCTGAAACGTCGTAGGGCCGTTAGCCCCTTCGCAGAGGATTTTGGCTTTGATATTGCCAGCGTTGCTGGAAGTAATGACATTCTCATGAGCCGCGGGAATCAAAACGTCGCAATCGAGGAATAAAATTCCATCCTTATCGATGTCTTCGGCTTCGGAGAACTGACGGATGGAACCCGTTTCGCGGCGATGCTCCTCGAGCTTGGCAATATCTAAGCCATTGCGGTTGTATACAGCGCCATCGTACTCGGCAATAGCAATAATTTTGAAGCCCGCTCGGCTCATCAGACGCGCCGCCTTGCCGCCCACGTTGCCGAAGCCCTGAATCGCAACACGCGTATTTTCCGGCGATAAACCGAATCGTTTCAGCGCCTCTTTCGTGACGATCATGCAGCCGCGGCCGGTAGCTTCGGGCCGTCCGAGCGAACCTCCCAATTCGAGCGGCTTGCCAGTGACTACCGCAGTGACGGTATGGCGCTGGTGCATCGAGTACGTATCCATGATCCAGGCCATCGTCTGCTCATTTGTATTCACGTCGGGAGCAGGCACATCTTTTTCCGGCCCGATGAAATCAACAATCTCCGCCGTATATCTGCGTGTCAGCCGTTCCAGCTCGCCCTGGCTCATCTTCTTCGGATCGCAGATCACTCCACCCTTTGCGCCGCCGAATGGAATGTTCACCACCGCGCACTTCCACGTCATCC
>Ga0157374_10004421_pt1 | contig 11818 bp, 9 predicted proteins | sample M25metaG_FD_115308 | JGI IMG/M metagenome (GOLD analysis project Ga0157374, IMG submission 115308) | Miscanthus rhizosphere microbial communities from Kellogg Biological Station, Michigan, USA - M2-5 metaG | ecosystem: Host-associated > Plants > Roots > Rhizosphere > Soil | place: USA: Michigan...
CAGAGTCACATCATGCGTTGCAAAGATCAGCCATCCTTTGCCTTGTCTGTTCAGTTCGATGGCAGCTTTTACCGGTTCTAGATTGCCATCAACCTTTTCCAGGAAGTAGGCGGACAGCTGATTCAAGTCTGCGCTCCCGAAGTTCGAGACCTGGCCGCCACCTCTGCAACTTGAAAAGTATTTCGAACAGACGCGCTTCACTGAAGGCCGCGGTAGAGCAATCGGGTATGAAAAACTCTGAAACTTGTGACCTGGCAAGATTCGGGTGAGAGCCGCTGCATTTTCAGTCAATGCTCGCTCATAGTCCCTGCTGTTCGTGTCCCATGAGTGGCAGTGCGAGTAGGTGTGGCAGCCCAGTTCATGCCCGTCGTTCGCAGTCGCAATCACATCTTCCAGGCGACACAACTGACCCGCGGGTGCCAGTGTATCGAGAAGTCCCAGGGAAACATAAAACGTCCCCGCAACATTGTGTCTCTTTAGCGCCGCGCCGCCTTCAAAAAGTGCCGTCTGGGGGAAGTCATCAAAAGTGAAAGAAATGATCGGCTCCGCCAACTCGAACGGAATCGTTCGCCGGAATACCGGAACAGCAGCATTTCGCTTGTACCAATTCACTGCTCTCGAACTGAACGATGCCTTCACGAGCTTGATCCTGCCTGTTCACCAGAAGACGAGGTATTACCGTGCTGGGAGGCATTCCCTTTCTTCATTGAGTTCGCGCATCCAGTTCTCTTCACTTTTGTCGAGTAGCGCTGGTTCAACTGGCTTGACAACTTTTTTCCGTAGTGGGAATTCCACCATCGTAAGCATCACTGCAAACCAGAGTGGCCCGATGCGAAGGAAGGACGACTCGGACAGGTTATAGATAACTGCAGTCGATAGCACTGCCAGGCCGACAATTCGAAATCTGCTTTTGCTGTGGCTCAAACGCCACCCATACACGGCAAGGACAATAAAGAGAGCGCTAAGGCCGAGGATCCCGCCATCGAGATAGATATCCAGATACCCGCAATGAGCTGTAGGAATCGACCAGTTGATCGCAACGGAGATGGCCTTTCCACGGGGACCTTGCCAGAAATTCCAGTAGCCGACGCCAATCCACGGGTTCACTGTTTCCAGCGTGATGTGGTCCCAGATGTTCGTTCGTCCCGTAAATGTCATGTCCCGTCCCAGGGCGTTGATGACTGGCTCGATGACATCAGCGAACTCTCTGCTACAAAACAGTAGGAACGGAGTGGAAAGAATCGCTCCGTATGCTGTGACGCTGACTGGAGTCTTCGCGAAGATTCCCTTCCTCAACGCCATCGCCGCTCCAATCGACAAGCAGATCAAGGCAGTCTTGCTCTGCGATTGGATAAGCAGGAATATGCCAATCCCCACAAGCAGCAGATGGTCCCAACAAACAATTCGAAACCCCTTCCGCCGCTTGGCTTGCGAGAGCTCCAAATAATCCCACAAGATAAAGATGCTGAAGAGGAAAATGATTTCGCCCAGCGAATTCTTTTGCCCGGTCACACCTGACAGCAGCATTCCTCCGTTCGGATTGTACTCGCGAGAGAAATTTGGAAAATAATGATTGAAGGTGATTGAGAGCGGAAAGAGTACGCAGGCGCTTCGAATGAAAACAGCGCGGATCGCCTGCAGCGGCTCCTTCTCCGAGTAGATCTGCCCCACGATGAAGATCATCGCAAAATCCTTGACGATTCTCACCGCGGACCCCATCGGGTCGTCAGACCATGTCACGCCACTGAGGAAGTAGACATAGAGCAGCACCAGAGGTAGGTTTGATACGAACACCTTGCCCCAGTTCACCCCTCGCCGTGAAGCAATGATCAACCCTCCACCATACACAACCAAAAAGAACAGTTGATCTATTGGGTTGTTTGAGGTTCTTGGACCATCGTATCCGCCTCCGGCCAGCCAGTCCGACACCGGCCTGGATCCCTGGATCAACATAAAGAACGTAGGAATCCACAAAGACGGACTAAGAGACGGCCGTCGGCGCACTTCGCGCTTTAGCAGCCAAAGAATAAAGATGATCGTTACTAGAAGTGCAGTGTTTGCCAATTTCTGATTCCGCTACTATGAAAGAACAATTTCAGGTTTCGTTCAAGCTGCATAATGCTATGCGGCGTCAATGAAAAGCCTCTGCTGCAATTCGAGCGTCAGCAAGCGGTGGATGTCTGACGTGTAGTTTGCCGATCCTTCCAGATGTTGCCGAACGATGTTTTCAACTTGCTTCCGCTGAATATACGGTCTGCTCAGCGTTCTCGAGTCGAGCAGCATCTCCCGAACATAATTTGCCAGCTGGTCCCGATACCACACTCTGTAGTGGCAGAACTTGTGCCGCCCCAGGAACAATCGTTCAAGATGAAGGAACGACACCCCATGATCGACGCGGGCAAGCCACTGCGGCATGCCGTAGTCATACGCGTACTCGGCTCTGAAAGTGAACTCGAGCCAGCTGCGAAATAGGGGCTCGAACGGTCCGCTCCCGCCGCCCAGGCCGCGATCCGTTCGGATCGTTTTGAGTTGAGGGTTACCATCCGCAATCAAGCGGCTGCATTCGTCGCTGTCTTCGAAGATATCCGTCTTGACGATTTCTGACTTCGGAGCGCGAAACGCCGTACGCACCACATCGTTGTCAAGAAACGGCGATCGAACTGACAACTGCGTCTGCTCAAGCGACAGAAGCCCGTATTGGTACCAGGGTGCCTGCCGGAACGCGATGAATGATAGTGCGTGTCCGTTTAGCAGGCCGTTGTAGGTCTGCTTCGCCTGTTCCACGCTTGACATGAACTCCGGTTGAAACAGATCGGCGGACAAATTGCCAGGCTTGAACGCTCTCAACCTGCGCAGGATTTCGCTTCCATAGTTTCCGGTCATTCGCACCGGTGCGATTTTCGCAGCCAACTCGTTCCCGTAGAGGTCGGCAGCACGATTCACTCCCGTGCAGCCATCGCTCAGGAAAACCGTCCGTTCAGCGTAGTGAGCAAATCGAGAGAGGAACTCATTGCCGATGCCGATCAATTCGTAAGGTTGCTGGCACAGCTTTGCTACCCTTCGGGCGATCACGACATCCTGGCATTCGCGAATCGGCCCGACAAATGTATACGACGGGAGCGAATTTGGCTCAGCCCGCATCCAGGCCATGATCATCCGCGTGTCAAGGCCGCCAGTGAGAGAAATGCCGACCTGTTCTCTGCCTGCAAAGTATCTCGGCAGATTCCGTGCGAAGACCTCACGCAATTGCTCGTAGTAGCTCGCCGGATCCAGCGAACCCTGATCTTCCCACTCCGCAGGATCGAAGTATGCGCACTTGCGAGCAAGGGCTCCGTTTCGAAAATCCCATGCCGAGCCCGAGGGCAGCACAAAAACACCTTTGAACAACGTGCGATCTTCAAGAACGCATCCGCACGCCGCAAACTCGCCGAGAGCTTTCGGATCTATCGTTCTCAACGATGGCCTGGCCTTCAGAATCGCTTTCGTCTCAGCTGCAAAATAGAAGGTATCCGCCGACTGGTAATAGTACAAGCGGTGCATCCCGAAGCGATCGTTGAAAAGTGTAGCCTGACCACTTCTTCTGTTCACAAGCAAGCCATGAAACCGTCCGTTAAGCCCTTTGGGAAAACTCTGATCCTCCTGCGCAAGGTGCACGAGATAAGAAGCGCTTTGCTCAGAGAGCGTGTGGCCGCGTTCTTTCAAGCGCTCTTGCGTTCCTGCCTCCGCATACTCTTCGCCCGCGAAGAGCAGAACCAGGTCCCGATCTTCGCTCTCAACCGGCATGGCATCGGCAAAAGATCCGGATCGCGCCACCCAGCCCACATAGATTCCGAGGCGTTCATCGATCCACGTACCGCTCTTGTAGAACGGCTCATGCATCATGGCGCCCACCATTTGGGCCAACTGCGCCTCCGCTTCTTTACGGGGCAGCCTGGTTATCAGTCCTGTTATTCCTGGCATTTATCTTGGTCGAATGAGAGAAGGAGGGGTTGTCACGCGCTGAGTCATACCGCGAGATATCGGGCTGTTCAAGACGCGTGAGAAAGGAGGTTTGGAGCCGGCGGGGGGAATTGAACGCCCCATCTGCCGATTACATTTCGGCTGCTCTATCTTTAAGCTACACCGGCCCTGCTCGTTCGAAAAGAATACCATCTCGTTCGCAGATTCAACGCGCTGGTTACCATTTTCTTTGGAAGAAGCTCGCGAACTCCACGATACAGTTTCATTCGAACGCAAATCTGTCCCCACAATGTAAGCGGAACGTAGTAATTCGGAAGCAGCATCTCGTAGAAGCCGTTCCGCTCTTTGAATTCCCGAAGAGGGCTATGGCCCTTTCCCTCATAGTTGAACAGCGCATAGGTCATGTGCGTGGCGCCGCGCGCTTCGCACAGTTCAACGGCCTTCGCCAGTAAAGCGTTGGCGGGACGCTTGTCGTAATGTGCAACCTTTGAGTTCAATTGCAGCAACGATGCGATCTTGCCTCTGTATACAAGCTTGAGAAAGCCGATCATCTCGCCTTCGAAATAGGCGCAGATGAAATCGCAGCGATCGAGGAATGCTCCATGATCGCGTCTGACTTCATCCAGCGACTTGCCGAAGTGCGGATATCTGCGTCCCTGGCGGAACGGCGTCTCGTTCTGAACGGAAGCAATTCCGGCCACCAACTCGTCATCAAAACACTTCACTTGGACAGTGACGCCGCGCTTTGCGGATCTCCGCACGTTCTTTCGGCTCTCTTGCGGAAGGCTTTCCCACCAGGTTTTGAAGTTGCCGACCTCTGCAACGGCCATACTGCGCAACTCCATCGGATAATCGAACCGTGGAGTAGCATCTGGAACCTTCTGCGAAAAGCGGAGAATGTCGGCCTTAAGCGCGCTTCGACCGCTCTTGAGCGCGTCAATCCACATCTGCGGCGACTGCAGTTCATTCTCGATCCAATCCTCATCGTAAAGACTAGCGATCTTGATCGAGCTTCCATCGACAATGAGGGCTTCATCGCCGCGCTGAATCGCTGGGACGTTCATCCACTGGCCCCGCCTGCTCACATTCAAGGTCGACGTTGAAAATGCGAATTCCCCGCTTAGGCCTGCATTGCTACGCATGTGCGGGCTCCTGAATGTGCGCCGACCTCAGTTCGGCTTGCGCTCTCAACTGATCGAAAATTGATTCCATAATTCTTGCGGTTCTCAGAATTTCCTCATAGGGAATGGGAACGGGCTCGTTTGCTTCAATTGCACGATAAAACGATCCAATCAAGTAGTGCATGCCCGCCTTCATGTGAAAGTCATTCTTCAGGAACAGCCCAACATTAGTCCGCAGATTCGATATGCCCTGCCGCGCAAGGCTCACCGGCGGGACAAACTTCTCTGCATAGCTTTTATGCCGTTTGCCCCGCAGTTTCATCAATGTCTCCTGGTCCTGATCCAGCGCAAGCCCGTTCTTGTTTCCATAGATACTGAACGAATGCAACCCCGGCCGCATCTGCGACGAGAAAGTGAAGTATGCTGTCCTTCCACTCTCTTCCGAAACAATGACTCGTAATTCGTCGATGATCTCGCTTTCACCCAGATTCTTCAGAAACGGGCTGATAAGTCCTTGAGCGATAACAGTGGGATTGTCGCTCGTCAGATGTTCTGCGATGCGAGCGATTCCGTGGCTAATGATGTTATGCAAGAGCTTTCCTGGCAGCCTGCGTACCCAATGATTCTTGTCGCCCAGCATCGCGCCGGAGTAGCCGGTATTGGAAAGCTCGTAGCAGTAGTTACTTTCCATGTGTACCGGATGATCACCCAGGTAACCGCTGCTGATGAGCTTGCGCATCCTCCGGGCCACGTGGCTGAACTGATCGTCGTGGCCGGCCGTGATCTTAAGTCCTCGTTCCATGGCCAGTTCGATCAGCCTCTGGGTCTCGTGGTAATGAAGAGTGAACGGCTTCTCCACATAGACATGACGTCCGGCTTCGAGACACTGAACAGCCAGAGGATAGTGTGACTCCGGCGGAGTTGTAATGTGAATGACGTCAGGAGCGGCCTCGCGAAGCATCGTCTGAACATCGGTATATTGCGCCGGTACGTTGAAGCGCTCGCAGAACTGCATTGCCATCATCGGTTCGCGATCGCAGGCCGCGACGATCCGGCATCCCGAGATCCGCTCAATCTGCCACGCATGGGCATCCGCAATCTTTCCGCATCCGACGAGAGCGATCTTAAGCATGGATCTTCTCTCCTCGGCAGGCCGCAAAATAGCGCCGCAAGCCCTCTTCCGTTGACACAAGAGGATGCCAGCCCAGCCGCTGCTTCAGCTTCGCGTTACTGTATTCGGTCTTTCTCCACAACGAATTCCAGCGATTGCGATTGAATGCGGACGGCAATTGCCCATGCGACCAAGAACTGTATCTCTCCCACAGGTAGCAGAACGCAAAGCTTGCCGGTTTCGGCAAATAAAGCGAACGAAACCGCTTCACCTGCTTTTTATATCGCCGCAGGAACTGGCGGCTAGATGGTAGATCATCGTCCACCACGTTGAATTCTTCTGATCCCTCGATCGGTCGGATCGCGCTCAGCGCAATTGCTTCGGCACAATTCTCCACGTACGTCAGCGGTATCTGATTCGACCCGCCAAGGTGCAGAAACACTCCAAAAGTGTCGATTCCGACCCGACCCGAGATCGCCAGGTTGCCGGGCCCGTATACGACACCGGGTCTCAACGTGATCACAGACAATCCGTGCCGGTCGCGATACTCCGCAACCACCTGCTCTTGTTTCGTCTTCGCAAAGCAGTAGGCCTCGCCGCGCGCATCTGGGTGGGTTTCGAGCGGGCAGGTTTCATCTAGAAGGCGACCTGTGCTTTTGCTCCCATTGGCGTATACCGCGAAGGAACTGATATTCACGAATCGGCGGCACACACTATGAGTTACGCACGCATCCAGAAGATTCCGTGTCGTGATTGCCGTATTCATGAACGCATCGGGATAGGATTTCTCGCCACGGCCGGCCGCAAGATGGATGACGGACACTGCATCCTTTGCCAGAGCCTGGCAATCTTCCCGCGAGAGCAGGTTCCCGCGAAAAATCGACACTCGGTCCGCATCCGGGCCCAGAGCCTTCTTCAACTTTCCTTCGCTCGAGGGACGAACCATGCAGCGAATGTTTCGAAAGCCCATATCCAGCAATCGCTGCACAACGCGCGTTCCGATGAATCCTGAAGCTCCGGTAACGAGAATTACTTCGTCCGGTCCGACCAGCCTCTCGTTCTGTACAGACGAATTCATGCGCCCGACCCCTCGGATACGTAAGCTTCTTTGATGGGCTGGATACCGACCAGGGCCAACAGTTTTCCCACGTGGTCGCACATGCTTACCAGGATCGTCATGAATCGATGCTGCCCTGCAATCAAACTGAACGGAAGCGCAATCGCGTAGAACGGAACCGCGATCAGCGACTTGGCGACGCTCTTGCTGTCGCAACTAGGCTGCAGCGCCGCGGATGATCCGCGCAACAGAGCCTTCTTCATAAGGTAGCTGCGCTTCCAGCGGAAAGGCGGCACCGTTTCGAATGCCTCCGCTTCAGCGCACCACACAAACCGGCGTCCTTCTTCCATCTTCCTGCGAAAAAAGTCCTGATCCTCGCCGACCCTGAATTCTGGCCGGAATGGAGCTGAGTCCTCGCCGACCACCGACCTCCTCAGCAGCACATTTCCGGTTCTGGCTTCCTGCCACTCCACCGGGGTACCCGTCGGGTTTACCCGGCGATCGTAGAATTTGCTCTTCAGCATCCACCGTGGCGGTGATACATCAAAGTGGCGCTTTACCGGCCCGAACGCGCCATCCGTCATGTATTCACGGCAGGTCTTATAAAGCGTGTTCAGCCACACAGGCGATGGAAATTCATCATCGTCGATAAAGGCCAGGTAGTCGCCGCTGGCATTCGAAACCACGCGATTCCGTGCCCAGGCGATCCCACGATTCGGCTCCCAGCAGTACTTGATCTCGAACGGCGTCTCGGCCTGAAGGTCTGCTACGGTCGACTCGCCCGATTTATCTGGGTCGTTGTCCGCCACCACCATTGAGAAGGTGAACATACCTTCCGTCTGCTGTTTTGCCACTTCTCTCACAAGGCGTGTCAGAAGTTCTCGCCGCTTGTACGTGCAGACGCATACGCTGATGTGCTCAAGCTTCTTATTCGGTACAGCGGATGACGATGCCGGCATAGTGACCATCATTAGTATCCGCTTCTCCCCGATCCTGATGGGGTGTTCGTCGCGTGCCCAACCCCAGCCGGCGCAATCGTCTCCTCAGCTTTCGACCCAAACAGCTTCCGCAGACGATTCATCTGTTCCCGCCGTATGAACCGAACCATTCCCGGCGTCACGCGAACCTCTGCACGACGCACTGCCGACCAGAAGTATCCCGCAGCGAGGGCAATACCGCCGACTACGATTGGACGATTTCTCATCTGGTAGGCGGCGCGGGAAAGCTGCCACACCGGGTGATTCCCTACCGAGTAGTCCTTCGCGCCCATGCGGAACTTGGATTTGACTGGACCCACTTGAGCCGTACCCATCGTTCGATGGTGAATACAGACTCGATCGGTAAACGTTCTCGTCTTCCATCCGTTCATACGCGCAGACACCACAGCGATGTGATCAATACACCCGCCCTTCACCGGTCTATAGCCGCCGATGTCTTCGTAGCACTCGCGCCTGAAGAGCTGACAGCCGCCCCAGACATTCTCTACGTTCGTAAAGCGGTAATCGTACTGGAAGTCCCCTTCCTTGAATGGCGCGCCAAAAACTCCCAGCGCGGGGTCGTTAGCAACCCTTCCAATCAGGAATTCGAAATGATCAGGCTCAAAGGTCACATCTGCATCGAGGTTTCCCACAATCGCGGGAGCCATCGCCCGCACCCTCTCGTATCCCGCATTGAACGCATAAACCTTGCCCGCAAAGTGACGCTCAGCGCGTTCAGGCATCCTGAGCAATTCAATCCATGGATTGGCATCCAGGTACTTGCGCACGATCTCGTCGGTCCCATCGGTAGAACCGTCGCTCACGATCACCCATTTCGCCGGGCGAAGCGTTTGCGCGACGAGCGACTTTATCGTGGCCTCAATGAACTGGGCCTCGTTCCGCGCCGGAGTGATGAGAACGTACGTAGGAAGCTCTTGCATAATTGAATTTCAAAATCACAACAGCAGGGCTGCAGTTTCGCAGCCTCTTATGCAATGGGCTCCGCGGGAACCAGTGTATTCAGTGCGGGATCGACCGATTCGCGTATCTGAGTCGCAAAAGCTATCACTTCCGCAGCGACCTTCTGCTGTTGTTCCAGCGTCAGCTGGGGATACATCGGAAGCGAAACAATCTCCCCCGCGGCGCTCTCCGTCACCGGGAAGTCACCCGTGACATAGTTCATGGATACGTATGCGCGCTGCTGATGAAGAGGCACAGGATAATGAATAGCCGAGCCAATTCCTGCGTCCTTGAGATGCTTCATCAGGCCTTCGCGATCGCTCACGCGAATCACGTATAGATGGCAGACCCCACGGGACCACGTCGGTTCCCAGGGCAGACTCACGGCATCGCACTTCGCGAGCAGACGGTTGTACTCGACGGCTTTGGTGCGGCGTGCATCGTTCCACGACTTCAGGTGTCCGAGCTTGACGTGCAAAATTCCAGCCTGCAGCGCATCTAGCCGTCCGTTGTAGCCTTCGATCGCGTGGTAGTACTTGCGGCTCTGTCCATGATCGCGCAGCATCCGCATTTTTTCCGCCATGCTGGAATCATTGGTCGTGATCGCGCCAGCTTCCCCGCAGGCTCCGAGGTTTTTCCCCGGATAGAAGCTGAATGCAGCCGCCCGTCCCATCGAGCCGGCCTTCATCCAGCGGTTGTTCTTCTTCGAGAAGTATTCGGCGCCATGCGCCTGGCACGCATCCTCGATCACGATCAGGTCGTACTCATCTGCGAGTTCGAGGATCCGATCCATGTCCGCAACCTGTCCGTACAGATGAACCGGAACGATCGCCGTGACCGGTCGACCACTGCGAAGGCTTACCAGCTTTCCGGATTTGTCACGGACACACTTCTTCTCGAGGTAACGCTGAAGCATCACCGTCGACATGTTGTAGGTCTGTTCGTCGACGTCGACAAACTCCGGAATCGCCCTCGCCTGCGAGATCGCCTCGGTTGTGGCGATAAACGTGTTGGGCACGGTGAGAACCACGTCACCGGGCTGCACGCCGCTGGCCAAAATGGCGAACCGCAATGCATCAGTTCCGCTGTTCACGGCAATGGCGTGGCGCACTTCGCAGAATTCTGCAAAGGCGGTTTCGAAGTTTTCCACCATGGGTCCGCCAATGAAACCAGCGGTGTGAAGTACGCGACGAAACAGCGCCGTAAGTTCCTCCTCGAGTTCAACGTGAGGGGTAACCAGGTCGAGAAACGGGATTGCTACATCAGTATTCATGGCCTCTCCTGACTGATGCTCCTTTAGAATTTATCCATGTGACTTGTTTATTCCTGAATGGACCGGCAACGCTCTCGCGACAGCCGATGAAAGTGTTTTGCGATTTCAGGCTCCGGCAGTCAGAGCCTTCTCGACGCGCTGCAGGTACCGCAACACCCTTGCCGGGTTGCCGGCAACCACTGCATTTGCCGGGACATCCTTCGTGATGACGCTGCCCGCGCCTACGATCGCGTTTTCCCCGATGGAGACATTGGGAAGGATCGTTGCGCCGGTACCGATAGATGCTCCGCGCTTGACGACAGTCTTTTCAACTTTCCAGTCCGCTTCGGTCTGAAGGCTCCCGTCGCCGGTGGTCGCACGCGGATAACTGTCGTTCGTGAACATAACGCCGTGACCGATAAAGACGTTGTCCTCGATCGTCACGCCTTCACAGAGGAAGGAATGGCTAGATACTTTGCACCGGTTCCCGACTTTGGCGTTCTTCTGGATCTCCACAAAGGCGCCTATCTTGGTCTCGTCGCCGATTTCGCAGCCGTAGAGATTGATGAACTTTGAAAGGCGGACATTCGCTCCAAGTTTGACGTCGTCCGCTATGCAATTGAAGGTGTTCACAGGTAAACCAGCGCCCCCTCCTTCCTGAGGGACTCGTCGGCGGTCTCGAGCATACGAACTACCCGGAGTCCTGCGCAACCGTCATTGAAAGGCCTTTGACCTGTCGAAACGCAATCAACAAAATAGGCCATCTCCTGCTTGAGAGCCTCCACCTGTTCCAATTGCGGGGCCCACATATCTCCGGAGCGATAACTTACAAGCAGTTCGTAAACGCCTTCCCTGCTGCCGATCTGAACACCTTTGTCGTATATCTTCAGCTTCTCGTCGGCCTCAAGATCATTCCACACGAGCATCCGCTTCTCGCCGCCTATTAGCGTCGTCCTTACCTTAACGGGCGACAGCCAGTTCACATTGACGTGAGCGATCACTTTTTCCGGGAAGTAGAGCGTCATGTAAGCAACATCTTCGTGGCCGTTCAAATGTCCCTGTCCCGTGGCCACGATTCCCTGCGGATCACCCTTCAACAGGTAATCCATGATCGACAAATCGTGCGGAGCCAGATCCCACAAAACATTACAGTCATGTTGAAACAGCCCGAGATTCACGCGCGTGGAATCGTAGTAGTAGAGAGGTCCAAGCGAGCCTTCATCGACCAGCTGTTTGATCTTCTTCACCGCTCCAGTGAATAGAAACGTGTGGTCGACCATCAGCGTCAGATTCTTCTGTGCGGCGAGGTTGATTAGTTCCTCACCCTGGGCCGAAGTGCTTGTGAAAGGCTTTTCAACAAAAACGTGTTTCCCGTTCTGC
>Ga0157374_10004426_pt1 | contig 11812 bp, 9 predicted proteins | sample M25metaG_FD_115308 | JGI IMG/M metagenome (GOLD analysis project Ga0157374, IMG submission 115308) | Miscanthus rhizosphere microbial communities from Kellogg Biological Station, Michigan, USA - M2-5 metaG | ecosystem: Host-associated > Plants > Roots > Rhizosphere > Soil | place: USA: Michigan...
ACGCCCTGCCTCGGCACGAGGTGACCGAGGTAGACGACTCGCCGCTGCCGGAAGGACTCCGGTCTCGTCGTCGGCACCCGGCTGAGCCATGCCCCCATGGGGACGATGTGTGCTGCAGGCGCGTCGGCCGGAAGGTGGTGTCGCCGACGACGCGCGTCTCGAGCGGCCTCCGACAGCTCGATGCGAGCGTCTGCGCGTATGCAGCACATCCGATCGAGCCGGTCATACACGCGAGTGGGTGGAGTTCCGGGCCCGAACCGGTCGGGCACGAAATCGACCGACCACAGTGCCACGAACGGCGTGCGTCGCTGCACGCGCGCCACCAGCCCCCGCATGCACGCGAGCGGGTTGAAGCCGAACCACGCGTCGACTCGCGGGGGCAGGAGCGGGATCCAGGGATCGACTGCGAACGACAGCGGGGGCCGCAGTGGCAGGCGCACTTCCCGCTCAGCGACGAGGTGCCCCAGCGCGTACTCCCTGACCAGGTGACGCTTACCGTCTTCCGGCGAGAGCGGATGGGCGACCGCGAAAACCGACGAGCCCTGCGCAACCAGGTAGTCGCGCAACGCCTGGGCCGGACCATCGGCGAAGCCGTTGGCCACGATTGCGAACCTGCGGTGGTCCTCAAGCAGCGGCAACTGCGAAGTTGTAGGACAACAGGGGTCGGAACGGCGGAAAGCGCTCGAGCCCTTCCTCCAACGCATGCTGGAGCCTCGGGAAGCCGTTCAGCTGCGGGACGTAGTGCGCCTCGAACGCGCCGAACCGCGCAGCAGGGAACTCGCGTCTGATTAGCGCGCGAAAGCACCCGCGCGTGAAGTGTTCGTGGCCGAGAGCGACCGTCATGTGCGGATAGAAGATCGGGTTGAACCGGTTCGCCTCGACGACCAACGCGTGGCCGCTCTCCTTGAGCACCCGGCGGTACTCCGCTAACGCGCGGTCGGGCCGTTCCATGTGGTGGAGTGAGTCCTTGGAGTGCACGAGGTCGAATGCATCGTCCTCGAACGGAAGCCTCTCAGCGTCGGCCGTGTGGAAGCTCAACCCCGGCCCGTCCTGCCAGGTTGCAGAGGGCTCGACGTCGATCGCCACGACCTGCCGCACTCTCTCGCGAAGTAAGTGCGCGACACCTCCGTCGCCACAGCCGGCGTCCAGCAGCGACTCGTCGCCGTGGAAGACATAGCCGAACTTCTCGATGCATCGCAACCGGTACCGCAGCTCGCCTCGAGACTGGGCCGTCGTCATGTGCGCGAAAAGAGCACGCTGAGTTGCATGCTCCCCCGTCTCCGTTGCGAGCGGCGCAGATCGCGCGCCTCGCACCACCACCAGAAGCGCTCGCCGATTCGGCCGTGCAGGAACTTGCTGGCTGCGAGTTGGATCGCCTTGACTCCGTGACCGGTGAACTGAACGTCCACCACCTCTAGGCCGAAGCGACGGCCTGCGTTGGCCAGTGACTCCGCCTCATAGCGCCGAAGGTGCCCAAGCCGGCGGTCGTGTCGTCGGTTCGCCGGGCGGAACACAGGCGCGATGTTGCGGAGCGCGTGCGGCACCGTCACCCAGGCACGGCCTGCCGGCCGGAGAACCCTCGCGATTTCGCTCAGTGCTGTGTCATCGTCGGGGACGTGCTCGATGACCGCGATCGCCAGGGCCGAAGCGAACGCAGACGATGCAAATGGCAGTCGCTCCGCCGTGCAGCAGACCCAAAGCGTCCGATCCGCGACCCCTGCCGCGCGAGCAAGACGGCTGGCGCGGACCAGGCCCTCGAGCGAGAGGTCGCAGCCCACGGCCGGCGAGCCCGCCCGCGCCGCCTCGATCACGGTGTAGCCGGACCCGCCCACGCCGACGTCGATGAGCGCCGCTTCCGGATCGCCGAGCACGCCGCCGGCCCGAAGGCGTCGAAGGTAACTGAGGCGCCAGGCCTCGGGCCCACCGTCGGCGTAATGAGCGAACTCGGCGTCGAAGTACCTGCGCTGCCGGCCGTACTGCGGATCACTTCGCAGCTCGTCTTCGTCGACCATCACCAATACGCCTTCGGCGATCGGAAATCGGTGGCCGTTCGTCCGGCAGACGGCTTCGTGTGTGCCCACGTTCATCGCCGCCCTGCAGGTTGGGCAGCGGAGTAAGTCCACGAGCATGGCGGGCAACACTAGCGCCGGTGCCGGGTACGGTTTGCCGTTAGCGTGGCCAAGCCGTCCTTAAGCGTCGTAATGCCCGTCTTCAACGAGGCGCAACACCTGCCGGAGACAATTGCCGCGCTTCTGGCCGCACTGGACAACAGTGACTTCGACGCAGAGATCGTCCTCGTCGATGACGGCTCGACCGACGGGAGCGGCGCGGTCGCGCTCGCCGCCGCCAGGGGTGATCGCGTCGACTTGCGCGTTCTGACGCAGCCGAACCGCGGCCGTTTCGAGGCGCGGCGGGTCGGGCTCGAGGCAGCTGAGGGGGAGTGGGTGTTGCTCCTCGACGGCCGAGTGGTGATCGATCGCGGCTCTCTCGCGTACGTCCGGGAACGCTTCGAGCGTGCCCGCATCTGGACTGCGCACGTCGATGTCCACGGGAACGGCGATCTCCTCGCCGCCTTCTGGGCCCTGATCGCCGAGTTGGCGTGGAGCGACTACTTCGACGATCCGCGCGACTCGAGCTTCGGTGCTCGGGACTTCGATCGCTTTCCGAAGGGAACGACTTGTCTGTTCGCGCCGAAGCAACTGGTACTGGACGCGATCCGCTCTTTTCAAAGCCGGTATGCCGATCTCCGCAGCGCGAACGACGACACACCTGTGCTCCGCTGGATCGCCGAGCGAGAGCCGATCCACGTCTCGCCCGGCTTCCGGTGTGTCTACCGTCCTCGGACGACGCTCAAGTCTTTCGTGCGCCACTCGGTGCGCCGCGGAGTCGTCTTCGTGGATGGGCACGGACGGCGCGAGTCGCGCTTCTTCCCTGCGGTCGTTGCGTTCTACCCGGCGACTGCTGCGCTCGCGCTGGCCACCTTCAGGCGGCCTGTCGTAGCACCAGCCGCGCTTCTCGCCGCCTCTGCCGCGGCATCGGCCTACGGTCTGCTGCGGCGCCGCTCGGCCAAGGAGGTTGCCTCGCTCGCCGCGGTCACGCCGATCTACGGGCTCGCTCACGGGCTCGGGATGTGGCGCGGGCTCTTCACGATCGTCCGCGAGCGGACACGATCTCCTGGAGCCGACGCTCGACGATAGCTCCGACGTCGGACCACGGGACGGTAGAGACGGTGGGCCGCAGCGGCAGATTGCCCAGGAAGAATTCGACGAGCGCTTCACCGAGCGCCGCGGGCCGTGGCTCGACCAGTGCACCGCCGGACGCCGGGATGGAATCGACGAGCCCAGGGACCGAATAGCCGATCGCAGGCGTGCCGCAGGCCGCGGCCTCGCTCACGTTGAGCCCCCAGCCTTCGCGGACCGAAGTCGCGACGAGAACGTGCGCGCGTGCGAGTCGGTTGAGCAGCTCGTTGCGTTCCAGATGTCCGAGAAACACCACACCGTGCGGCGCATCAGCGCGAAGCGCCGCCAACCGGGGCCCGTCACCGATCATCCAGAGTTGCGCGGCGGGATAACGTCCGGCGAGCACGCGGAACGCTTCGATCGCGTCCTCGGGCTGCTTCATCGCAACCAGCCGGCCGAGGAAGACGACGGTGGGCTCGCCCTCCTTCTCCAGTTGCGGCACCGGATGCGGGTCGCTTCCCTCCGGAATGACCGTCACGTTGCGCCACCCGTGGTGACGAGCGAGCGACCCCGCGCTGCTCGCGGAGACGGTCAACGCGGGGACATTTCGATACGAGCGCAGCCACCACGGCTCGAGCATGTACCGACCGAGCACGGCTACGGGAAGAGGAGTCTCGTCGAACCAGATCTCGCGGGCCAGCTGATGTATGAGGGCGACAATGGGCGTGTCGTGGATCCACCGCGGAGTCAAAAACGGCCGCGTGTTGATCTCGTCGACGACGATGTCGTAGGCGCCGTGACCTTCGGTTCGCCAGAAGCTCCGAGCCGCCCGGTAGACGCCGAGCCGACCTCCACGCCGAATGATCTCGACCCCGGCGACGACCTCGCGCTCAGGTTGTCCGTCTACCGCTGCGGCGAACAGCGTCAAGCTGTGGCCGCGGGCGACGAGGGCACGGGCGACCTGCTCGGTCAGCACCTCTGCCCCTCCGGCGGCGGGGTGCGACAGGTCCTTCCAGTTGAGAATCAGAATGCGCACCGATCAGATGCGGCGCGTGAAGTGTGCGAGCGATCCAGCCCCGGGGCGGCCTTCCCACTCTTCTCCTGTCTGCGCGGCAATGCGGGCAGGTCCCGTCTCGTTGGTGGGAACGAAATCCGGGGCAGCGACGGCGTCGTGAAAGAGCAAGTGCCCTCGTGGCGAGAGCCAGGGCGCCCAGCGTTCGAAGTCTGTGCGCACGCCCGTTTCGCGGTGGTCGCCGTCGATGAACAACAGGTCGATCTCGGCGCCGGGCGGATCGGCGGTTCGCGAATCCGCGGTGATCAACCTGACTCGTTCCTCGAGCCCGTATCTGCGGAGTGCCTCGACCAGCTCGCGGTCGAGGTCGGCCCCGGCGCGGCCCTGACGCGTCTCGAGGTCGTAGGAGTGAACGACGCCATCTTCGATTGCCGCGGCGAACAGAAACGTGCTCCCGCCACGAAACCGTCCAATCTCGACCACCGTTCGCGGGTTGAGATCACGCACGAGGCGGTACAGGTACGCCGCTTCGTCGACACGGAGCGAGGCAACTCCGTGGGCAAGGATCGTGCTGGAGAACAGAAACGCGAGGTCCTCGAAGCCCGCGATTCGTTCGGGCCACGGGCGAGCGTCCGCGAAGTCGGACCCACGCCGTTCTCGGTCGGCGATCACCAGCTCCGCCAGGATCCGGCGCACCGCTTTCGGAAGGGGCAGACTCCTCACTAGAGATGGGGCCACGCGCAGCACCGTACAACGACGCTCGCTCCCTATCGGTGGTCATCCCCACCTGCCGCGGCGGCGCCGATCTCGAGACCTGCCTGGTGTCGCTCGTCGACCAGGACTATCCGGAGGTCGAGGTCGTCGTGGTCGACAACGCTTCGCCGGACCGTTCGATCTCGCGTCTCCCGGAACGCTTCCCAACAGTCAGCGTCTTGCAGAACGAGGAGAACCTCGGTTTTGTCGGGGCGAGCAACCAGGGAATCGAGGCTTCGAGCGGCGAGTTGATCCTGCTGCTGAACGACGACACCGCCGTCGAGCCGGGTGCGCTGTCCGCGCTCGTCGACACGCTTGTCCGCAACCCCGCCTGGGGTGCGTGTCAGGCGAAGCTCCTCCTAATGGACGACCCGAGCCGCCTCGACACTGCCGGCTCGTTCTTGACAGCGACGGGATTCCTGATTCACCGCGGTGCGTTCGAGCCCGAAGACCGGTTCACGGCATCCGACGAGATCTTCGCCGCGAAAGGAGCTGCGTTGCTCGTCCGGCGGCGCGCGCTCGAGGAGGTCGGCACCTTCGACCCGGACTTCTTCGCGTATTTCGAAGAGACGGATCTGTGCTGGCGCCTCTGGCTTGCGGGCTGGGAGGTTGGCTTCGCGGCCGACGCACGCGTGCTGCACAAACTCGGTGCGACGGCGTCGGCGCTGCCTTCGGCCTTCGTGCAGTTCCATTCGTTCAAGAACCGACTGTGCACGTTGCTGAAGAACACGGGGACGGCGCGGCTTGCGGCGATGTTGCCGGTGCACATCGTTCTCTGCGGCGGCCTTGCGGCCTGGTACGCCGCTCATCGTCAACCGAAGATCGGGACGGCCATTCTCCGTGCCGTGGCCTGGAACGTCGCGCAGCTTCCGCGGACGCTCGCGAAGCGCCGCGAGATTCAGGAACGTCGACGTGTCTCGGACCACGAGCTCATGCCAAGGATCAAGAAGCCCGCGTCGATCCGGACGCTTGTTTCCTATGCGAGGGGCGGGCCCCGCTCAAAAACCCGGATCGGCTGAGATCCGATCCGCGTGAAGCACGGCTGCACCCGAGGCTGCCTCGGCGTGCGGGGTCGAAAGCACGAGCGCATCCGCTTCCGAGGTAGGCGGCGGATCCGTCTTCACCAGGAGTTGCGACACCCCTCGGGGCAGCATGACGTTCACGGAGACGCGCGTCCGGCCGCTGACCTCCACTTGCTGTTCGTGCTGGGAGTCCGCGACCCGCAGCGATCGCGTCCCTCCGCCCGGAGCGACGACGTCGAACACGAGTTGGACGACTCCCGACTCCTTCGCCCGTAGCTCGAGCACGCCGACGCCTGCCGGCGAGACCAACGGGTACCCGATGAATCCCTGCTCTGTTCGCCTTGGGGCGGCGAAACCGCCGGGAAGCGTGACGAGCGCCGGGGCGGCGGGCGCGGTCACCTGCCAGACCGCCGCACCGTCGGCGAACCGCCCGACCAGGCGGTATCCGTCTGCCCTCGACGGCTCGCGTGGTGCAACCTCGGCGTCGACGTGAGCGTTGGGATGGATGGCGATCGCAGTGACGCCGAGCAGTGACAGAGACCGGGCCGTGCCCGGTTCGGCCGGGTCGAGGACCACCCGGCGGACATAGTCGGACGGTGTCTCGGGGGGAGCACCGTTCAGGAGCGGTCGCTCATGCCGCGTTTGCCAGAAGCGGAAGACGTCCGAAGAGCCAAGCGGATACTCCGCCAGCACTCCCACGGGCGTTCGTTCGACCGCGCTGTACTCGGGGGGTGTGGGAATCGTGCGGAAGCGGGGCTCGGCGGGATGAATCGTCAGCTCACCGAAGGAGACGATCATGGCTGCGGAGACGACGGCTATGCGCGCCCCATTGCCTGCGAGCCGCCGCCAGATCGTCTGCAACCCCAACGCAGCGAGCGGGATCAACGCCGTCATGAGCAGCGGGTCCCACCGCGACGGCACGCGGAATGCCGGCACCAGCTCCCAGAGCAGGCGCGAGGGCATGGGGATCTCCGCGCCGAAGACGTGAATCGGGCTAGGGGCGGCGAACGCAAGGCCAACGAGGAAGGTTGCGACGAGCGCGCCGGTCACCGTCCGCGCATCGGCAGAGAGAGTCGCGCGGCGGCGAAACGCCACCCAGAGCCATGTAATCGCGAGTGCAAGCGTGAGCAGCCCGAGGTAATTGCTGATCTCCGTCGGGTTCGATCCGTGGCTGTGCCTACTCCAGAACGACGTGAGCGAGTCGCCGAACAGGATGTTCCGCGCCGGGGGAACGACGAGCTCGACCGGGTGGAGGCCGAAGAAGGCAAGGTCCCCGACGGCGCGCTTCAAGCCGGCGCCGGCGTTCGTCCCGGACGCGACAGCCGCGATGCCGAGAAGCACGATCGCCGCGAACGCGAATGCCACCGAGCCCAGGACCAGGAGGCCCCGCCGCCGTCTCGAGGTGAGCGCGACGCCCGTCACGAATGCGACCGTGGTCACCATCGCGATCGCGCCGAAGTACCCCGAGGTCAGCCAGCAGGCGAGGTTTGCCGCACCGACGAGGCCGAGTCGCAACCAGGAAGGTCTTCTCGACGCGGCGACGAGAGCGAAGATGAGCAGGACGAGGACCTCGATGTGAAGCAGGGACACGTGCTCTGCTCGAGCGAGGTGCCAGGGGAACACGATCGCAGCCAGCGCTCCCCAGGCGGCGACCATGCGCGCGCACCCCAGGTAGCGCACGAGCGCATACATCGTGGCACCCGAAAGGCCATAGCCGGCCAGGAGTGTGAGGTTGTACGCCGCCGTGTCACCGACGACGTGTGCGGCGAGATACGTCGGGTAGTAAGGCAGGAAGACTTGGAGGTTGAGCGCATTCGTGTCGTTCCAGCCGAGCGGGGCGCCTGTCAGCGTGTGGTGGGTGGAGCCGAGGAGATGGAATCCGGTTTCGTGCCGTGCCTCCCAGAACCAGGCGACGGATCCCGTCGAGTCCGACCCGAGCGTCCCGACGATCGTCGAGCTGATGTGCGAGACGACGGGCCAGAAGAGTGCGCAAACAAAGACCGTCGTGCCTGCGACGAGAAGGGCGGCTTCCGGTAGCACGGTCCGCGCTGCCGTAGCAACGCCCCGGAGGTAGCCGAGGCCAGTCCGGATCGCCGAGACACTCGAGCCGACGAAGATTTCGTGTGCGGCGATCAGCCCCACCCCGATACCCACGTTCGTCCAGACAACGCCGCGCAGGCTCGATGGAATGAGCGAGAGGGCGGCGACCTGCACGACGACCCCCGCAGCCACGATCCACGCATAGCGTGTCTCGCCTCGGGAAAGGTGGTAGCCGACCAGGATGTTGGCGATCGAAAAGAGCCCGATCGCGACCGAGAACGGAGCTAGCACCGCTCCTCCTTCGGCGAAATCCGGGCCAAAGGTCGCGACCACGAGACCAACACCCGCAGCGGCGTAGAAGACTGCGAGGCCGCCGCAGAAGACTGCGGTGGCGATGAGAGACCGTCCGAGAATGTCTTCCGTCTCTTCGCCCCTCGCCTGTCGCGCCGCGGTGCGAGGGAACAGAACGGCGAGGATCGTCGCCGGCAGGAAGAAGCCCACGCGCGCGAACGCCGACGCAGCTGCGTACGCGCCTGCCTGACCGGGGAAGCGCGCCTTGACGATCAAGAGGTCGACATGGGTCAGGAGCGCGATGCCGATCAGTCCGATCGCGACCGGACCGAGGTAGCGGATAAACGGCCGCAGGTTGGGAGCCGCCATGGAAGTCGGTTGCAGAAACGCGCGGATCAGGAAGAGCGCCATTCCCGTGCCGGCGATCGCGCTGAAAACTGTTGCGAACACCGCGCCACCGAGGCGATATCCGGCCGCAGCTGCGATCGCGAAGATCACGAGGCGCAAGGCAAATGGGACGACATAGAGCGAGGCGAGTGCATGGAAGCGCTGGCTTCCCTGGATCGCGCCCATCGCGACAGGCGCGATCAAGGCGGTGAGGAACGTCGTCTCCGCGAGCAGAACGATGCCGAGCGAATCGATGTTCAGGATCCGCGAGAGCGGTAGAGCCAGTGCGAGGGCAATGCCGACGAGTGGAAGTGTCCAGACGGCAGAGACGCGCAAGGCCCGACGGGTGAACGCATGGGCATGCCCCGTGTCTCCGGATGCGATGTTTCGCGACACCTCTCGCGAGACCGCCATCTGGATGGCGCTCGCCGGAATCAGAACGACCGCGAGCACGCCGAGGAGAGCTGCGAGCGAACCGAACTGCTCGCTCCCCAGGACCCGGCCGGCCGCAAGCAGGAAGACGTAGTTGAGGACGATCGAAACGCCCGACGCGATCAAGAGCACGGCACCGCTCCGCGCGCCGCTGGCCGGGGTCCCGGGCCGGTCCTGCGCCAACGCAATCACGAGGAGAGGCGCTCGAGCCGATAGACGACGCTGCCGCCGACGGGGCGAAAGCGCTCCAGCACCGACTCGATCCGCGCGAGTGCCTCGGGCACTCGCTGCACGCAACCGGGGAAGAGGAACGCGTAACCCCGATCTCTCACCGCGAAACCCGCGTCACGGAGCTTCGGTTCCACGATCCACGGACGAAAGTGATCCTCGTCGAGACCGGCACGGCGCATTCGGCGCTGTGACCAGAAGATGTACGGATGGAAAACGTTGGGCTCGATCGCAAGCCACGTTGCTCCGGCGCGAAGCGACGCATGTACTCCCGCCAGGAACGGAGCGAGATCGTGCACGTGGTGGAGGATGTCGATGCCGTAGGCGAAGTCAGCCACGACCGTAGGACGTTCCCGGCTGAAATCGGCGAGCTCGTAACGAAGGTTGTCGCGGGGGTGGTATTTCCGGGCGTGATCGATCATCTTCGGGTCGACGTCGACGCCGACGAACTCGGCGTCAGGCTGCTCTGACGCGAGCTGAGCGACGAGGCTGCCCGGCCCGCAACCGATCTCGAGCACGCTTGCTTCGGGGACAGTGCACGGTGCGAGCGCCTTGCGCACGAGCTCGAGGCGCCTGCGGCCGAGGTGGCCTCTCCGGGACTGCTCGTACTCCGCTGGAGCGAGTTCGAAGTGCGTCTTCAGATTCGCTCATACCCTTCGGAGATCAACTCGAGCGACGCGTCGATGCGGAGATTCGGCGCGCGTTCCTCGAACCAGCGCGCGGTCGACCTGCGGAGCTCCGGCCCGGCCGCCACGACGCGCAGGATCGCCGCGCCCAGCTCGTCGGGCTCGGCGCTTGCAGCGACGGCCCCGTTGTCCCCCTCCGCTACCAGCTCGGCGGCGCCGTTCTCCGGCCCGGCTACGACGACGCTCGGCGTGCCGTGCGCTGCGGCCTCGACTACGACCAGTCCGTAGCCTTCGCGCTCGGACGCGGTGGCCAGGCACGCCGCGCGCGATAGCGCGGCGGCGACCTCCTGCTCGGGTCGGTGCCCTGTGACTCGCACGGCGTTCGCGAGGCCCAGTTCCTCTACGAGCTTCTCGACGCCGCTGCGTTCCGGTCCGTTGCCGTAGATCTCCAGCCGCAGCTTCGGCACGTGTTCGCGGGCGCGCTCAAATGCGCGCACAAGCTCGCGAACGCGCTTCTCGCGAACATGACGTCCGGCATAGACGACGAGCGCGGGATCGACCTCGCCCATCGGGCTCGGAGTGGCAGGCCCTGCATAGATGCCCGGAAGGACGATCGGTTCGCCCCGGAAACCTTCGTCCATCAGACGCCGTGCGTTCAGACGTGACATGCAGTACGCGCGCTGCTGCACATGAATGCAGGCGCGTTGCACGAGCCACCCGATCGAGCCCGTCACGAAACCTGCATAGTGACGCCAGTAAGAGCGTGTCCACACCTCGTGCCAGTCGACGAACAGCCGGTAGCCGCCGCGCCGCCTGGCAGCAGCCGCGGCGAGAACCGAGAAGAAAGGAAACGAGGCGGTGTGCACCACGTCGTAGTCACGCCCGTGGCGCGCCAGGTGTCGTGCCACTGCGAAGCCGAAGCGCAGCGGCGGCCCGAGTGTGCGCCGTTCGTCCTCGTAGATGCGGCCAGGGTGTACGAGCCCTAGCACGCGCACGCCCTCGAGCTTGGGCGGTGTCTCGGCGTCCCAGTGCTGCATTGTCAGATACACGACGTCGTGCCCCGACCTCGCCAGATGGAGCGCGAGGTCGCGCATCCAGCGCTCGGCTCCTCCGATCGTCTGTGGGAAGAGGTGGTCGTAAACGAGGCAGATCCGCACGACTACGCGTGCGTGGGCATGCGTTCGTCCGCGACGATCGTTGCCGACGGCGCAGTCGCCTCGCGGTCGGACCGCATGGTGAGCAACCCGATGAAGAACGACCCGAAGATCGTCTGGACGCCGAGCCCGAACAGCGTCACGGCGAGCGCGGTCGGGTATTCGTCACCGAGCGCGCCGAAGCCGGCGTTCGCCCAGCGAAAAAACACGGTCACGGCGACGCCGGCCCCCGCCAGGATCAGGCCCGCTCCGAGTAGCAGCCCGTGCTCGAGCCGGACTTTCGGACGTACGCGCTCGAGCAGCGCATCATGCTCCTGGAAGTGCACAAGCGCATACGTTCGGGCGAACAGGCCGAGCTGGATCACCTGCGCGCCTATCAGCGTCAGCGCGACGAACGCGAGCATCGTATGGATTTGCCAGGTACGGCCGAAGATATCGACGGGCCCGCTCGCGAGCACGAGCATGCCGGCGACTCCGAGCAGCAGCAGGAATCCGCCAGGGACGAAGAAGAGCCAGCTCGGGCTGTAGAGCAGCATGAAGCGAACGTGTCGCCACCCGTCGCCGAAACGGCTCAGCTTCGACTCACCGGTGCGTGTGTAGTAGTCGATCGGGATCTCGCCGACGATGAGCTTGCGGCGGAACGCCTTGAAGACCATCTCCGACGCGAACTCCATTCCGGTCGAGTGGA